>ERZ761584.208-NODE-208-length-21854-cov-25.144502_pt1 | contig 21854 bp, 27 predicted proteins | sample MGYA00512168_ERZ761584 | MGnify/ENA primary metagenome ERZ761584 (study PRJEB28899, sample SAMN03785564) | bioreactor sludge metagenome | biome: EBPR Sludge; feature: EBPR Bioreactor; material: 0.22µm filtered reactor supernatant | place: Saint Lucia: Queensland...
GGTGCCCTATCTCTGCCAGTATGAAGGGCGGGCGCTGTTCCTCGACTGCGACATGCTGATGTTGGCGGACGTGGCCGATCTCCTGCGCGAGGCCGACCCCGATCGCGCGGTGTCGGTCTGCCAGCACGACTACATGCCACAGACCACAACCAAGTTCCTCAACCAGCCGCAGACGCCCTACCCGCGGAAAAACTGGTCGAGTGTCATGCTGTTCGACAACGCGCAGTGCCGGGCGCTCACTCCCTACCGCGTGAACACGGCCGATCCGGCGTGGCTCCATCAACTCCAGTGGGTCCATGACTCGCAGATTGGGTCACTGCCGCTGGAGTGGAACTGGCTGGTCGGGGAATACGCGCCGAACGACGCCGCGAAGAACCTGCACTGGACCATCGGCGGCCCGTGGTTCGAGCCGTATCGGGACGCCGACCACGCCGACCTGTGGCGCGACGAATACGCCAGCCTGAGAGGGATGGTGCGCCGATGATCGGGCGCTATCCCTTCGGCGGGGCAACCTTTGGTCGGGCGCCGACCCTCGTGTCGTCCGTGCTCGTGTATGTGACGAGGTTGTTCACGTTCCGTCGCGGGGGTCGCACGAAACTGGCCGCCAAAGCGAAGGTCGCGTCGTAATGGAGTGACACATGCAGTATTATCTTCGGCAGTCTACGGCATCGCAGTCTCGCTCGCTTGGCCCGTTTGTAGACGACACGGACGGAAAGACGCCTGAAACCGCCCTAACCATTGCCAACACCGACATCAAGATTATGATGAACGGGGGCGCGAGTTCGGATAAGAACTCTGGGGGCGGCACGCATCGCGTCAATGGACTGTATGGCGTGACGTTCGATGCGACGGACACGGCCACGGTTGGCGAGATGGTGGTCTCTGTGCTCGTCTCTGGGGCACGGCTCGTGTCTCACGCCTTTACAGTGCTGGAGGAGGCCGTCTACGATGCGCTGTTCGCGGCCTCGGCCCCCGGCTACGTCGCCAATGCGCCCGTGAACGTGGCGCAGGTGAGTGGCGATGCCGCGGCGGCCGACAACCTAGAAGCGATTCTGGATGGCACCGGGGCCGGCATGTCGCTCACGTCGTTGGCAATCGTCAACCCAAGCGATACGGCCGTGTTCATTGCCGGGGGAGGTGCGAGCGGCTACGGCATCGCCGCCTTTGGGTCCGGCACCGGGGCAGGCATCGCGGGCGTGGGTGGCGCCACGGGGCCCGGTGTGACAGCGCTGGGCGATGGAGGGTCGCCAGGATTCCAGGCCCAGGCGACAGACGGGAACGCGCATGGCGCGGCGTTCTATGGCCTTGGTGCCGGATCGGGGATCTCTGCCAACGGAGGCACGGACGGGCACGGCATCGTCGGCGTGGGCGGCACCAACACGACGCCCACGGGTACGCACGGCATCTACGGCCAGGCGGGCAGCAACAATGGGACCGGCATCCGTGGACAGGGCACGATCAGCGGCGGCGATGGCAATTCCATCGGCATCGGCGGCGTCGGGAGCGCGCAAGGCGGCGATGGCATCAAGGGGGCATCGCTCGTGACGGGCTACGCCGGTATCAAGGGCGCTGGCACGGGCAACGGGCCGGGGCTCCACGCGATCGGCGGGCCGACTGGTCCCGCGATGTATCTTGAAGGCGGCGCGACCAGCGGCGCTGGGCTCGCGGTCACGACGACGAACGGGCATGGTATCTCGTTCCCGTCGATTGGCGGTAGCGGCACGGAAGGTATCGAAGGGGTGAGCGATAACGTCTCGACCATCCCAGCCGATGTCCTATCAGCGGCGGCGACCACGCCCATTGCGTCCAATGTCAAGAAAATCAATGACGCCACGCTGATAGGGGATGGTGGCGCCACGCCGTGGGGGCCGGCGTAAGGGTCGACAACGATGGGCACCAGCTGGACAACGGGGGCCTGGGCGGCGTCGGTGTGGGCCACCGGGACATGGGCCGACCTATCGCCGACGTTGCTGGTTGACGATGATGTGACTACGGCTTTCGCGCAGTTCCTAAAAACGCTCTCTGGGGATGTCACAACAGATATGCGTGACACGCTCTACGACTATTACAACACGATGCCGAGTGATGCGACTGTGCTGTTGGCGCGTTTACTTAGGCGGTCGTCGTAATGCCCGCATGGACGTGTCAGCAGTCGGGCGCGTGTTGCCGAGCCGCCGATGCCGTCGTCATGACGCGCGGGGAACTGGCCGCGGTGCAAGCCGTGGACGCCCGACCGGTGGCGATCATTGAGACGGGCGACGGACGGGTGGAGGTGGCGAACCTCCACGGCCGCGGATGCCCGTATTACGACCACGGTTGTCAGGTGTATCCGGTGAGGCCCGGGGTGTGTCGATCGTTCGGGTGTTTCCGACGCCCCGGCGAGGCCTACCACGACGGTATCATGCGGCAGCGGATGGCGCAGTCGGCCGGCGTGCGTCGAGCGGCCCTCGATCTCTGGGATGAGGCCGAGGCGTGGACGAAGGCCCATCCGTGATTGAGACGTCACACGCGACGTGCTGCTGGTGCCATCAACCGCTCAAGCGTGTCGATCACGGTCCGTGGTGGTGCCTCACCGATGCCTGCTATGCCCGACTCCAAGGGTGGGCGGTGGCGCGGCAGATTGTGGAGGGACGGTCGAAGCGGCTGGAATGGCTGTATGTCCCCACGCCACCGCAGGCGATGTTCCACGACATCCGGATGACGCCGGAGCTTGAGGCGTCGATCCCGCCGCGCGCGGACGGACGGCCTCGGCGTCCCCGCATCAACCGCATGTATGGCGGCGCGGCCGGCCCTGGCAAGAGCACGGCGGAACGATGGGATCTCTACCGCAAGGCCCAGCTGATTCCTGGGTTCCACGGGGCGATTCTGCGCCGCACGAATCCGGAACTCGAAAAGACGCATCTGCGGGCGTTCGAGCAGGACGCCGACAAGATCGGCGCGCAATTCATCACGTCGAAGAATATCTTGAAGTGGCCGAACGGGTCACTGGTGGAGTGCGGACACTGCGAGGATGACCGGGCGGTCCAAAAGTGGCTGTCCACGGAATACGACCAAATCGGCATTGACGAAGGCTCGACGTTTGAGCCGCACATGCTACTGGAAATCTCCACCCGCGCCCGCACCACGAAACCGGCCGTGAAGGCGGCCGGCGGCCCATGGTTTGACGTGGTGACGAACCCCGGCGGGCCGTCGTGGGCGCTCCTGCGCGACCTGTTCGTGTCGCACTCGCCCGATTACGACCTGTATCCGCAGTTGCGCGGGCGGTATTTCCCGCAGTTGTGGGTCTATTCCAAAGCCCTGCTCGACAGCAACCCCTATCTGGAAGCGTCCTACGAGGACGATCTGGCCGTGCTGTCCGAGGCGCGGTATCGGCAGCTCCGCTACGGGGAAGAATACGTGACCGAAGGGGCGTTTTTCTCGGAATGGCGGGAAACCGTCGACGGGAAGCCGTGGCACGTCCGCGACGTCGATACGTCCGGGGCGCAGTGGTTCGCGTCAATGGATTGGGGCTATAATTCGCCGGGCGTGGTGCTGTGGTGGGCCGTGCTTCCGGACGGGTATTACCACATCGCCTATGAATGGAAGTTCCGCGAGCAGACGGCGGACGAGGTGGCGACTCGCATTACGGAGATCACGCGGTTCCTGGGGATTGAACGGCTGCAATACATTGCCTGCGACCCGGCCATGAAGGGCCGGACAGGGGCCGGCAAGGGCGAGTCCATCTTCGAGACGCTACTACGCCGTCGGCTCCCGATGCGGGCGTCAGATAACGACCGATTCAACGGTTGGGCGCGTGTCCATCAATTCCTCCGGGAAAGCCCGCAGGGGCGGCCGTGGTTGACCGTGGCGCCGATATGCGGCTATGGGCGTCGGACGATGCCGGCGCTCCTGCAGGACCGGAACAACCCGGACGACCTGGATACGACCAAGGACGACCACTGGGCGGACGCGCTGCGCTACGGGGCGATGGCCCGCCCGGCCCCGTTCCGTATGGAGCAGGCCGAGGGGCCGCCGCCGTTCCTCTCGCTCGCGGCGGCGAGGCTCCGCGAACAGCGGCCACGGGGGGTGCTGGCATGATCCCAAGCGACATCATGAACCGCGCGCATGACGCCCTAGAACGCGCGGCGCATCCGCCGCAGCTGTATCAGGCGAGAGCCGAAACCCGCGTGGCCATCGAGCGGGACTACCGCGCCATCGAGGGGCACCTCCGCTGCATCCTCGCGTGGCTGAGGCGGATCGAGTCCGTCACACTGCGAGATAACTCAAAGTAATACTGTAATAGATTGTAATAAGCGCGGTTGACGTCTATAAGCCGCGCTGATACCGTGTCCCTGTCTTGTACAAGGACACCCAGCCTCTTTCCGACGACGATCTGTCCGCATGGCGTCAAGCTATTGACGCTGCGAGGCGGTCGAGGGATGCCGCCAGCGAACGCTACGGCTGGCAGGCGAATATCGACCGCTACGCCCCCGCGGACCTCAGGGACACGGAAGGGCACGTCAACATCGGCGCGGATTTTTCCGACGTCGAACGCAAGAAAGCGGCGCTCCTCTTCACCACGCCGGACATTGCGCTGGTGTGCGACGAGCCGGATCAGCCGCTCGCTCCGCCGCAGCCGGCTGTGCCCGGCCAGCCGCCGCCTCCCCCGCCTCCAACCCTCGGCAGTCTGACGATGGTGCACCAGCAGCTCTTGAACGAGCTCTTGGGCGAAGCGCACCTCAACGTCAAGGCCACGGCGCTGAAGTCCGTGCTCGACGTGCTGCTGCCGGCTGGCGTCGGGCCGGTCCATGTGGGCTACCGAGCGGTGACGCAGACGGTGGCCGTCGACACGCTGGATCCGATGACGGGCGAGCCGGTCTCGACCGAGGCCCCCGTGCCGATTCACGAGGAATTTTTCGTGAGTCGCATCAGCCCGAAGGCGCTCCTGCTCCCGAAGGAGTTTCGGGATACGGACATTCGCCAGGCCGCGTGGGTGGGCTACGAGTTCACCATGCCCGTTTCCCAGGTGCGGGCGGAATACGGCATTCCCGAGGATGTGGACCTCCCCACAGGCGATGAGGTGCCGGCCTTCAATGAGGACCGGCAGGACGGGCGCGGCGGCGCCGTCGATCCGCCCGTGCGCGGCTGCTACATCGAATACCGTGGGATGCTCTACGGCAAGAGCGCCCACCCGAAGGCCGTGTGGTGCCTGGTGCTGCTCGACGGGATGGACGCGCCGATCAAACATGGCCCGTCCCCACACCAAACCATTGACGAGAATGGCCGACTGACGCCGGACAGCGTGCCGGATTTCTCTATTCTGCCGCTGTGGATTCGGGATTTGCCGGACAGCGCGTGGGTGCCGTCCGACTGCACCATCACGGCGCCGCTGACGCGGGAAATCAATAAGTATCGGACGCAGAACATCACGCAGCGCGACAGCGCCAAGCAGGTGATGCTCTATGACTCCGAGGCCCTGTCGCCCGAAACGATCCAAAAGATTGAACGCGGCGAGATCAACACGTTTATCCCGGTCAAAGGGGGCGTGCTGGCGCAGGGGGCCGCGTCGATCATGGCGCAGGTCGGCACGGCGTCTCTCGGACGGGAATCCTATCTCGGGCAGGACTACATCCAGTCTGACCGAGAAAAGGTGCTCGGGATCGCCGCCAACCAGACGGGTTCGACCAGCGGGCGGAAGACGACGGCCACTGAGGCGTCGATTGTCAGCAAGAACACCGAAGCCCGCTTCAATCAGGAGCAGGACCGCGTGCGCGCCTGGCTGGTGAGCGTCGTGCGCGTGCTGGACGGGCTCGTGCTGCGGTATGGCGATGTCGCGCTGGCGACGAAGCTCCTCGGCCCGCGCAAGGGCCAGCTATGGGGGCAGTTCAAGGGGGCGCTGGCCGGGGGCTACCGCTACGACGTGCAGACGGACAGCGGCAAGTATCTCGACGCCGAGGCGCAGCGCCGACAGTTGCTCCAGTTCTACCAGATGGTCCGGCAGGACCCGCTCGTCAACCCTACGCCGATTATCAAGAAACTCATCGCCGCGTGGGGCGTGGACCCGGCGGAGGGGCTGGCCCAGCCGAAGCCGCCGCAGCCGCCCCCGCCGCAGGTCGGCGTGAGCTTCAAGGGCGAAGACTTCAATCCGCTGAACCCACAGTTCGACCTCGTGGTGAAGATGGCGCAGCAGGGCGGGTGGCAGATCACGCCCGAGGACATCGCGAACGCGAAGGCGAACGCGCAGCAGCAGCAGGCCGCGCAGATGATCGCCGGGCTCGTGGCCCCGGCGAACGGGCCGACGACGCCTGGTAAGCCATCGCCGTCCACGAAGCACGGCGGCCCGGCCACGCAACAGATGCCCATCTCCAAGCGGCAGATGGATGAAACCGGCGGCATCAACAACGGGCCTGGAGGAGTGCAGTGAGCGAGACCTGCCCCACATGCGGCATGGCAATCGTGGTGGGAGACTACCCGTTCTGTCCTCACGGACGAGCGGCCACGTCGGTGATTGGCGATGACGTGCCGGGGGGATTCGTGGTCGAGAACGGCTTCGATCAGCCCACGCGGTTTTTCAGCAAGTCCGAACACCGGAAGGCGCTCGACGCCAAGGGGCTCATGATCAAGGCCCGCTGGGCGGGACCGAACGACCGGCACCTGACGCGCTGGGATGCGGTCGATGCCTACACGCTCGAAGCGGCACGGTCACTCGTGGATCGATCACGTGTGCGACCGGAGCCGACGCACGTCATTACGAAACACGTCGTGGAGGACACATTCACAGCGAGGAGCGAGCGATGAGTCTGATTCTTCCGAACGGCCTGCGGCGGCAGTCGATTGATGTGGATAGCCGCGAAGTGCAGGCCCTGATCGCGCTGGAGCCGATGCTGCGAAAAATGCGGCTGCACCTCGCGTGTCCGAGATGTCTGGCGGCTGGTATGGGGCAGCAGGCGCTCGTTGGGGGGGATAACGATGCGAGTGATGCGGTATGGAAGGTGAGTTGCCAGTGCACCGACCGGACCTACCACCGGGGACAGGGGCACTGAAATGCGCGGGCTGCGGCGACTGTCTGGCGTGCGAGCAAAAGCCGTCTGGGGTGTGGATTTGTCGCATCTGCCGAGGCCCCGTCGTGCGCGTGCCTCCAGCCCGACCGCGCCCGTAAGGAGCGAATAACATCATGAGCGAGACGATCACAAGTTCAACTGGCAGCACGGCCGACAGCGGCAGCACGGGGACCACTCCGTCTGTCAGCAGTGGGTCGTCGCCGGTTGCGTCCGATAGCCGCCCGGCCTCCTTTCAGGAGGCCTTTCAGGCGGTGGGAGCCTCGGACACTCCCGATCCCGGTGACGTGACGCCCGACCCGTCTGCGCCAGCTCCCGCGACAGTGGAGCCGGTGTCGGCAGCGGCGGAACCGGAGCTCGACGCCCAGAATGGCCCGCCTGCGAAGGGGCCGATTCCGTTCGACCGTCACGAAGCCATTCTTGCGAATGCGCGGGACAAGACGGCGCGCGAGATCGTGTCGCAGGTGCAACAGCGGTATGGCGGCGGCATCCAGCTCCAGAACGCGATGCAGGCCGATCCAGTCGGGACGCTCACCCAACTCATCGACGAGGCGGTGGATCATCCCGAACTGGGTCAGCAGGTCATCAGCGCGCTGGCGCGGAAACTTGGAGCGCGCCGGTCCACCGGCCCGGACCTCAACCCGATTGACACGGAGATCGGGAAGGTCTACACGGCCGAACAGATGGACGCCATCGTGGAGCAGAAATTGGCTCAGCGACTAGCGCCCATCGAACGGGACCGGGAAACAGCCCAGCAGGAGAGAGCCCGGCAGCAGTTCCGCGAGCAGACGGCACAGACCGTCAAGTCGCGGCTGTCGCAGTGGGAATCTCAGCCGGGGTTTTCGGACCACAAGTCCGAGATCGCATCCAAGCAGGCGGAACTCGTGAAGATGGGCCCGCTTCGTTGCCCGCCCTGGTATGGGGCAGCAGGCGCTCGTTGGGGGGGATAACGATGCGAGTGATGCGGTATGGAAGGTGAGTTGCCAGTGCACCGACCGGACCTACCACCGGGGACAGGGGCACTGAAATGCGCGGGCTGCGGCGACTGTCTGGCGTGCGAGCAAAAGCCGTCTGGGGTGTGGATTTGTCGCATCTGCCGAGGCCCCGTCGTGCGCGTGCCTCCAGCCCGACCGCGCCCGTAAGGAGCGAATAACATCATGAGCGAGACGATCACAAGTTCAACTGGCAGCACGGCCGACAGCGGCAGCACGGGGACCACTCCGTCTGTCAGCAGTGGGTCGTCGCCGGTTGCGTCCGATAGCCGCCCGGCCTCCTTTCAGGAGGCCTTTCAGGCGGTGGGAGCCTCGGACACTCCCGATCCCGGTGACGTGACGCCCGACCCGTCTGCGCCAGCTCCCGCGACAGTGGAGCCGGTGTCGGCAGCGGCGGAACCGGAGCTCGACGCCCAGAATGGCCCGCCTGCGAAGGGGCCGATTCCGTTCGACCGTCACGAAGCCATTCTTGCGAATGCGCGGGACAAGACGGCGCGCGAGATCGTGTCGCAGGTGCAACAGCGGTATGGCGGCGGCATCCAGCTCCAGAACGCGATGCAGGCCGATCCAGTCGGGACGCTCACCCAACTCATCGACGAGGCGGTGGATCATCCCGAACTGGGTCAGCAGGTCATCAGCGCGCTGGCGCGGAAACTTGGAGCGCGCCGGTCCACCGGCCCGGACCTCAACCCGATTGACACGGAGATCGGGAAGGTCTACACGGCCGAACAGATGGACGCCATCGTGGAGCAGAAATTGGCTCAGCGACTAGCGCCCATCGAACGGGACCGGGAAACAGCCCAGCAGGAGAGAGCCCGGCAGCAGTTCCGCGAGCAGACGGCACAGACCGTCAAGTCGCGGCTGTCGCAGTGGGAATCTCAGCCGGGGTTTTCGGACCACAAGTCCGAGATCGCATCCAAGCAGGCGGAACTCGTGAAGATGGGCGCGGACCCGTGGTCGGCGCTCGGACTCGCGTATGCCGCCGTGGTGCCCGCGAAACTGCAGGCCAAGCAGACCACCCAGTTCGTGCAGGACGCCGTTCGCAAAGCGAACGCGAGCACGAGCAACCCGGCGACGGTCGCCCCGACCATCAAGCCGAGGCCGAAGAGCTTCCGGGAAGCGTTCGATCAAGTGCGCGCCTGACAGCTCAAAGGATGACAGCACATGGCAGCGAATGTTGGCGATCTCGTCGCCCAGGCTTGGCAGGCCAAGGTGGGGACGAAGCCCGAGGACAACATCGGGGACGAGTATTCAGAACTTGACCGCCTGGTCAAGGGGAAGGCGTTCAAGGCGATCACGGGCGGCCGGTCGATCATCGGCAGCATCGAGTATGCCCTGAACTCGACGGTCGCCGCCGTCACGTCGACGCAGACCCTCTCGGTGAACAACGAGGAGCTGTTCGACGAGTTCGAATTCCAGTGGAAGCAGTATGCCGGCACGGTGCCGATGACGACCTTTGAAGAGGCCGTCAACCGTGGCGACAACGCGAAGTTCGACCTTGAGGCGGCCAAGCTGGACAACCTTGAGATGTCGATGAAGTCCACGATCAATTCGGACATCTTCGGCGCGGCCAGTGGCAACGAGATGCTGGGCTACCAGGACCTCGTGCCGGATTCGCCCTCGTCGGGCACCGTGGGCACGATCAACTACGGCACCTACACGTTCTGGCGGTCGCAGCAGACGTCTGGCACGAAGACGACCACGGCCTACGACAACCTCCGGAGCGCCATGCGGACGATCCGCACGGCCTGCGCGCGTGGGCAGGGCGTGAAGTATCCGACCCGCTACGTCACGGGCTCGACCACGTTCAACGGCTATGAGTCGCTGCTCATCGCCAACGAGCGCATCACGAGCAAGGAGAACTCGCAGGCGAACGCCTCGTTCAAGGGCGACGTCTACAAGTTCGGCTCGGCCGACGTGTTCTGGGACAAGGACTGCGCCGACACGCGCATGTACGCCCTGAACAACGACAACCTGATGCTGGCCTACCAGACGGACCGCTGGTTCAAGGGCTACCCCGCGGTGGACCCGGCCAACCAGCTGCTCAAGGTCTTCAAAGTGGAGACCATGCTGCAGCTGATCTCCAACAACCGGCGCCACCTCGGCGTCATCACCTCGATCAGCTAGGAGGCACGAATGCCGAATCTTTCAGGCTATCCGCTCGGTTCGCACGCGAACACGAGCACGGTGGACACGACGCAGCAGGTGCCGATTGGCACGCGCCAGCGCGATGCCTCCGGCAACGAATACGTCTACCTCAAGGGCGTGGCGTCGACCCTCGCCGGGTCGTGGGTGACGTACGACGAGGCGGGCACGACGGCGCTGCTCGCGGCCAACGCGATTGGCCCGGTGGCGGTGGCGGGGGCGGCCACGGTGGCGAATACCTGGGGCTGGTATTGCGTGTACGGCTCCTGTTCGGCGCTGCTGGCGGCCAACTGCGCCGACAACGCGAGGCTCGGTCGTGAGACGGCCGATGGCTACGCGGGCGACGGGCGCGCGGCTGGCGACGAGATTTACGGGGCGATTTCCCGTGGCTCGACGGCTGGCTCGGCGGCGCTTACGTCCGTGCAGATCTACTACCCGTTCGTGGATGACGCGAATGGCGCGTAACAGCTTACGCGGCCTGCGGGCTGCGTGAGGGGCCGGGGGTGGGTGCCTCGCTCCACCCGCCTCCGGTTACTTTCCCGTTCTGACGAGGAGAACAGAGACATCATGGCTCTCAGTAGAGAACAGCGCCGGCAGATGCTGGCCCAAGAAGTACACGGCGTCGAGACCGAAGTGGACGCGATCATGCTCGACGCGCCAGCCCCCGCGCCACCTGAGCCGGTAGCGGTGCCGGCGCAGGCCCCGACGGCTGACATGGCCGCGCTAGTGCAGATGCTGGCCGCGGCCCTGCAGGGTGCGAATCAGTCCACGTCGGACCAGATCGCGCAGGCACTGCGGGATAACCGCAAGCCCATTCCCGAGAACACGGACGCCGAGTATCACGGGCGGTCACACTATCATCCCGCCGGCAAGGACGCGCCGCGTCCGTCGCTGACAGTGGAGACGTGGTGCGGCGCGTGGGACCACGACGAACAGAAAGCGTCCCCGAAGTGGCGCTACGAGGAGGGGATGCTGCGCGACGACGAGATCGAGACGCTAAACGCTCTCCCCGTTGGCGAGCACCGCGTCGAGCGGAACGACGGGCAGGTGGAAACGGTGCGCGTCGTCGACCAGCGGAACGCCGAAGGTCAGGTGTATCGTCGCGTGCTGGCGTATCCGCGGCATCTGTTCCTCAAGGAACATGCGAACCAGATCCCGCATCTGGCGAGCGTGCGGCGACAGGTGCTGGTGGCGTAGATGACGCGCGCCGAACTGCTCTCAGAACTGGCGCGGCGTCTGAATAAGGCGACGACGCTGGACACGGCGACACAGACGCGCCTGATCGGGTTTCTCAACGAGACCCATCGGGAACTGCTGTCGTTGCCTGGGATGCAGCGGCTCCGCGACGATACCCTCACGTTTGCCTCGGTATCTGGGCAGGCCCGGTATGCCTTGCCGTGGGTGCCGAAGGTCAACCGGATTTTCGAGAACACGAACGACCGCGTGTTGGTGCCGATGTCGCTGGCGACCTACCGAGACATCGACCCAGACGCGGCGAACACGTCTGGCACGCCGTCAAATTGGGTGTGGGTCGGGCAGTCCCCCGTGGCCGTGCAGCCGTCGAATGCGTCCTCGCTGTTTGTCAAGAGCAGCGCCGCAGGCGACACGACACAGACGGCGTATCTGGAAGGAGAAATCACGGGCGGCTATCCGCGCGCGGCGTCGGTCACGTTGACCGGCACCACGGCGGTCAACCTGTCGTCGAGTATTTCTGATTGGGTGCGCGTGACGAAGTTCTACCTGTCGGCGACCGGCGTGGGCTACATCACGCTCCACGAAGATTCCGGCGCCGGCACGGAACTGGCGCGTATTCACGTCGGCCAGACGTCGCAGCGGTATCTGCTGTTGAACCTCTGGCCGACGCCATCTGAGGTGCTGACGTATTCCGCGGACGTGGTGTTCGGCATCACGGACCTCGCGCAGAATACCGATGAGCCGCGGTTGCCGCTGGATTTCCACGATCTGCTGGTGGCTGGCGCGATGGTGCGGGAGTACGAGAAAACCGAAGATAACCGGCTCGCGGTGTCCATACAGCGCTACCAGGACCGCAAGCGCGATCTGCTCTACTGGCTGCACGCCACCGGCCTCAACGACGTGAGAATGGTTGAAGCGCAGTCGCGTCTTGGCATTTGGTATCCGGCGGGAAGCTGATGTCGGCACGGCTGCCACCCCTTGAGTTTCGTCGGTGCCTCGGCGCCATTGAAACCGTGTCGCCGTGGGCGGTGCCACTCGACTACGCCGTGAGTGCGGTCAACGTCGATTTGTCGCCAGATATTTTGATGCGTCCGCGCTGTGGGACGACGCCAGTCAGCATGACGAGCGGGCCGACGGACGACGTGTTTCAACTGGCGACGATTCGCACGAGCGGGTCCGATGTGCTGTGGGTGTTTTCGGATTGGATTATCGGCACACCCTCCGCGCATTACAAACCGACCGGAGCGGGGTGGACGTCGGTCACGCTCACGGACACGCCGGCCCCGAGTGGGGGCAATGAGCAGGTGGTAGCCATTGCCCACAACGGGAAAGTGTTCCTTGCCTACAATAGCAGCGTGAACCGACTGCATGTCTGGGACGGCGCGAGCGTCCGGCGTGTTGGCTTAGTGGCCCCAGCTGCGCCCTCGGTGGCGAACCAGGGCGCCGGAACCTATGCCGCGACGGTGCGCTATTACAAAGTGCAATTCGTGCGGTATAGCGCGCCGACCACGATCGCGTCGTCGGAATTGTCGGCGGCGACGACGTTTACGCCGTCCGGCGCCGGGCAGTCGGCTCGCATCACGATGCCCACGAACTCGGACAGCGCTCCCTACTGGCGCGTCTGGGCCTCGTCGGACAACGTGACATTTTACGCCCTCACCGGCCTGATCGATGTGGGTCTCGCCACCACCTACGACGACGGCACGAGCCCGTCCACGTACAACACCCTGACTCCGGTCGCCCCTGAAGCCGGCATGTTCGTGCCCCCGCCATCCGCGCGGTATCTCGCCACCAATGGCGAGCGCATCTTTATGGCGGGTAGCTATGAAGCCTCCGCGTCGTCTGGGCAGACGACGCCGTCCACGCGGCGCATTTGGTTTACCCGCCCCCTGGGGGCGACGGACGAAGGCGACGACGAGGCCATCACGCAAACGGAGCTGTCTCGGTATTGGGTGGACATCGAAAGCGAGGACGGCGCGCCGATTACCGGGCTGCTCTCCACGCTGGATGGGTCGGTATACGCTGCGACGGCCACGAGCCTCTGGCGACTCTCGGACACCGGGTTGACGGATCGGCCGATTGCGCTTGAGCGCGTCGTATCTGGCGTGGGGCCATCCGCGCATTACCTCATGACGTCGGACGACACCGTGAGCGGATCGATGGTCTATTTCGCGTCGTTCGACGGCCCCTATCGGTATAGCCCCTCAACTGGGCTGCAGTATCTCGGCGCGGATTGGGTCATTCGTGATGCGCCGGTCGGCAATGCGTCGGCCCCGCGCCTGGCGTTCTGCCAGTTCGATCCGGAATCACGGCGCATCTACTACGGGCTGAGCGACGACACGTCCTCAGCCTATAGCAAAGTCCGCGTGCTTGATCCATCACTACTACGCAACATGGACGGGGTCTGGCGGGGTGGGTGGACGCTCAATAGCTACGCCTACGCGAGTCGGCTCCGATGCGCGACGATCTTTGAGAACAAGATCCACATTGGCGGGGAAATGCCGAACACGGCCGCGGCGCTCGTATTCGCCCACGACACGGCGGAATCACAGGACGACGGACTGGACTACGTCTGCACCATGATTACGCCAGACGTGGTCATAGGGGACGGCATCAGGAACGTGCGGACGGAGGAAGCGCATGTCTGGAAGCGACGCAACCTCTCGGTGTCGATAGTGCAGACGCGGAACCGTGGCGGCACGGGAAACACGGTGAGCGCCGCGGCCGCATCGGAATCCATTGGCTTTGGCGAGACCGCGTGGCACCGCGTCAAGGTGGAGGGGCTCGTGCAAGCGGATGCCTATTCGCTCTCCTTGGAACTTGGCGTCGTGACGCCTATCATCAACGCGACGACTCGGCACACGGACGGAGTGGACCGCGTGGTTGTCCCGCTGTTTGCGCAGGAGCGAGGATGAGGCTCTCGGCCCCGCTCACGCTCCAGTCGCTGCTGGATGTGTCCGCGTATCTGCGGCGCCTCGTGCAGTCGATTGGCACCTCATGGGACGTGAACCATGAGGCAGACGGCACGCATAAATTCCCGTGGGTAGACATCCCGCGTCTCGCCGAGTATTGCGTCGGGCTCGGCACGTCCGTGTGGACGGTCAACGCAGAGTCCATTACGGTCAGTCGCTACCAGATGATCGGCACGACCATGCGACTCAATCTCGAGGTGAACGATTCCGACGTCGGCACTGGCGATACCTACCTCTCGTATCGGTTGCCTGACAACTACGTCGTGGCGGCGCGGATGCAGGGGCCGTTTCGCGCGGTGAATGCGGGTGTCGTCGAGGTGGGGTGGTGGGTGGCGATCCCCAATGAGCGCGTGGTGCGACTCAAATCCGGGGCGGCGACCTGGACGAGCACGGCCGCGAACGATACCAGCGTGTTCGCGGACGTGACAATTGAAGTGCGGAAGGATTAGGCAATGGCATACGACGACCGCGACCTCGAACAGCAGCTCCAGGAACAGCTCATGACGCAGCCCGAAGGCGGCGCGGCGCCAATGATGGACGGGCCTTCGTCTGGCGGCGGCCTTGACCTGCGCGGGAATACCGGCGTGGCTGGTGGCGTAGACCGTGGCGCGCCACAGGACGCAACGTCCGCTGGCCCCTCCCGCGCGGACGCTGCTCGCAAGGCGCGTGAGTCCGGCTACACCGACATTGAAGGCGCTGGCGGCCTCAAGACTGGCAACTACATGGGCAGCTTGGAGGGCTTCAATACGGGCGGGTGGGGGTCTGGCGAGCGCGGGTCCAATACCCACAAGAATACGTTTGGCAAGATTGCCAGCCGTTACGACCCGACCAAAGCCGGGTCGGTGCGGGCCCTCATGAATGACCCGGATTTTCAGGCGTATTTCCCAGAGGCGAAGCTGGTCTCCCACGCCAACGAGGATCTGATTGACTTTGGCGACGGCAACCCCGTGGACGTGCTGCGCGGTGCGACGGCCGGCGGCGCCGGGCAGGGCTGGCAGTGGGGCGTGGACGCGACGCAAGGCGGGGCCGGTGGCGAGGCCGGCGGCGGCACCGATGCCGTCATGGCTGAACTTGGCAATATCCTTGGCGGCGGGGGCGACGGCGACACGAACCAGTTGCAGCAGATTATTCAGGAACTCATCGCCTCTGGACAGGTGTAGTCATGGCCTACGACCCGATGCAGGAACTTGAGAAACTCGGCGCGCCACCGCAGCAGACGCCGGACCCGGCCGGCACGTTCGGTGGCGATCCTAGGGGGCTGTCCGCGCTCGGCGGGGCGGCGTCGCCTGAGCGGTCGTGGTCGGCCGGGCTCGGTCAGCCGCAGGCCACGCCGTCAAACGATCCCGGGTCGTCGTTTTCGTCGTTTAGCCAGCCCGCCGGCGGGTCGGCCCCGGCGTCATTCGCCGCGCCCGCGGGCGGCGGACAACAGGGGCAGGCGCTGCCCGGCGCCGCTCCGAATGCGACGGACCCCAATGCGGTCTGGGGCGGACTAACCGATCAGTTCCAGAAGAAATTCGGTCGCGCCATGACCGGCGATGAGGCGACGGCGCTGCAGAAGTATGCGGGCTACACGGGCGGCGACATCAACCAGAGCATGATCGACAAGGCCACGCATGGTATCTCGGCCTACTCTGGCGATCTGTCCAATCCCTTTGGCCCCGCCGCGGGGGGCGCGTCTCCGGCCAGCGGCGACCCCGGCGTGAAGACGAACGACCTCGTGCAGGAACAGTTGCAGCAGTTGCTGCAAACGGGCTCGACGCCAGGCATGACGCTCGATCCGAACAACCCGGCGATTACGGCGCAGCGGTCGGCGTTCAATCGCCGCAATGAGCAACAAACGGGCCGAGAGCGCTTGGCGATGGCTGAACGCGCGGCGGCCTCCAACGGACTTGGGTCGGGGGGGTTCAGCGCGGACATTGCCGGCGCTGAGAACGCGCGGGCTGGACGGGCGGCGGACTTTGAGGGGCAGCTGCTTGGGCAGGAACTCTCGAGTCAGCGGGACCGCGTGATGCAGGGGCTCCAGATGGCGAACCAGACCGGCAACGCGGCGATGTCGCGGGCGTTGCAGGAAAAGCTTGGCCTTATCGATGCCGACATCCGGCGCACGGGCCAGAAGGGGCAGTTGGGCCTCGGGATGCTCCAAACACTACTGGGCAACCAGCGAGCGCAGGACGCGCTCGGGTTCAACTACGCGCAACTCGGCGCGAACGCCAACCAGAACTTCCTGAACTCGATTCTCGGGAGCCTCTAACATGCCTGCATGGTTGATTCCGGCGCTGATGGGGGCTGGCACGCTGCTCGGCAAAGCCGGGCAGGGCGCCGCCGCTGAGCGTCAAAACGCCAACAACTTCCGTCTGCAGCAGAATCAACTCGCGCAGTCCGCGCACAACTCGGACATGCAGGCGATGCTGAGCGCGCTCGCGCAGAACGAGCGGGCCAAGCAGGACCGCGCACAGCTGGGTATCACGGCCCCACAGGCGCGCACGCGGCAGGCGCTGCTCGGGTCAATCCTCTCCAATGCGAAGGGGTTCCGCGTGCAGCCGCCCGCGGGGATTCGGATGGGGCAGGTGAGCGGCGGGGCGTTTGACCTCGACGCGCTGCTCTCTGGCGCGCGTGGCGCGGGCCGCACGCTGAACGCGCAGGCGACGAAGGCGCTGGAGACCGGATCCGATGTCCCGGCGTATGAGGACGCGACGGCGCGGCTACGGCCGTCGCCCACGGCCGGCGGCTACCAGAAAGCTGGCGCGCTGGAAGGACTGCTGTCCGGGGGCGGGCTGCTCGGCGCGCTGCTCGGGGCCTACATGAACGCCAAGAAGACTACGCCGGTTGAGATGGACGCCGTATCGAAGGCCGGACTGGGGGTCTAGCCATGCTCAGTGGACTCATCGGGGCGGGCGCGCAGGCCGGGCTGGAAGAGCTACTGACGCGGCAGCTGATGGAAGCGAAAGCCGCCGAGGAACAGCGGCAGGCGAGGGCGCGCGAGGCCGCGCAGGCGAAGGCGCAGGCGTTCGCGGAACGCGAGCACGCTGACCGGACGGCCGTGGAGTCACGTCGCGCCGATCAGGCGGATAGGGATCGGAGGGACCGCGCCAATCGGGCCGGCGTTGCTGACATGATGACGCAGCGTGGCCTCATGGACAAGGCTGATGCCGAGGCGCGTCTTGCGGAAATCATTGCATCTATTCAGAATCCGGCCGAACGGGCGGCTGCACAGGCGTCATCTCGTGGCGTAAGCGGTGCAACGCCAGAGATGTTCATGTCGCAGGCGGAACGTGACGCGGCAGAACAGAAAACGACATCCGCCGAGCAGGCGAAGCTGCGGTTCAGGACAAACGAAAGCATTCGGGAATACAACGCCACGCACCCGTTGACCAAAGACGGAGGCGACACCCCGTCTCTAGCCGACAACTACACGCAGGATCGAGAAGCGCGCGTGCTGAACGCCGTAGACGACCTGATGGGCAAGGTCAGCAACTCGACGGTGGGATTTGCGTCACTCCTCAAGGGCGTGCCAAGGTCTGATGCGCTCGCGTTCAAGACGCAAATGAAGGAACTGCTCGCAAACGTCGCCTTCAATGAGTTGACGGCAATGAAGCAGGCCAGCAAGACAGGCGGCGCGCTTGGCAATGTGTCCAACGTGGAACTCGCCCTATTGGAATCTGCGCTGGGTGGACTGGATCAGGCTATGTCGCCTGAGCAGTTCAAGGCCCAGTTGAACAAGATTCGCGGCAGCATCGTGCGATGGCAGGCAGAACGCGCCAAAACACGCGGGCTGCCGGCGATGCGCCTAGGGGCGTCACATGATACGCCTGCAGCAGCGAGCGGTGCGGTCATTGGCCGCTACGAAAAGGGTCCTGACGGAAAGCTCCGACGAGTGGGAGGCTAAGGATGCCCGTTCGTGTGCAAACACCAGACGGCGTGCTGGAGTTTCCAGACGGCACGACACTGGACGAAATCGACGAAATCTTGGGGGCCGAACCGCCCAAGGACGCACGGACGTGGACCGATACCGCCGTTGACGCCCTGCCTCTGATCGGCGGCATGGCTGGTGGAATAGTCGGGGCTCCGCTTGGTCCACTCGCTATTGGAACGGCCGCGATTGGCGGCGCTGGTGGCGAAGGGTTTCGTCGTGCCATTCAAACTCTGCGCGGGAAGCGTCCCATCGACGACAGCACGTCCGAGACGCTGAAAGGACTTGCCACGGAAGGAAGGGCGCAGGGCGCGGCGCAGGCCGTGGGTTTGGGCGTTGGGGCCTTAGCCAGTAAAACAGGACACGCCCTGTATCGCGGTCTCTTGAAGCCGAAAGACGCCGTGGTCGCCAAGTATGGCGACGTGGTGCCAGGGCTCATCAAGCGAAACCGGCTCATCACGCCAGGTGGCGCCGCAAAATCGAAAGCGGCGATGTTGGCGTCCCGAGACGCGGCTGATGACGTCGTGGCCCGCGCCAGCGGGCGCACGCCGTTTATTCGCTCGTCCGATGTGGCTCAGTTTGACGACGTGAGCAAAACGCTCGCTGAGCGCGCATTGGGGGGGCAGGCCGACGAGACGGGCAAGGTCGTCGAGCGCGTGGCGAGACTACGCCGCACGATGGACTCGGCTAACGATGGGCTTGGCTTGGACGTCGCGGAGGCGAATGTCGTCAAGCGCCAACTCGATAAAGCGGTAGACGCAGCGCAGAGGGCCGTGGATCGAGGATTTTCAGGACAGTTGAGTGCAGATGACATGCTCAACGACGCCACGCGTAAGGCGCTCTCGGCGAAAATTGACGCAATCGCAGGGACCGGCCAGCAAAATGCAACGACTCGAGCACTCGCCGGAGAAACCACCGCGCTGAAACACGCGGTGAAGCGCACAGGCAACAACATGCTGGTCGGCCCACGAGATTTGATGGCCGCTGGCATGGGGATGGGTGGTGGCTACATCACGGGAGACCCGGAAAAGGGTGCTGGGCTTGGTATTCTCGCTCGACTGCTAATGTCCCCGAGGTATGGATCGGCGGCGGCTATCGGACTCGTGAAGGGCGGGAAACTCTCGCCTGACGCACTACGCCTACTGCGAGAGTTGATGGTGTCACACGACGAGGCTCGGTAAATGGAAACAATTTCTCTTCGCGACTGGCTCGACGAGAAGTTTCAGACTGTGAATCAGAAGCTCGACGCCACGATGGGCAAACAGGATCTCACCAATGGCCGCGTGCGGTCGGCGGAAGTCGCTATTGCCGTGCTGATGTGGGCGTATGGGGTGGGTGCCGTCGCCATCGGCTGGATCGTCTACAAGCTGCCATGACGCCGGCCGAGACGATTCGCCACGTCGTGCTCCCAGCCGCGTTTCACCTGTTGCCGGAGGCCATGCGGTCGGTCGATGCCGTCACGCTGCTGATGGCGATTGGCTACCAGGAATCGCGGTTTGAGCACCGCCGGCAGATTCGTGGGCCGGCGCGCGGATTCTGGCAGTTTGAAGTAGGCGGGGTGTCCGGGGTGCTCAGGCACCGGGCGACGAGGCCGTTTGCCTTGCTGGTCTGCGAAGCGCTCGGCTACGAACCGTCCCCGATGATCGTCCACGAGGCGCTCGAGCACAACGACATCCTCGCCGCGTGCTTCGCCCGGCTACTCCTATGGGCCGACCCTCGGCCGATTCCCGCGTCCCCAGAGGCGGCATGGGACGCGTACATTTTCGGTTGGAACCCCGGCAAGCCGCATCCGGACACGTGGGCGGCGTGCTTTGACCGCGCGCAACGGGGCGGCGTGGTGCGGGCCTGACATGCTGAAACTCGCGGTGACGGCGCTAATCCTCTGCGCGATCCTCGCGTGGGCCTTCGCGCGAGACAGCCGGCCCAAAACGCCGATGTGTAGCCCCGAACACCCGGAATATCTTGACCCCCGGTGTAGAATCTATGCGGGGAGGGACTAAATGAACCTGATGTGGATCTTGGGGTTCATGGCGGCATCCGTGCTGCCGGTGGACTACGTGCTGATCGCGCAGCGACCGGATGAAGGCGCGGCCGTGCGGGTGCCGTGGCAGCCGTGGGGGCCGTGCTGCTCGGCCTACTCAGCTTCGACGGTCGGCATCTACCATCCGACGCCGCCGGTCGCCTGGGTGCAGTTTCAGGTGCACGTAACGGCGCGGACGAGTGAGGATGCGGTGCGGCTGCGCGTGACGGACACGGCGACTGGGGCCTCGGCGGTGACGGCCGAGCTGACCCCGCCGATCACGGGCGCGCCTCGGACGGTCGGGGAATGGCTGGACGTCGGCGCGTGGAATGCGCGCGACACCGAACACGTCTACGCGCTCGAGGTGCGCGGGCAGCCGGTCATCTACGGCGCGAAGCTGCGCGTGGGCTATCAGTGGGGGGCACAATGATCCCGAACTGCCAGCACATCGTGGCGACACTCGCCGCACAGTATCCGCAAGAGTGGAAGCAGGCGCATCGGGGCGGCCCGCATACCGAGGCGTTCATTCGCCGTCTGGCATGGGTACTCCATTCCACCATCGACGCCGGCTTCGGTCTCCTGGGGCAGTATGGCGACCGGACCCGCATCGCAGATGACGTCATTATGTATCTCGGGGAGGGGCCGGGCGTCGATGCCGGCACCGGGCGTCCCCAGAGTGGATTCGACGTGATCGCGTCGGCGGGTAGCGACAATGCCTCCCCGGCATGGATCGACATTTCCGGCCCAGGTCCAGCGATCTGGGTTCAGCCTGAGCCGGTGGGCGCGGGACCGGTCCATCCCCCTCCAGTGGACCCGACCCCCCCACCGGCTCAGGATCTCGGCGCGGTGCTGGCGATGGCGCAGAAGATCGCACAGGACCTCGCGGCGTTCACCACGTCGATGCAGGACCGCCTGACCGGGTTGGCGCTTGAGACGAGCGACATCAAGGCGCGACTCTCAGAAGTGGAGCAGCACAGCGTCACGGCAGCGAATGAGGCGTTCAATGCAGCGGTGCGGGCCAGCGAGATCAAGACGCGCCTCGACCAGTCCGGCACCGAAGTGGTCGTTGATTGGCCCATCTACGAGGGGCGCGTGTTCGGGGCCACCGTGCGTCTAGTGCCCAAGCCGTGAAGCGGAAGATGGTGTCCACGATGCGGCTGAAGGCGTGGCCGGTAGTGAGCGAGGCCGTGGAGACAGGGATTGCGTTCGGGATCACGCGCGCTTGCCGGCACACGGAGACGCCGACGCGCGAACAGTTGACAGAGCATCTCCGGCGAGAAGTGCTCAACGCGCTATGCGAAGTCATTGACTTCGGGGAGCCAGAATGATGCGTATTGGATTCCGCTTTGAGCCGGCCGCCTGGCTGGGACTCGCACGCACGCTGATCTACGTCGCGGGCCTGTTTGGCCTGCTCGGCGTGGAGAATTGGACCGAGGAGCAGAAGGCCGCCGCCGTGCTGCTCGTGGAAGCGATCACGGGCGTGATTCAGCGGTCGATGGTGACGCCGAACGCGAGCCTGTGATGTTGGACGACCTGCGTCCCGGCGATGTGCTGCTCTACGGCCCCGAGGATCTCGTGGGGCTC
>ERZ761584.209-NODE-209-length-21677-cov-4.520026_pt1 | contig 21677 bp, 22 predicted proteins | sample MGYA00512168_ERZ761584 | MGnify/ENA primary metagenome ERZ761584 (study PRJEB28899, sample SAMN03785564) | bioreactor sludge metagenome | biome: EBPR Sludge; feature: EBPR Bioreactor; material: 0.22µm filtered reactor supernatant | place: Saint Lucia: Queensland...
CCGCCTTCGGCGATGGCAGTCGCCGATACCGTCGGGAGCCCGAGCACCTCGCCCACGGACGCGACGATCGGCGCCTGCACCGTGAGGGCGCCGAGCGTGATCGATGCGTTGCCGATCCGCTCGCCGAGAGCCGCCGCCGCCGCGTCCGCTCCGCCGTGCCATACGAAGACGGACACGGGTCACCTCCCGATCAGCTGATCTTCCGGATCGATCCCGAGATCGCTCGGTCCGCTCCGGCCGTCCGAATGATGGTCCAGTCCCACCCGTTGATCAGCGTCACGGGCGGCGAGACGAAGAGCTCGGACTGTACGCCGAGAAGGGTCCAGCTCATCGCCTGACGCTTCGTCGATCCCGAGAGGACCTTCTCGTAGAGCCTCACCGTGAATTCGTCGGCCTTCGCGAGATTCGCGAGGTCCAACCACAACTGATAGACGCCCGAGCTCGCGACCGATTGGAGCGAGGATGTCCCCGAGACGATCGAGATTTCCGTCGTCGAGATCGTCACGGCGGACATGGTGTAGGCTTCCGAGATCGCCATCGCTCGCTCCCCTCACACGCAATAGATCAAGCCATCATAGGCGGCATCGTTCGCGCCCGAGTTGCTCGCGAGGATCGTCAAGCGGGAGCTCGCCGGGATCGCGTGGAAGGCGCCGAGCGCGGGGATCGGTCCGGTGAAGATTTCCGTCGTGTCCTTCCCGATCCACCACGTCCCGATCCGCTCTTCGGTCGCGGCTCCGATCCCGATCCCGATGTTCATCCATCCGGCGGGCGTGATCGTCGTGTCGGTCGCCGCTTGGAATCCGGGGAGGCTGTAGAAGTGCGCCGCTCCCGTCGACGCGACGATCTCGGTCACGGACGCGGCGCCTCCCGAAGCGGTCGGGACGATCGCGACGCCGCGGGCGGCGTTCGCCTGCGTCCCGTACGTCGTGATCTTCTTCCCGACCTGAAAGGGAGGATTACTCGATCCGTAGAGCCAGATCCCGACGCGGATCGATGCGGACGTGCGCACGCTACACGATTGGGCGGCGATGCGTTTCCCGGCCGGGATATGCACCGGGAAGAAGTAGCGCGTCGCGGCGGCGTTGTAGGTGTACCCGCAGATCAGCGACTTCGCGAGGACGTCGTCGGTCGCTCCGCCGATCAAGAGGTCGACGACGGCTTCGGCCGCGGTCGCGCTCGCGCCCGAGTTGATGATCGCGACTTCGAGCCCCCACGAATCCTGCGTGTTTGCGGTCGAGGAGATCAGCTCGGTTACGGTCCCGTAGGTAAGCGTCGTCCCGCCGGAGGCTACGGCCGTCCACGGCGTCGCCGAGCCGACGATCCCGCCGTTCGTGATCACCCGGACGGCGCCTTTCTGCGGGACGAAGAGCACGGTCGCGATCCTCCGAAGGTTGCGGCTTCAACGAAGCGCGGAGCGGCGTCGCTCCGCGAGCTCGTCGCGATCAGGCGTTCGCGTCCGTGAGCGTGAACGTCGAGACCGTGACGGACTGGGCCGTCGCGATCGAGGTGTTGTCCAACGTGAGATCGCCGCCGCCGCCCGTCGCGGTCACCGTTCCCTGAAGATGGCACGTCGTCCCTCCGCTGTCGTAGATGCGGAAGTATCCAGCGGTCCCCGTGGCGTTCGCGGAGCTGTCCTGCCACGTCCCCGACTTCGCCTTCTGTCCCGATCCGGCGTTCGCGAGCCAATCGCTCGGAAGCGTCATCTCGGCGAGGAGCGTCCCGCTCGCCGCGGTAGCGCAATCCGCCGGCATCGATCCGGAGTAGATCCGAAGGAGGGGAGCGGTCCCGATCGTCGATTCGATCGTATCCAATCGGGCGTTTCGGACGGTCGTCGAGAGCTGTAGCGCCATGGGGAGAGCTCCTAGGGAGGGAGCCCCGACGCTACGAGCGCGAGCTCGCGCTCGCCGTCACGTCACGGGAAGGTCCCGCCCGACGCGAGTGCTCCGCCCGCTCCCGTGAGGTCTCGCGAGTTGCCGCTTCGATCCGTGAGCGTCGCGGCTCCGCTCTCCCACCGAAGCGACCAATCCGCCCATGCGGTCGAGTCCGCTTCCGTGAGATTCGAGAGGTCGAGGATGTGGGCGTTAGTCGGCGTCCCCGTGGTCTCTTCGACGCGGGCGCTCGTAATGTAGGCGTCGTTTCCGTCGCCGCCGTTGATCTGCACCTGCGAGATCGTTTGACTCGGCGTCCAAGCGTTCGCGTGAGCCGCCGTCCATCCGGCATTCGATTGTAGGTCCGAGCGGATCGTCGAGAGCGAAAGGCTCGACGTGTCGGGACCCGCCACGGATTGTCCGGCGTATCGGACCCATTGGCGAAGCGTGAGGTTTCCGCTCCCGTCACACACGGCTTGCCACGCGAGGAAGATCCATCCGTTTTCGTACGACCATGGGACGCCCGTATCCATGCGATAGGTCGTATCGTTGACCCACGAAGTCGCGCTCTCGCTCACGGCCGTGCCATCGGCGAAGAGCATCGAATTCGTGTTGAGGTCCCCGACGCTACCGCTCGTCGTGTTGAAGTTGAACGAGATACACCGGAGGTACCAATTCGAGAAGTTGATCCGGAGCACTTCCGTATTACCGAGCGTCGTCGGGTGGGACGTGACGGGCGTCGGCATCTTCGCCCACAACGAAACGAGGATCCCTTCGCCGGTCGGCATCGTCGCGGAGCGGTAGGCCCATCGGTTTTCGTACTGCGTCTGATTGAAGCGGATCGAGGTCCACGACGGCGTGACGACGGTCCCCGTCGCCGAGTCCGTGAGGGTCCCGAGCGTCTTCGAGAGCGCGCCCGAGAAGGCGGGAGCTTCGGGAGCTCGTAGGACGAAGTCGACGATCCCGAGACCTCGTCCCGAGGTGATCGTGGTCGAGTCGAGGATCAGTGTCCCGCCGCCGCCGATCGTCGAGCACGTCCCTTGAACGTGGCACGTCGTCCCCGTGCTCTCGAAGATGCGGAAGAAGCTCGCGGTCCCGCTCGCGCTCGCGACGGCGATCGGCCAGTAGCGGGCCGCCTTCGTCCCGCCGAGCGCGGCTTCGAGCCAATCGCTCGGAAGCGTTACCTCGAAGAGCAAGGTCGCCGCCCCGATCGAAGCGGCGCAATCGGCCGGGACCGATCCGCCGTAGATCCGCAGGATCGGCGAGGTCCCGATCGTCGTCTCGATAGCGTCGAGCCGAGCATTCGCGAGCGCGTTGGACATTCCGAGCGCCATAGCGTCACGTCCACGAAGTCGATCCGCCGAGCGTGATCGATGGGTACTTCGAGCCCTTCATTTCCGCTTCGACCTTCGCGATCTCGGCGCCCGTGAGCACCCGCCGGAAGATCGCAATCTGGGCGAAAGTCCCGGCCCATGCTCCGCCCCCATCGGCGTTGCATCCGATCGTGAGCTTCGTCGTCGTCGAGAAGCTCGCGCTCGTCGTCGTGTCCGAGATCGAGTAGCGCGATCCCGTCGGGCTCCCGTTGATGCGGATCCCCTCGATCGGGCTCGCCGCTTCGGCGCCGTTGATCGCGAAGGCGAAGCACGTCGGGGAGGCGAGAGACGCGGACGCGGACCACACCTCGGACGAGCCGCTTCCGCGATTGAAGGTGACGGCGATCGTTCCGGCTCCGGGCGTTCCGTTGACGTCGACGAAGACGCGGCCGGCGCCGTTGACGCGAGCCGCCGCAATATCGAATGGCGCGCTCGCCGAGCTCGTCGAGTCCTGAAGGAACGCAACCACCGTGATCCCCGTCGTCGCCGAGAATGCGCTCGTAAGATCCGAGGTGATCCGCTCCGTCGCCGAGCCGGAGAAAGTCACGCCGGGAGAGGAATCGAACCCCGTCGCGGACCATGCCGGACGCCCCGAGCTCGGTCGCGATCCGTCGGAGCCTCCGAGCGATCGATCGACCCACGACTCGGTCGTTCCGCTGTAGGTCCGGATCGGTCCGAGCCCGGCATCCCACCACAGGATCAGATCCGGATCGCCGAGCATCGTCCCCGTTGGATAGGGTCGAGAGAAATCACGATCGCGCACGCTCGCCGGCGTCATGGGGCCGAGCTTCGGCGAGGCTTCGATCGTCGCGACAATGTGAACGCCGCTTGCCGCCGTGTTCACGGCGAGAAGAGCCCCGTCGCTCTCGCGGGCGAAGAGTAGCTGATAGCCACTCGCCGCCGTCCCGAGGAGGACGCCGTAATTCCACACGGTCCCTTCCTTCCGGAAGTAGCCGCCCCACCGGACGAGCTCGCCGATCGAGGATCGATTCGCACCGTCGCGGTAGATCGGATTGACGTTCGCGGCTCCGAAGGAGGTCACGATCCGATCGCGCCAGTCGATCGACGTGTCAATCACTGTCGAGCTCGCGCTCGCTAGCGTCGCTCCGAAGACGCGGCGCACGACTCCGGAAACGTTCTGTCGACGTTCGTTCCCGTCGCGGTCGACGAAGGTCCGAGGGATCCGCGGCCACCCTTGGCCGATGCGTCCGAGCGGGAAGGCGTCGATCGACGTCCCCGGTCCCGCCGTGACTTGGCTCGGGACTAGAAGATCCTGAATTCGATTGAGCTCGAAGGATCGAACGGCGTTGCCGTCCGTGATCGTCCCCGCCCACGGCGAGGGCCCGTAAGCCGTGAGCCCGAAGCGCCCGGTCGCCTGCACGAAGAGCTGTAGGAGGTAGCTCGACCACGGATACGAGCCCTCGTCCCCGTCCGGAATGTGCGTGAGCGTGAGCGCTCCCGTCGAAGCGTCGGCGTAGACGAGGAGCGTCGCCGAGACGCCGCTTCCAATGCTCGCGACGTTGCTCGTCGCCGAGACCGTCCCAGGCGTCTCGCCGTCCCGCGAATAGAAGACGCCGCCCGTGAGCGGGATCGTAAGGTTCCCATCGTTCGCGCCCGGATAGGCGGACGCGACGTAGGAGCCGGCGCCGAGCGTCACCGTCGGCCGAAGCGCGATCACCCGGTCTCGCCAGTCGATCGACGAATCGATCACGTAATGCGTTCGGGCATTCGTCGTCCGGATGTTCGGGACGAGCGCGTAACGCTCGACGGAGTCCGAGTCGACCGGATCCGAGAGCCCGGCCGCCGGTTTCATCCGACACGCGAGGAGCCGATCGACGAAGCTCTTCGAGAGCCGCCCCGCGCTCGCGCCATCGTAGAACGGGGACGCGAGCTCGTCGTCGACTCGCCCCTCGTAGAACGGCGGAAGCCCGACGACGATCCCGCACATGTAGAACGTCGAGCCCGTCGAATTCGTCACCTGTAGGGCGCCCGAGCCCGACGCCGAGAAGCTCATATTGAGCCCCGTTGCCGTCGTCGTTCCGGCGCCCGTATCGATCCCGGCGACGTACGTCGTCGAAGAGGTCCCGTAGGAGCCATCAGAGCCCGCACCCGGACGGATGTCGGAGGTCGAGCGGACGAGGTAGAGGTGGACGTATCGATCGCGCCAGTCGACCGAAGAATCGAGCGTCACCGTCGCACCGTTCGCTGCGCTGATCTCGACGTAGCGGACGACTTGACCCACGCCGGCCGTCGAGACGTTGCGAGTGTTCGCCCCCTGTAGGTGCGACCATAGCGACTCGGCTTGGATCCGATTGAGGTCCCGAGCGCGCACGATCGAGAGCGGACCGAAGTCGCGGATCCGGCTCTTCGCCGTCACCGTCGAGACGCCCGTCGTCGCGTCGATCGTGTCGCGGTCGAGCTTCTTCGTCGTCGAATGCCACGCGAGCCCGGTCGAGCCTGAGACGTTCAGAAGGGGATCGGCGAGATCGATCTCGCCGATCGACCTCGCCGGCATCATGCGACGCACGATCGCGGCGATGGCTCGGCGGATCGCCGGGTCGTCGAAGGCGGAATCGGCGAGCCCGATCTTCGTCGTGAGCTCGGCGAGCGCGCTCGCGCCGTCGTCTCCCGAGGTCCCGATCGCTTTCCGGATCGTCGTATTCGCTCCGGCCGTCACCGTATCGAGGGCGGCATCGATCGCCGCTTGCGTCCCGCCTCCATAGGAGCGCTCGACGGCGACGAGACGATCGCGACGCTCGGCGAGCGTGCGGGCCGCATCGTTCGGGAGCCCGTAGATCCGTTCCCACGTCTCGACCTCTTCGGTCGTCGTCGACGGGAGCCCTTCGAGGTGGGCGTCGACGATCTTCGCGTCGGCCGCGGCGAGAGCCGTCGCCCACCCGCGGAGGACGAGATCGCGGAGAGCCGTCGACGTGTCGGCGTAGCCTCCCGAGCCCTGAAGCCGACGAAGGAGAGCGGCGACCTCGGTCGCGCTCGGCGTCCATTCGATATCCCGGATCCCGGTCATGGCACAACCCACACGATCCGGCGATTCGCGAGACGGAGGCGATTCATGGCCCCCGGCGTCTCGCCGTAGATCGAGAGCGCCGTCGAGCCGTCGCTCTTCGTCACGCCGACGTCGACGACGCCCGAGACGGCTCGCACGGCCGCGACGATGTCGCTCTCGCGGAGCCGATCCGGAAAGGCGACGTCGGGTGCCGGGTGTCGCGTCGGGGGATTCGTGTCGCCGGGACCTCGCGTGTCCATGATCGAATCGAGGACGGCGTCGAGCTCGGCGAAGAGCGGCCCCCCGGGGAGCACGGCGTCCGTTGAGACGGGAGCTTCGGGGAGCGCGGCGTCGAGCGTGATCGAGTAGGTCCCCGAGACCGATCGGGCCGTCACCGTCCGCTCGTATCCACGGATCACGCCGAGCACGTCGGTATAGACGACGACTCGATCGCCCACCTCGATCGCCGTCGGCGCCGTCGTGAGTACGACGCTCGTCGTCGTCGAGCCCGTCGAGACGGTGTAGGAGCCCGACCAATCGGGCTCGTATCCGGGCGCGTACTGCACGTAGAGCCACGCCGAAACGTCCGTGTCGTAGGTCCACCCGTACACGGTCGCGAGGTCGGGAAGCGGCTTTGCCGCGTCGATCGCCGCTTGCACGGCGGAGATCGCGGAAGTGCTCGGGAGCCGAGCTCCCGAGATCCCCATCGGGACGATCCCGACCGTCCCGAGCCCGTCGAATCCCGGATACACGAAGGCGTCGTCGATCGCGACGCCGTCGACGGTCCGGGACCAATCGCGATAGTCGGCGGCGTTGCCGGAGCCCGGGCGATTCGCGTACCAGTCGAGAAGCCGCCCGCGAAGGTGATCCTCGGTCTCGTCGTCGCCGCCGCTCGCGAGGTCGAGGATCGTCGCCGTCGCCGAGAGGTCCCCGCTCGGCGTGTCGACCGTGAGCGTATCGCCGGGATCCTTGTTTCCCGCGGCCCCGGCCGTGAGAGCTCGCACGGGGACGACGGCGCCCGTCTCGGCCGTGATCGACGTACCGGCCGCCGGGATCGCGGCGAGCGGCTTCCATAGCTCGACCGAAGAGATCCCGGAGAGCACCTCGCGGATCGCCGCCTTCTCGCTCCCGATGTTGATCACGTTGCCGGCGGAGAATTGGCCGATCGTTCCGACGATGGGGATCCGCGTCCGCGTCGCATCGGAGCCGACGACGGTCCCGCCCGTGATCGTCGGCGTCGCCGTCGAGACGGTCCCCGTCGCCTCGTAGCGCTGACCTCCGGCGTGCGTGAGCGTGTCGCCGCTCGTCACCGTGCGTCCTGCCGTCGTCGACGTCACATGAACGTGTCCCGTCGACTTCGCCGCGACGGTCGCCGAGATCCCGCGGATCCGGCAATGCTCGCGGAGGAACGATCCCTCCGTCGTCGTCGGTAGCACCTGCCGAAGAAGGTATTCGGCGTGAGCATGGTTCCCGCGCACGGCGAGCGCGTGGATCCGCGCTTCGATATCGAGATCCGAGCCCGCCGACGTGTCGGCTCCGGTGATGAGGGAGCGGTAAGCCGCCTTCTCGATCTCGACGATCTCTTCGTAGGTGGGAGTCTCGAAGCTCACGGGATCACCTTGTGCAGATAGGGGATCGAGCGCTTGCGCCCGTCCGGGTCTCGATACGAGACGACGATCCGAAGCGCGGAGCCCTCGGGCGTCGCCGAGACGGCGAGCTCGGGGAGCTCTCCGGCCCGAGCGAGATCGTCGAGCGCTTCGCGGACGTAGCTCTCGGCCTTCGCCTTCGCGTCCGCCGTGAGCTTCCGGATCTGGTAGAGACGGGAGCCGAAGCGGGGGAGACCGGAGATCGAGCCGCGCTTCGTCCGAAGACGGAGGACGACGCGGCTCGCCGGCGTCATATCCTCGCGGAAGCCTCCGGCGGAGAGCTCGTAATCGCCGGTCGTCGGGTTGATGTAGCGGCGGCGGGCCGGCATCGGATCACCTCGCGAGGACGAGGAGCGTCGTCCCGGCCGGATAGAAGAGGGGATGGGCGCTCGGGTTTCGGCTCTCGATCTCGCCGTAGCGCGAAGCGTCGCCGTAGAGCTCGACGGCGATCTCGTGGCTGCTCATCGTCGCGGGCACCGTCCACTCGACGACGCTCGGCCCGAGGCTCGTCGCCGCTTGCGCGGAGAGCGTGACGGAGTCGAGGAGAGACGTCCCCGCCCATGCGACGCGGTAGAAGGCGGCGGGAAGCTCTAGCGCGGCGAGCTGGGCCGCCGTGATCGTCGCCCGGACCTCGTCGAGCCGAGCGGCGACGGCGTCGGCCGTCGCTTCGAGGTCGCCCACGAAGCGGACGAAGTCCGCGACGAGCGCGGCGAAGCTCGCGAAGCCCGGCGGGAGCTCGGGGACGAGGGACGCGAGCGATAGCTCGGCGTCGAAGTCGGCCGCCCAATCGAGCGCGCTCGCGCTCGCGTCTGTCGTGATCGTGAAGAGCTCGAAGGGGGCGGGCTCCTCCTCTTCGATCGTGAGCGAGAGGATCCCGCCGTTGCGCGCGTCGCTCTTCTCGTCCCATTCGTAGCCGACGATCTTCACCTGCACGGCCCCGTGCTCGGGATCGATCAGCTCGGCGTAGGCTTGCGAGTCGTCGCTCTCGCAAAGGGCGATCAGCTTCGAGTAGGTGTCCGGATAGAGCGGCTCCGCGAAGCCTACGAATTCGTACATTCCCGCGAAGAGCGGGATCACGTATTCGTAGACGCGGGGCTCGCGGGCGATGTCTTCGGTCACCTGCCCCGCGCGGAATGGGTACTTCTTCCGAGCGAGAGCTCGGCCGCCGCGGACCTTGCGACTCGCGATCGGGAAGGGGATCCCGGCGAGGCTCGCGGTCGGTAGGTTCTCCCATGGATCGGCCACGCGCTAAGCGTGGACCGATCGCGGATTCCTCCGCCGTCCTCAGGTGATCTTCACCTTGGTAGCAGCCGTTGTTTCGACCCCCACCACAGCGATCCCGGCCGCTGTTTTCAGCGCTCCGCCACCGTCTCCCATGGCGACGGTCCAGCCCGTGAGCAGGTCCCAGATCCTACCGATCTCCGCGTCCACGAGATCCGCGCGCGCGGCCGCGTTCGTGGAGCCATTCGGGATCTCGAATCCGGTCCCTTCCATTTCGATCGTCCCGTCCGCCTTCAACCGGATCAGCGCTCGGGAGGCTCCGTCCTGGCCGAGCGCGAAGACGCACACCTCGCCCGGCTCGCACGCGACCATGTTTCGAGGGTCGTACGTCGCGAGCACGATCACGGATTCGCCGAGCTGCACCCGGAGAGCCTTCGCGTATCCGAGCGCGCTCGATCCGTCCCTCGGACGAGACGCGACGCCGGCGATTCCCCACGTCTCGGCTTCCATCGTCGTCGAGCCCGTCTCGTCGTCGACTTCGAGAATCACCTCGCCCGCGTCGCCGAGCGAGGAGCTCTCGATCTCGACGGGCCAGATCCCGGCGTGTAGATCCTCGTCGGTCGCTCGCTTGCTCATAGGACGATGCTCCCCGGCTCGACGAGGACGAGCGTTGCCGTCGTCCCGCGCTCGCGGTCTCGGGCGAGCGTCCGCTTCGTGCAGTAGTAGCGCCCCGAGATCCCGGCGACCTCGTCGAGCACCTCGATCACCGTATCGACGGCGAAGACGAAGCGCTCGCGCCCCATCGCGCACGAATGCCCCGAGACGTCATACTTGATAGTCCGGGCCGTCCGTTTGTGCTTCGCGAGCTCGCGGAGCGCTCGCCGATCGGCTTCCGCTTGCTCGCGGATCGCCCGATCGTGGACGACGAGCGGCGTCTCGAAGTCGCCAGGCCAATCGGAATCAATCGCCGTCGCGACGATCTTCGACTTCGCGGGGTCGCGCCCGCTCCGCCCGTACACCGTCACCTTCGAGTAGCGGTCCCCGAGACTCTCGCGGACCTCGCCGCGGATCACGTTGTTAGGGTCCGAGGGATCGGATCGAAGTCGACGCACGATCCGAGCTCGCGGAGCCTGTCCGTACTGCGGCGATCCGAGGACGAGCTCTCCCGTGGGAGCCATCCATAGCAGGACGCCGAGCCGCTTCGCGTGGCGATCGAGGTACTCCCAACAAGTCTCCCCCGGCGACGGCCGAGCCTCGTCGGGCTTGATCCGCTTCACGTCTTCGGGCGCGAGCCCCGACGCATAGCTCGACGCGGAGCTCGCTCGACGCTCGTCGCCGCGTCGACTCCCCCTTCGAGGGCGCCCCGTGAGCACGTCGCGGGCGGCCGACTGATCGCATACCACGCGGATCCCCCACGGGTCGCATACGAGCCGGGCGAGCTGGGCGAGCGTCGGGGCCGTCGTGATCGTGTACGGCCGTCCCGGCATCGCCGCGGAGTCGACCTCGAAGACGAATTGCGAAGGCGCCCACGTCCCGACGCCGATCCCCGTGTCGTCTTGCGACGCGATCGATTCCGCGAGCGCCCTCGCCGAGCTCCCCGCCGCTTCGTTTTGCGTGAGGATCATCCGATTCCGCGTGACGCTGGACACCCGGAAGATATCGATCGGGACCGACGAATCGACGAGGTGACGAGCGAGATCGCGTCCCTCGATTTCGAGGACGCTCCCCCCGTCCGGCGTTACGTCGATCGTTCGGTCGTCGACGATCCCCGTAAGCTGTAGCGCTCGCGCTCGCGTCTCTTCGGTCGACGAATCGCCCACGTAGATCCGGACGTTCGCCCCGCGGTTGACGAGCGCGAGGAGCTCGTCTCGCGTCCGCCGGTCCGCTTCGGTCCGAGCGGACGGGAGACCGACCGTAAATCGGAAGCCGTCCGCCGGCGTGAAGAGGTCCGAATCGAAGCTGTAGCTCGTCCAGTGGGAGAGCCGTCGCCCGCCCACCTCGATCCACACGTCGTCCAACCGCTCGCGAGTCACGGCCGACGCTCCGCGCCCCCGGGTTGACGCCGTCCCTCGCCGGGCTCGGGAGCGCCCGAGCGAATGACGGCGAGGCTCGACGGGCCGAGCTCGACGGTCCCGGCGACGCGTTGGGTCCCGGGCGCCCCGCCGCGCTCGGTCCCCGTGAGCGAGCGCCACCCGTCGCGGATCGTATCGTGGAAGTTCTCCGCTCGGCGGCTCCGCCCGAACATGTACCACGCCGCATCGCCGAGCTTCTCGTCGGAGTCCGTGGCGTTCGCTATGAGGCGCCCGACGCCCCACCCTGCGGCGGCGGCCACGCCGATCCCGCCGAGCCATTGGAGGGCGGTTCCCGCGGCGGTAACGGCCGGTCCGAAGCGGCCGAGCGCGGCGACGGCCGCGGCCCCCGAGATCCCGACGGAGGCGAGGGTCCCCTGCGTCGCTCCGAAGCCGAGCGCGGTTGTCGCCGCCGATTGCATCGCTCCGGCGAGGTCGCTCGTCATTCCGGCGAGGATCGGAAACTTCGTCCCGAGCTGGGTCGCCCCATCGGCCATCGTGTGAAAGCTCGCCGAGAGCTCGGGGATCTGCTCGGCGATCCCGACCTCTCGCCCCGTGCGAGCCGCCGCGTCGGCGGCGAGAGGGTCCGCTCGGAATTCCGTGAAGAAGCGATCGACGTTCGCCCGGCCTCCGGCCGCCGTGCTTCGAGCGATCGCCGAGACGCTCTTATCGGTCCCCTCTCGCGAGATCAGCGTCGTGAGAGCTCGGGCCGCCCATGCTTCCGGGAGGATCGTCCGGAGCTTCGTCGGATCGCGAAGATCGGCCGACGCCGCGCCTTGCCGCGCGATGTCGGAAAACGATCGCATCATCCCATTCTCGTCGAGCACCTCGACGCCCGCGCGACGGAGCCGACGCTGCACCTTCCGGTCCGAGAGCTGATTCATCAAGTTCTGCATTTGCGTACGAGCTTGCTCGCCGCCGACGCCGCCCGATGCGATCACCTGGGCCGCCGCCGCGAAGTCCATGACGGCCGCTTGCCCACGGCCGCGGCCGCCGCGGCTCATGGAGTATTGGCCCATCGCCTGCGCGAAGTTCTGCGAGAAGTCGCTCGCTTCCATCGATCCCGCTTGGGCGGCGTTCATGATTGCGTAGGTCGCTTCAACGGACGCTTCGCCGGAGAGACCGAATTGGCGATTGAGCTCGCCGGTCACACCCTGGAGATCGACGAGACTCGACCCATAGGCTTGCGAGATCCGAGCGAGCTCGCCGAGCTGCGCGAGGAAGTCGTCGAGATTCGAGAATCGCCCCTGCGACGCCGCGGCGGCGCCGTAGAGATCCGTAAGCGGGACGTCCGTCGCGCGGGCGATGTTCCGAAGCTCGGCCTCGGACGCGGTCCGCTGCTCTCGCGACTGTCCCGCCTGCACGGACTGACGAAGGAAGCCGAGCCGCGCATCTTGGATCGATGCGTAGACCTGTTCCGTCGATTGGATCCCGAGCGCCCCCTGGGCTCGCGTGATCTGGGACGATGCGATCCCGGCGACCGTCCCGATCGCGCCGAGCGCGAGCCCCGCCCGCGAGCGTCCCGTCGAAGTCTCCTCTCGACGCCGACGGACGGCCTCTCGCGCGGCCTTCTCTTCGGCCGCCTTCCGAGCCGCCGCGGTTTGCTCGATTTCGCGACGCTTGTCGCGCTCGACGTCGCGGAGGATCCGGAACGATTGCCGGAGCGCGTTCCCGACGTCGCGGAGCGATTGGCGCTCGGCCGTCGTCCGAGCGCTCGCCGCTTCGCGAGCCGCCGCCGCTTCCGCTCGGGCCGACGCTTGCGCCTGCGACTTGATCAGCGCTCGCGCCTTCGCCGAATCGCGCACGATCCCGAGGAGCGCGGCGCGGACCTCTCGGCCGCCCTCGGGCCGGATTCGGACGTTGACGGAAGCCACGATCGGACGCTACGCGCCCGCCGGCTTTCGCCGCCGTCTCGGCGGAGCCTTGCCCGTATGCAGGGCGATCGTCACGTCCGCGAGGTCGCCCACGGCGTCCGCGACTTCGCTCGGCGGAGCTCGGCGAAGGAGCTCGGCGAAGTAACGGACCTGCCAGTCCGTCACGTCGCGAGCCGGGACGCCATAGTACGCGCCAAGCTCGCAAGCGTAGCGGGCGCGAAACCCGCCAAGATCGCCGGCTCGCTCGGCGCTTTTCCCAGGGCGTCCGCGATCTCCTTCACCTGCTCTTCCGTGAGCCGGATCCGTGGGTCGACGGCGTCGAGAAGATCGACGTAGAGCCCCCAAAGAACGGCGACCGTCGCGGAGTCGAGCTCGCGCACCTGTCGATCGCTCGGGAAGAAGGGACGAGCCTTGTCGAAGTCGGAGCCCTCGAAGCTCTCGACGTCGTAGGTCGCTCGCCAAATCACTTGGCGCTGATGCTCGCGATCGAGCTCGTCCGGATCAACGGCCATGAAGTCGACGAGCGAGATCCCCGCCTTGCGACACTTCGCTTCGAGGTAGGCGACGGCCGCGAATCGGCAGTCGTCGATCTCCGAATCGCGAAGGAGCCGGATCCCGATTTCGAGATCCGGATCCCCCGGGAAGGCGACGCGACGGATCGCCCGCCTACCCGCGAGGATCGACCGGATCCGCTCGTCGTCCACGTTCGCCATCAGATGACGCCGGCTGCCTTACCGACGAAGGAGCCCGAGATCGAGCTCTTGTCCGTCGCGCTCGCCGAGAATTCGGCGGACGTGAAGCGCCCCGCGTAGCGGCGGCGCTTGCCGCCGTTCACGACGACGATCTCGATCTTCGCCTTGCGGAGCACGGCGATCTCGAAGTCGGTCTCGTAACCCATCTTCAGGGCCGCGGACGTGACCTCGATCTCTACCTTCTGCGGGCCGTCCGCGAAGCCGGAGAATCCGCGCTGCATCGTCGTGACTTCGTTGTCTCCCGACGTCGTCCGGACGCGGACGCTCTCGGCTTCCGCCTGCAGGCGCCCGTTGAAGTAGACTTCCGCCGCGCCCTCGTAATCGCTCAACGTGTCCATGGGTTCACCTCACCCGACTTGACGCACGTCGGCGCCGAACTGATGCAAGAGCTTGACGACGTCGACGGGGATCGAAGCGTCGAGCCGGCCGCTCGCAACCTGGTTGATCGAGACCGTGAGCTCGGCGAGACGGGCGTCGACGTTCTCGACGAGAGCCGACTCTTCGGCCGCCTTCAGTCGGCCGTAGAGGAAGTCGCGCGCCATCTTCGGCGTCACGACGCCGGCGGGCGGAGCCTTGCCCTCGGGAGGGTTCTCGGCGAGCTTCGCGCCCGCGGTCGAGACGAAGCCCGGCCACGTCGCGGCGATGTCGTCCGCGATGTAGTCGGGGACGACGACGCTCGCGGTATCGATCGTCCGATAGTCCGGGTTCCCGAGCGCGTCCTGGCTCTTCGTCGTGATCGAGCGGCAGATCGCGACCTTGCCGCCCGAGACGTCGACGAGCGGCGTCACGCCGTTGTTGAGCGCCCCGACGAGCTCGGACGCGGTCGGCTTGTCCGCTTCGAGACGTCGCGGAACGAGCCCGGGGATCACCTCGCCGTCGAAGTTGTAGGCGGCGTCCGTCGCCTCCTTCGCGGCTCGCACGGCGGCGACGGCCGCCGCCATCTCGCCCGGAGTCTGCCACGCGCCCTCGGCCCACACGCATTGGGCCCGGGCATCGTTGCGCCCGGTCGCGAGCGTGATCGCGTTCGCGGGCGTGTCGTACGTCGCGAAGACGACGAGCTCGCGACGCCCTTCGGCGGGCTGGGCCGTGGCGTTGACGCGAGTCACGAGGATCCCGATGTTCGTCGTGTCGGAGCCCGGGGCGACGTGGTAGCGGTAGCGCGATCCGATCGTCGCATCGCTCGCGTTCTGAAGCGAATCCGAGGTCGCTCCGGACGTGAGCCGAGCGGCGGCGAGCGTCACCGTCACGGCACACGAGACTTCGAGATCGGCGAAGTAGGCGATGTCGTTCCCTCGCGGGCCCTTCTGTTTCGCCGTGAGCGTCACGGCGCCCGCGAGCGCGCTCGCGGTGACCGGCCAGTCGCTCATTTTGTTGATCGCCGCGGCGACGGCCGTCGCGATCGCGGAGACCGTATCCGTCGCGGCGACGGGGACGAAGATCACCTCGCCGCCGACGAAAACGCGGACCGTGCTCGCCTTCGACGCGGGGCCCGAGCCGAAGGTGATCGTCCCGCTCGCCGCCTGACCGGCGCTCTCGGTCGCCGCGATGCCGAAGAGCTGGCAAAGCGGATTCGCCGTGAGGGCGGCGCGAGCCATGCGGAAGAGCTCGCTTCCGGCGCCGAAGAGATCGCGGGCGTCGTCGACGCTCGCAATCTGGTAGGGCGTCGCGACGGTCGCGACGCCCGTGCTCGTCTTGTTCCCGTAGAGCATCACCCGCGAGTCGATCGCGGCTCCGCTCGCCTGTCCGACGCCGAGCGTCACCTTGACGTAGGCGCCCGGAACCTTGTTGGACGTATCGAGGATCGTCGCCATCACTCCCCCTCGCCCGGATCGGGCTCGCCGTTGGGCTCGTCGCCGAGCTCGCCTTCGGGCTCGACGTCGACGACGACTTCGAGATCACCCTTCGCGATCGCTCGCCGGATCTCGGCGGTGTTCGCGATCTCGATCGGCCCCGAGGCGACGTAGGCGACGCCGTCGCCGATCGAATGGTAGGCGTCGGGCGAGCCGGCCGGAGCCTGGGTCAGTCCGACGAAGTCGCCCGGCATTCCGCCGGGCTTCGGATAGGCACGTCCGGGGACGGCTCGCACACGGATCGAATCCATGCGGCGAGGATCGAAGCGTGCTCGCGTCGCCGCCGTCACGTCGGAGGATCGGGGCCTTCGACGAGCTCTTCGACGAGGTCGATCCCCTCGACCGAATAGACCGCGTCGAGATCGACGAGCGCGGCGAGACCGTCGACGTCCGCGAGCTCGGCGACCTCTTCGCGTGTCCGATGCGTGAGCGTGATCGTCCCCTGGAATCCCGGATATACTTGCCGCTCGTCGACGGGGAGCTCGTAGCGCACGGTCGGGGAGAGCGATTGCACGGCGAGCACGTCGGCCGCTTCGAGGAGGTTCGCGCCCGAGCTCACCTTCGGGTGGGAGCCGCGGAGCGCGATCGGGACGAGCGTCGCCCACACGGCACGAAGGAGCGGCCATCGATCGGCGTAGCGGTCCCGCGGCGTTGCCGTGGCGATGTATTCGATCCGGATCGTCGCTTGCTCGACGGTCCGAGCTCCCACCTGCACCCGCTGATCGGAGAGCCGATACACGGCGAGGCTCGGGAGCTTCGTCGCGGGAATGTGCTCGATCCGGATCGGCCACGGGTGGATCGACTCGATCGCCCTCGCCCCGTCGAGCTCCTCGCGGAGATCGAGGTTGACGCCCGCCCCGAGGAGCGCGACGAGCGCGGCGACCTGACGATCGATTGCCGCGTCGAGAGTCATCGGCGCACGATCCCGATCGAGCGCGTCGCCGCCCGATGCGTTTCGAGGGTCCCGTCTCGACCGTCGAGCACGGTCGCGATCTTCGGGCGGAGCCCTTCGAGCTCGCTCGCGAAGAGGGCGTCGAAGCGCTTCGCCGCCGCGGCGAACGTCTCGAAGTCGCCGGCTCGCGTGATCGCGAGCGTGTAGAGGTGCGCGCACGCGCCGTAAAGCACGGCCCGCCGGAGCTCGGTCACGTCCGCGAGGTCGGCTTCGAGCACGGGGACGGGGAGCCGTGCGAGGTGATCGACGACTCGGTCGAGCGCGTGCTTCCGGGCCGGTAGCGCGCTCTCCCATGCGGGCGGAAGGAGCCCGATCCCACCTCGAAGCGCGCCCCCGAGGTATTCGTCGAGCTGCGCGTCGGTTAGCACCTCTTCGACGTCGATCGTCGCCGCCATCAGAATCCCGCCTTCCTGCACGCGAGCGCGATCGCCGCGTCCATCTTCGACCGTAGGATCGGAAGCGCGGCTTCCGCCGCCGGCTTGATGAATGGTTGCGCCTTCGTCCCGGGATGCTCGACGTGTCGAGCGAACGACCAGCCCGAGAAGCCCCTACCCTTGCGCCCCCTGCGCGGGATGCGCCCGCCCCGCGCGTATCCGAGGAAGCGCGGACCGATGAAACCTTGCGCGGGCCACCGGAGCGCCATCCGTCGCACGGGGACGATCTCGTGAGGCTCGGTCCCGAGCTCGACGTACGAAGCGTAGCTCGCCCCGACGCCGAATCCGCCTTCGAGCGTCTCGGCGAGGAAGCCTCCCGACGTCGCGAGAGCCTTGATCGATCCGCGTAGCGGGTGTCCCGGGTTCTTTCCCTCGGGCGCGAGATCCCGCGCACGTTGGGCGGCGATCTCGGATACGTCGAGAAGAGCCCCGGCGACCTCTTGATCGATCAGGCTCCCGAGCCGGATGATCGACGCGGCGAGGCGCTCGACGTCGACGTCGAGCCGGAAGGTCATCGCCGGATCGGCTTGCGGGCCGGCTTCGAGGGCTCCGTAGCCGCCCACCGGCGAGGCTCCGCGGGCTCGACGAGCGGCGCGGGATTCGGAGGTGCGGGATCGCCCTTCGCGGCGCGGAAGCGCTCGGCGACCTCGGGCGGGAGATCGAGCGGGACGCCGGCGGGCGGAGCCCACCCGGCGGGATAGGGCCCGTCCCACGGCTCGAAGGTGAGCTCGGCGGCGCCGAGCACGAAGAGCCGATGCGCGATCGCTCCCACGGCGGGCGTCGTCGAGACGCCGCCTCGGAAGCTGATCGGACCGAAGTTGCCGTTGAAGTCGTCGCGACGGTGACGGAGCCGCCATGCGCCGATCACGATTCCGTTAGCGTCACGGGGGAGGGCGGAGATCGGATCGGGCATGGCTGGGGCTTCCTTCTTCGTCACGCGCTACCGCGATCAGGCGGGCGCGATCTCCTTCGCGCGGGCGGCGGCGAGCGTCGAGCCGAGCGCCAGTCCGCCGTACCAGTTGATGCGCCACCCGGCCTTGTTGCTCGCCTGGATCTGGCCGAGATCGTACATGCGGAAGCCGAGGATCGAGGTCTGGTAGGGATCGAGATCCGCCGGCATCGACGAGCCGCCGAGCGCGCCCATGTAGACGCCGGTCTCGGGTGCGAGGCTCGCGAGGTAGACGCTCGAAAGCGTCCCGTTCGATCCGCCCTTCGACTCGTCCACCGCGATATTGTCGTTCCGGAGGATCGGGATCCCGTCGTGCGCCATGAAGCGCTGTCCGCCGACGACGGCCTCGGGCGTCACGCCGCCGAGCGCTCGGCAGAGCTTCGCATAGGACCGAACGAGCGAGCTCGGCATGATGTAGAAGAGGTTCTCACGCACCTTCACGGAATCGCGGAGCTCGTCCATGATCTCGAAGCTGAGGGCGTCGCCGTTCGTTCCCGTCGACGCGCGGACCTGCGACGGCGCGACGATCTTCTTGAGCCCGTCGAATTCGTGCGACGAGCTCGCGAAGTTGACGGTGAGCGTCTGATCCCTCGTCGCGTCCGAGACGTCGAGCGTCACGACGACGTACTTCGACGGGTTCTCGGACGTGAGCGTGTACGTCCCGTCCGCCGCGCACGTCACGTCGGCGCCGAAGTGCATGTCACCGGGGGCGCGGAAGGCGAGCTTCGTCCCCGAGTGCGTGTATCGCAGCAGTCCGAGACCGTGGCGATACGAATCGAGCCACGGGCCGGCGACGATCGTGTCGACGTAGGCGCCCACGTCGGCGGCCGAGACCGTGATCGTTCCGGCGTAGGCGCCATTGATCACGTCGTCCGCAATCATGCGGCCCGCCGCCTTCAGCTTCATGCGGAGCTGCGTTCGATACGCGCTCTCGCCGGCGTGATCGTTGGCGAAATTCTCGATGTAGAAGTCGCCGCCGGCCCACCGCTTCGGGACCTTGATCACCTCCTCGGATCCCGTCGACTCGGAGATCGCCGGGTTGCTCGGATCGATGTAGCCGAAGCTCCCGATCGAGACCTCGCGGATGTATTCGAAGCTCTCGCCCTCCTTCGGGACGAAGGGGAGCTGAGAGATCAGCTCGTCGGTCGTGGCGATCGTCTTCAGGACGAGGGCCGAGAGGGGGTTCTGCGTCTTCTGGGCCCACGAAAGGAGCGAGTAGCTCATGGTCGGAATCTCCTATGCGCGACGCCCGAGACGTCGCGATCAGCGGTGACGATTGGGAAGGGGGATCAGCTCGGCGAGCTCCTCGGGCGGAAGATCCGCGAGGGAGCGTCCCGCCCCGAGCGGGGCACCTCCGCGCGAGCCAGCCCCACCCGTGGTGGGAGCGCTCGCGAAGTACGGCTTCGCCTTCAGGAACGCCGCCGCCGCTTCGCCGATCGACGTGAAGCGGGCGCCTCCGAAGGTGATCGCCGTGATCCCGTGACGCTCGTCGGTCTCGATCTCGCATTCGCGCACGAAGGTGGCTTGCGCGTCGCTCATGGCGGCGCTGTAGACCTTCGCCTCGACGAGAGCCTTCGAGACCTGATGTCCGACGCGAGTCTCGCGGAGCTCGCCGGCGATGCGCTCGCGCTCCGCCGAGAGATCGGCGAGACGCTTCCGCTCGTCCTGTAGCTCGCGCTCGTAGCGGGCCGCCGTGCGCTCGGCGATGGCCTTCGCACGCTCGGCTTCCGACTTGCCGGCGAGCTCGCGCTCTTCGCGGAGCTGCGCGAGCTCCGCTTCGAGCTCGTCCGCTCGCTTCGCCTTCGCCGAGAGGGCGTCGACGTCGCCGATCCGCTTCAAGCGATCCTTGACGATGCGATCTACGTCTTCCTGCGAGAAGGCTCGATCGCTCGGCTTCGGCTCGCCCGTGGGGGGCGTCGGGGTCGGCTGGTTTTCGGTCGTCATGGGATGGATACCTCGCCCGCTTCGGCGGTCGTTGCTCGGCGCCCGTGCTTCCCGAGCGGCGAGCGCGCTCGGGCGGTAGGTGCTCGCGTTCCACGTCGTCCCGAGCGGCGAGCGCGCTCGGCGTGTCGTGATCAAGGTCGGGCGAGCGTGAGAGGGCCCGCCGTCAACGCATGTCGGGACCTCGGATGAATCCGTGACGAGGAAGCCCGAGCTCGACGCGACGCGCTTCGCACGCTTCGAGAATCCTCTCGACGCCGTCGACGCCGAAGGCTCGGCCGAAGCCGTAGATCGATCCGGTCGAGAGCTCTCCCGTCCGGTCGAGCTCTTCGAGCGCGGCGGCGATGGCGAGCGCGAGCTCGGGATCAGTCGGGGACATACGGCCCCCCCCCTTCTTCGAGGTTGCGAAGGAAGGCGTCGACGTTCTCGTCGGGGATCCCGACGCTCGCCGCGAAGCGGCGGAAGTAGCGATCGCGGAGCTCTTCGACGCGAGCGCGGAGCCTCGCCGCTTCGGCTTCGTCCCCGTTGCTCGTCGCCGGATAGATGCGCGCCCGCGTGCGCTCCGCTTCGTCCGCGAGCGCGTGAGCCTCGCCGTCCGATCGGAAGGCAACGATCCGCTGCGCGAGCGCGGCGTCGTGAAGCGCGATCGGCGTGCGAAGCTCGACGTCGCCCTCGCCCGGCGTCCACCTCGGGAGCGGGCCGGACGCGAAGCCGCCCTCGGACGCCGGACGGGCCGCACGGCGGAGACGATCGACGAGCGATTGGTAAGCGAAGACGTCGCTCGACGGATAGACGGGCTCCGCGACGGTCCCCGATCGGACGAAGGCGACGCGGGCGAGGAGCTCGGTCGTGCTCTCCTCGATCGCGACGAAGAGGGGATGCGGCTTCGCCGTCGCCGTCATTCCGATCGCGTACGTCGTCGGGCTGTGCTCGTGCATCGCTTCGTGGACGAGCGATTGCAATCCCGCGAGCGCGATCCCGGGCGCGGTATCGCGCCCCTGCATCCACCGGGCGGCGTTGACGGCCTTCCGGAATTCGGTGGGCTCGATATCGATCCGGCCGTTCTGGAATACGTGGAAGCCGACGGTCCCCGTCCCGGACATTCGCGGATCGATCGAGAGCCCGTCCGCTTCGAGACGCCCGAGGGCGCGATCGTACGATCGGAGCTCGGGATACATCGTCTGCACAAGCGAACGAAGAGACGAGCGCACGGCCGCCGCCGCGGTCGAAGTCCCGCTCGCCACCTCGCCGGGTCCCGTCGCGTCGATCTTCTTCCCGAGCTCGACGATAGCGTCGGCGACTCCGCGGAAGGCGTCGGCGTTTCGCGAGCGCCCGCCGTACTGATACGCCCGCCCGCGCTCGGCGATGTCGGCCCATGCGGGCCCGGGCTCGACGAGCGGGCCGGTCCGGCCCGGCGTCGGCGTCGGGAGGTCCCTCGCCGCTTGCACGACGGGGACGACGACGATCGGAGCGTCGTCGACGATGAGCCCGCGCACCGGATCCCGGCGGAGGATCCTCGCCGTGATCTCCGTCGCTCCGGCGAAGCGGGCCGCCGTGAGACGATGGTTGCCGTCTACGAGCTCGACGGCTCCGCGCTCGTCGATCGCGAGGTCGATCGGCCGGGACGGTCGCCACCATCCGGGCGGGAGGTATCGCCCCGTGAAGAAGGCGTCGAGTTTCCCCTCGCTCGCCGCGTACGCCGCCGCGAGCGCGAAGGGTTGCACGTCTCGCGAGGGAGCCGTCA
>ERZ761584.210-NODE-210-length-21629-cov-29.186984_pt1 | contig 21629 bp, 34 predicted proteins | sample MGYA00512168_ERZ761584 | MGnify/ENA primary metagenome ERZ761584 (study PRJEB28899, sample SAMN03785564) | bioreactor sludge metagenome | biome: EBPR Sludge; feature: EBPR Bioreactor; material: 0.22µm filtered reactor supernatant | place: Saint Lucia: Queensland...
TTGTTCTTCACTTGGAGCGGCTTTTTGTTCCGCAGCCGCAAGCTTCTCGCTGGCTTCGGCTTCTGCATCTGCCAAAATCTGCGCAGCCCGCTCCTGCGCGTCGCGAATAATCGCGCTGGCTTCCGACATGACTGCGCGCGTGTTTTCGCTTTGTTCGCGCGCTGCGTTGTCATAAAGCTTCGGCAAAAGACTCGCAACGGTATCTCCGGTATCGTTGAAAAACTTGTCTTTCACCTTGTCTTTGACGACGATCGCGTAGGACTGCGACCTGTCGGTTATCAGCTTCGCGTCCTTAAACGGAATCTCAGCCGAGATAAGCGCGAGCCGTTCTTGACCATCGCCGCATTTCACCGGCTCCTCGCCGAAGAAAATGTTCACGCCCTTGAAAGTCATGTGCCGAAGCTTGTTTTGCATCGGCGTGCCGAGGTACAGCACTCGCACCAATGTTTCTGCCGTCATTGTAGCTCCAGGTTAGAATCCCGCAGCCGAGCGTGGCTTGCGGGATTCGTTCAAAATTACGATTGCGCTCCTACTACCGTCCACGTAGTGGCCGCAGTCTTGATATACAGCTTGACCGCGCCCGCCGTGTTATCTTGCAGCCAGCTTCCGAGTGGCGCGTTGTTGTAATTCGCGCTCGAAAATGCCGCCGAGCCGTAGTAGTCGATGATTAGCTTTTTGCGGACAGTTCCGTCCGCGTCTTTGGTCTCCAGCGCCGCGTACACCGTGCCAGCCGGAAAAGCGTAGTAGGCGTTTTCCCCAACGTCAATATTGGAAGAGACCGTCCACAATGGAAGTCGAGTCATGGTTTCTCCTTAGTCCGGCGAATAGGTGAGAAGCAGTGCGGAGCTTTTTTGGATCGGCTCTGCCGAGGGCGAAGATGTTGAATCCGAGTGCTCGCCGCGCGCGTAGCCGTCGATCATCGCAATGGACACCTCGCGGTTGATTGCATGGTTGGTGACCTCTTCCTCGAAGTGCGGCCCAAACGCCCAGCCGCCGCAGATCGCGGACGGTCCGAACGTTACTGCGGCCTTCGTTGGGTAGGTATCGACCGCGCTCTTCGGATTCGTAGCGCCCCACGTAACTGCACTGGCCGTCGTGGAGATGCCAAATACCGAGAACTCGCGCTCGAACAACGCGAAGCCAGCGTAAAAATGAAACATGCCGTTAAAAATGGGGTTGCCCTTGAACTCGCGGGGTGCTCCATGCTGAAAGCTCGCCATGAACTCAGGATCGAGCGTCAGTTGGCGCACTTGGTTGGTGTGGAGCAGAAGCGGGCGAATTTCATGGCCGCCGAAATTCATTGCAGGGATTTCACGCTTGTTGCAGAACGCGCGAAACTTCCAAAGCGCGTCAGCGGACATGATTTGATTGTCCGCGCCGGCCCAGCCATTTACCGCCGTATGGATATTGTTCGCGTAGGTCGCAGTCGTGCCGCTCCACGTGATTCGGCCTGCGTCGGGCGTGAAGATAGCCGGATGGTATCTCTCGGAAATTCCGAGTCCGCCGTCGGCGGTCGCGGCCAAGATGTTTTCCGAGTGGCCTCGATAGAATGCTCGCATGATCTGAACTTCCGTATCACGCGCGAGCCAGTCGGAAAGCTGCGGCCTTGACATTTCGAACAGGTTGAGACGCTTGATTCTTTGGTTGCCCATGCGGGCCGGAGGCTTCACCACGCCGATTCTTTGGTTGATGTAAGCCTTGTTGTACCAAATATCTTGCTTCTCGCCCTGGTTCGTCACTTGCGCGTCGCCGTACTTCGCGACTTGCGTGAGATTCTTGAGCATCGGAATCAAAATCGAATCCATGCCCTGAGATTCAAAATCCGTCTTCATGATGATCGGTTTTTCGGGCGGAATCTCCTCGCCTGTAACCGGATCGACTTTCACGAAACCCGTAAAGCGCGCGAAAAAAAGTCGCTTGTACATTTCGTGCATAACCTGATACTGAAGTAGCCCTAAATTGGCCTCTTCAGTGCGTGGTACGAGAGACATTCGTCACTCCTTATCGTTTCCTCACTCCTGGCCTCTGGTATCGCGCGCGCGCCAACTCTCTCGCCCTAACCGGATTCGAAAACAGGTTGCGGGTTACTTCGTCCGCCGTCATGCCTTCGAACTCGTCTGCCTCTTCGTTATCGAACTCCGAATGATCTTCGTAACTCACCGGCATTCGTCGCGATCTCGTTGGTGCGCCGCGCATCGGCGCGGAGGAGCGTTTTTCTTGTTCGGGATAAAGCAGCTTGCCCGCCTTCTTGAAATGATCTTCCGTCACAACCCCGTCGCGAACGACGAAGTTATTTGTGATGAACTCCCACTCCTTCTCAATCTGCGGGAAGGCTTCGGAGTATTCATCGTCGGTCACTTCATAGTCGGGTTTGCCGTACTTCTTGATCGCCGCGTAGTCACTCTCAGCGATGGCCTGCTGATGAAGAATCTGCCGCGCGCGTTCATTTGCCACGGCGCGGTTATTTTCCTCCACGTAGGCCTCGCGGTTTTTGGCTTCGCGTTCCGCAACGGCTCTCTCCACTCTCGAAACGATTCTGTCGGCAAGCTTTTCCAACCCTTCCTTCGGCTTCTCTTCGAGTTGCTTCAGGATTTCATCGGCCTCGGTGTCTTCGAAGTAGCGCTTGGGCGTTTCATCCTTGCGCTCGGGCTTCTCTTTGCGGGCATTGATGATCTTTTGCGCTTCACGCTCAAGCTGCTTTGCGCGCTGGCCGAGCTTGCCGTGTTGCCTGCTCAGGTGCGCATAAGCTTTAGCGATTTGCTCGGCAGAGCCATACCGCTTCATGAGCTTCTCGACTTCAGGGTCTACGTCGAGATTCTCTTCCGACTTCACCTTGATGTCTTCGCCTTCTTCTTCCAAGTGCTCGGCGGGGTCGAAGTACGTCTTTTCGCCCTTCGCCTTTGGCGGCTTGAAAGCTCCGGCGATGCCTTCTTCGATGTCCTTGCCCAATACGTCTTCTACGCCGTTGTTGCCTTCTGCCATCGTTTCTCCTTTGGCGGATGTCTCTTTTGAGATTCGCCGTTTGTCGTGTTCGCCGAGATTCGCTTTGCGGATGTCTCTTTTGAGATTCGCTTTGCGGATGTCTCAAGCTTGACGGTATGAGTAGAAAACAAAAAAGCCCGACTGTCTTTTGACAATCGGGCTTCTTGTTACGGAATGCCGCGAAAATGAAATTGTTTCAATGCACTGCGTGCCGCGCTACAATACTAACCTTTTAAATTTTGCGCAAGCCTTTTCTTTTCGTGATGCTCGCAATGCGCAACCTTGCCGCCAACCTCAAAGTGAACTTCGAAACTTCCGCTGTTCTTTGTTAGTGCGTGATGGTTTATGGCGAACGCAAGCTCGCACATGGCCTCTACCGCTTTCGCGTCGGCTCCGCTCTCTTTGATCGCCGCTACAACCGCATCAATGCTCATGCACCCTCCAATTGCGAAGTCGTCAGCATGCGCTGAAGTGCCGCCTGCTGCTGCGGGTTCAATCTATCCTCGTTTTGGTTGTCCACGGCTTCAAGAAGAGATTTCTTGGTATCGCCTTCCCAATCCGTGGCGTTCACAAGAATCGGTAGAATCGACGGGAACATCTCGGGCGGAATGAAGGTCTGCACGAATGTCGTCATCTCTCCAAACTCGACCTTCTTTCGCGTCAAGCTCTTGTCCACTTCCTGGAACTTAACGCCCAGCTTTTTCCCGCGCAACAGCGACGCATCTATTTCTATCATCTCTCCGCTCGCGTCGCGGAAAGCTACGTTGTTGCCGGCTTCGCGGTACATGTCGAGCACGTACCGTCCGATGTCAACCGTCATGCGCTTTTTGTTCTCGTAGCTCATCTTGAGCACGCGGCCAAGATTCTCGTTGCGGAGCAACGTCGTACCAAGTGGCTCGTTCTTGCCCTGCTGCGCAATCATCGTGGCGTCCACCCCGCTAATCTCTTCAATGTCGCGGTCTGCCAACTCAAGGCGCGTGTACTGCCCTGGATGAACGTCGCCGCCTTGAACGTTGTATGGATCGGGGTAGCCAGGCTCGGATTCCACATGCAGGCCTGCCATGCCGCGATACTTTTCGAGCCGCCTCTTCATCTCCGGCGAGAGTGCGCCGCGTTTAGAGTGAAACCACGGCATAGCGCTCATGTGTAGAGCGACGTTCATTGTCGTGCGAGCCTGATTGATTTCATCAATGATTGGGGCGAGAATCGACACCAGGCTGAAGCTCAGGCCGGAGAACTCATAGAAGCCCATGCCGAATATCGGGAACTGGCCGTTCTGCACGTCGAGTACCTCTTCGTGCAAAAGAACAAGATCGGCCATCATAATCATTTTCTTAACGATCTTCTTCATGCTTCGGCGTACAGGTAGCCCGCCAAGCCGCTGCCCAACCTCGCGCGCAACGGCCTGTGTAAACGGGCCAATCTCTCCAACGCCTGGAATCTCAACGCTATAGACGGGAATTGTTTTCCGGTAGTACATCTCTATCGTGCGGTAGAGATTCTCTTTGCGGTTGAAAAGCTCTTCTTGCAGGTTTGTGTCCGGCCCGTGAGTAGTTTCCCAGAACACGCCGGACTCAGAATAAAAATCCACCGCGCCGGTATCGCGGTCGGCGACGGCCATAATCTCGTCTTCCTTTTCAGGAAAAAGATAAATAATGTCGTCAAGCGACTTCCAATCGACTTTACATATTCTGCGCGCGCGGTGACTTTGCTTTGAGAATGAAACGGCGGGATCGGGGAGAACGTGAAACGGGGAAAGCTTCTCGACACAAGGCGTGCCGTCGTCGTGTGTGTACGCCTCTGCCCACCCGCCCATTTTTCCTACGCTCGCGTCAATGTAGGCATCCATTGTGGCATTGGTAAAGTCACCGTCAATGTCAAGCTCCTCGAAAAGCTTGCTCGCCATTACAGCGTCTTCTTGATTCGCGCCTTCGAGTGGAAATGCCTGAAGGCGGCCTGAATTTTCCAGGACGTGGCCGTAAATGCGGTTTAAACGAGGAATGATCTTGTTGATCGTTATGGGCGTGATGCCTTTCGAAATGAGGCTGTCGCGGATTTCCCTTTCCCACATATCATTCGCGACGTAGCGAAAATGCTTCGCGGTCTCTCTACGCGCCGACTGCCACGTTTCGAGAAGCTTCAGCGTCTCAAACGCGCCGTGCGCAAGCTTGTCGTTGTTCGACAAGGCTCTTGCGCCGAGCAGCTTTCGCTCTTCCGACTCTTCAATTTGCAGGTCGATTTCCATTTACCAACCGTAATGGTAGACTTGAAAAGCCAGCACCGCAGCATACCCAACCGCGCAAAATACAATCCCGATCACGGTCATGACTTGCGCTCTCGTGTCGCACAGTTGAGATTTTTCGACGGGTCCGTCAATCATCGTGTCGTCCTCTGTTTGTAGCGGGAGGCGGATTCGAACCGCCGGCCTTTGGTTTATGAGACCAACGCGCTGCCTCTGCGCTATCCCGCAATAAAAAGAGCTGCGGCCACTCTCAAGGCCGCAGCTACAACGCGAAGGGAGAATCATGCACGAGTAATATATGACTTGCATCAATGGCACGCAAGAAAAAAAGCTATCGTTTGTTGTACGATATAACAAAACTCTCTTCGTCTTCTACTTCCACCGCCCCACCTCGCGTGCGAGAGTAGGTCACGCCGCGAACATTTTTCTTGTTCGCTTCCATCTGTGCCCTCCACCCTTCTTTCTTGGTCGGCTTTCCGTGTGTCGGCGAAGCGGCCATAACAAGGTAGCGCAGCGCGTCGCCAGCGTCGTCGCCATCAATCTTCTCAACGTCCTCGGGGTTCAGCGCGTCCTCGACGAGGGACGGTAGGCACTCTATTAGATTCGGGCAGCAGCTAAATACTCTCAGCTTCGGATACGGCAAACCTGAATTTCTGAACTCGAGGTACTCTCGTATCGCGTTCCAGCCCGTCTCGCGCCGAGTGTCGGCCTTCAAAAAGTCTATTCCATTTCGTCGGAACACGTCCACCCTCTTGTCGTCTGTTGGAAAAGCCTTGCGCGTGTCGTCCGTGGAGAACTCGTCTGGCAATCGTTCCCACAAGTCAAGTCCGGCAACTCGCGCTCGCACCTGTTGCGGAAACGGAACGTGCAGCGCCTTGATCATCTGCGCCCATTCGCGAATGCCCGTGCGGTTCTTCAGAATCTCGCGGATAATGTAGATTTCACCGGCGTAATTCGTGGCCGCGAGTAAGTAGCACCCATTGTGCGCATAGCCCCAATCGAATGCCCCCCACAAATCCCACTTCGCTGGAATCTCGAACGGCTTCACCACGTGAATGTCGCTTTCCCACGAATCGAAGAACTGGCCGCTGAAAGAGTCATATGAGCCGTACAAGTACGCCATGCGCTTCTTTTCCGGCAGCATGAGAAGACGGCGAACATATTCGGGATCGTTTTGGAGAATGTAGGGATTGTCGAAAACGCGGGAAGGAATGAACTGCGAACTCACGCCTGCGCGATCGTAAAACACCTTTCCAGGGATCACCGGCTGATAGGTTATATTGAAGTCCTTCAGATGAACCGGAGTTCCGCTCGGAATCGGCTTGCACGCATCGACCATGCGTTTCTTGAACCAGAGATGCCCTACCCCGCCTGGGTTCGACGTGTACCGAATGAACGGGGTTATGTGCGGATATGATGAGCGGACGCAAGATTCAAGGTTGTCAACCATCCTCTCGGTGAATTGTTCTGCCTGGTCGATGCCGAGATAGTGATACTCAGCACCGATATAGTCGTCGGTGTCCTTTTCGTGCTGAAATGATATGAATTTAATTGTCGCACCGGAAGGAAAAATAAACTGGTTGTGGGGCTGTCCCTGCCACTTGGCCGTCTTGTAGCGCCTGGACGCACGCCATAGTAGCTCCTCAAGCAACTTGTACGTGCGGCGCGTGATGATCGCCTTGAACTCAGGAATATTGACGTAGCGTAGAGGATCTGCGAGAAGCCATTCCGATTTGCCGCCGCCCCTGGCTCCTCCATATCCAAGTCTTCGCGCCGGACTCATGTGCGCCCAGGTTGCGGGGCCAGGAAGCGGGACATATTCTGAGTAGCGGTCACTCATTTCAACTCCACGGAATCCACTTCCACAACCTTGAAACGAGCAAGTACCATCTCGGCCTGCTCTCGTCTCCTGAAAATTTCCACCGATGAATATAGACCCAGCGGTAAACCGGCGAGTGCAGGCTGATCACAAACAGCGCCGCGAGCATAATCAGCGGCATCCACGTCTCAAGCCATACCGCCCGCGCCATCACGACAAGCGCAACGGCCTGCACCGTCCACCGTTCTCCCCAGATGAAATAGTGCCGCCATTTCCACGAGACATACGGCGATTGCACTAAAAACATGCGGCCCTCTTGCCTACCGACTTCTCCAACTCCATCCGGCGAGTCCGGCGCATCAGTGCCTGGCAAGATTGTGCCTCGGTCAAACAGCGCGTCGCGCGCGCTTCCGATTATCTGCACGAGAAGAAGAATCGCCGCGAAAACGGCGTTGAATGTGTCGATCATTGCTTTAATGTTCCTTCCACGCCACGGCGCTCGCGATCTTTTGTGCGATGGTCAAGCCAGTGCAGGGCTTCTTCTATCTTTGTTATCGCTAAGGCGTTCTCTCTGCACTTAAAATCGCCAGATTGAAAAGACTGAAGCCGGTCGAGTACAATGGCGAGCAAGTCTTCGTTGTGACATCCATTGACCCCGACATCTCCAATCGCGCCATCCTGAAAACTTACCAGTCCGAACTCACTAAAAAGCCCGCCTTCGCTTTCTCCGGCTCTTGCAATGTAGTATTTGTGCGATGCCCCGCCAATACCACGAGCATCGGCAAAAACCTTTGTAAATCTTTTTGTTCCAATTTCAAGTGTTCTCATCTCAATCTTCCTTTCTTTTTACATAAACCGTTTCGCTAGGAGCGCTCACATTGCCCGCCGTGTCCACCGCCCGCACAAAGAAGCCGTCGCCGACCTTCGCGCGCGTTCGATATTCCAACGCAGTAGTAGTTTGCGTCTCTCCGCCGAGCCTGGACACTTTGTATGCAGCCAAATCCGGCTCGGAGTTAGGATTCCACTGAATGCGCACCGTAAGCGTCTCAGACTTCGCAGTGTAGTAAGATACTTCCGCCCAATCAATCTTCGCCACTCCCTTGAAGGGCGTGCTGTACGCCGAAGCCTCGAACGAGACTTCTCCACGCATCGCGGGCGGCAAGCTATCCGCTCCTACGGCCACCCATGCGCTCCAAGCTGTAACCGAGTCGCGATAAAGGTACTTCATTCTGCCGCTTCCGTCAAACTCAAGCCGAAGCTCGCACGGAGTGCGCACGACGGGCGGGGCCGCGACAGCAAACACCTCGTCAAAGTACCCTTCGCTCGTCTTTCCACTGGCCCTGAAATGCCGATACAGCTTGCGGACGTTTCCGTCCTTCGCAATGTAATAACGCGCCCGCGTCGGCAGTCCAAAGAATCCATTCTCTGCAACATGATCAATGGCCACGCTCGGCGCAAGGCCAATACAGAAGTCATCGCTTGCCTGTCTCGCGCGCACGGTGAAGCTTATCAGGCTATCCGACTGAAATGCCGTCGTGTGCGCCCACGCGCTGCGTCCATCTACGCCGGAGTCGAGCACAAGCTGGCCACCTATCGCTTTCGCACGCTTGCCGTCCACCCAACTGCCGAGGCCGGAATCGAAACTCTCTCGCTTTGTTTCGATCACGCGGGGGCTTGGCGTTGGATTAGGGGTCGGCGTTGGTTGCGGCGTGCATGAGAAAAACAAAATCACCATTGCCGCAGTCGCAGCGACGCACAAAATCTCAAATCCTGTTTTTAGCCAACGCTCTTGCTCTGTCATATTCACTCCTGCATTTTCTGCAATGCGTTCTTGGAATCATTTCGCCGCCCGCGCGACGCAAGCTGAAGTCGCAAATGTCCTTGTACTCTCGACACCCATTGCATCTCCACTCGACTAATCCGTTTCGCGTGCGCCGCCGGTGCGTGCTTCCCTTCCTTCTTTCCGTTGTCTTCTTTTTCTCTTGCGCCAAAGATACGCACTCTTTACACCATGCCGCAAGGTTAAAATGATCACCGCGTCTAATCTTGGCGAAGTCGTACCAGGGAAGAAACATCCTGCATTTCGAACAGCGTTTCTCTGGCTCTCCATATTTATCGCGAAAAAATTTACAATGAACCTCTTGACTATTTTTATAAAATATCCGTATATTCTTCCGCAGTGATTTCTCATTGCCGCTACTCATAGGGCGCAATCAAAAAAAAACTCTCACTCTCAAATAGGGAGAATCGTCGTGAACGCAATCAGCTTAAAAAAACATATCGCTGAACACGGGCACAAGGAAGTGTGGTTTACCTTGCCGCGCGCCGATTTCAGCATTCCCGTTGTTTCATGTTCAGCGTCAATCGCGATGAATTATACCGATGAACGGGATGGTCTGAAATATGACTCACCAGTTCTCGGTTGCATCGCATGGCCGGAGCAAGTTCACACAAACCAGGGGCTGCAAAAAGTCCACGGACTTACTCTCAAGGAGTTTTACCAAAGTGCCGTTGACGCTCGCGATAAACGTGTGTTTGTTCAATTTCAAAACGATACTGTACGCAAAGGCGGAACGTGGGAAATTAACCGCTTCGAAATTCACGAAGACTGGGTTGAACTGTCATGAAAAAACCGCACTGCATTTTCGCCATCATCGCCGCCGTCGTGATTGTTTATGCGACGGCCTTGTTTTCTGTGTACCATTACGGCAGCAAGATTAAACCGCCCACGGTTGAAATCGAACTGCCGGACATTCACATCAAAGGAGAATAGATATGCGCCCGTATCTCAAGCTTCGTCGTTCCACCCTATTCAAGGACGATACCTTTTATTTCGAGGTAACCAAGAACATTTTCGGCTTTATAGCCGGTGACGTGTTCGGCGAGTTATTCAATCACCGCGAGTTGGCAGAACGCTGGCTCGAAACCAACATTCTTTAGGAGAAACCATGCTCAACGATCAAGTCTTTTGCGCTGGTATGGCCTTGCTCTTTCTCGGCATCGCCATTGCCGCGTGCTCGTGGATCGCCCAAATCAATCAGCGCATTCGTGCGCTGCGCAACCAACACTAACCCGCAAGGAGAATATATGCTTCCGTATATGAAACTTGACTCGACAATTTACAACATGAACGGCGACAACGCTGAAGTTGCGCTCGAATTGCGCTGCACCGAGTGCGGCTTTCTGCTCGCCGACTTCGATTCCGCGCTGCACAATAACGGGTTCGGCGCGATCACGCGCAAAACCGCCGAGATGATCATTATTCATGCCGAGTCAAACCCCGTTGATTTTTTCAAACCCGCCTTCAACTTCCTGCACACCTGCTCGCGCAAGGTCTACTCAGTGCGGCGCGGGCCGCTCGAAATCTTTCTCGATGCCGCAGTCTCGGTTAAGGCCAATCCAGACGATGTGGTAATTCCAGATCAACCATTTACGATCTGCGTGCGCCATGTCGCGCTGAAGGCAGATCGCTGTATCACGCCGACAACAACTTTTCAAGAATGCGCCGGCATCGGCATCGACCGCGCGCTCTTCGAAGAACTACGAGAACGCGCTTCCCATCAAAACCTGCCGCTGCACGGACGCGCGCCCTGGCCGGAGATGGTACTTGGTGCTACCGACGAGGGCGAATGGAATACCATTCCAGTACAAGAAATTCGCGTCCACGGAGTTGTCGTAGGCTACGTCTACTCCGACCCGTCGAATCCCATCAATTGCGTTTCACACACGGCTGGGAGCTAATGTCTCCCGTTACCTCCAGCGGCCACTCCATTCGAGTGGCCGTTTTTATTTTCAGGAGTTATGCCGCGAACTTCGACCGCATTGGCCGGTATCACCGGCTGCATTCCGGTGAAGTCCCCCGTCTCGCTTTTGGCCGGAAGGTTGACCACGTACTCTCGCACGTCCAAGTTGATGTTGTTGTTCACCGCGACCTTGTCTTGAAGGTCGCCAGTCACGCGCAACGCAAGACTTAAATGCGCGTGCCGCGCTTGCCAATTCGGTCGCTCTATCTCTACTCCGTCCTTCGTCACCAACTTGTCCGTTGCTTCCATGCCCTCGCGCATCTTGTTTGCCAAGTGCATGCGGTTCACGCCAACAGATTCGAGCGCGGCCTTTATCGTCATATCCTTGTTGATTTTTGCCATCACTCTTGTTCCCCAAGCGGATGCAGAGCGTAACTCTATGTCAGGCTTAACTTGCGCGGCAATACTGGTAATAGTTACTCGTCGCCCGCTTCTCAGCGCATCCACGTATCTCGCAAGAAACACTTGCTCAACTTCGTCGAGCTTTACCGTGTCCGCATCGTACACAACAACGTCGTTTATGATTTCATCGACGTGCTTGTGATTTCGATACGTCTTTCTCATTCGGCGGCCCTTGTTTCCCTGTGGTTTACCCTTCATAAAAAATATCCTTTTCTTGAATATTTCTCTTGACTGTTTTTGTCTGTTTCACTATATTGACTGTCAGTCAAACAAGTCTCTCACTCACCGGAGAATCGCCATGAACTCTCAAAACTCTCACGTCAACGTTGTACACGCCAGCATTCTCAATGGCTTCGCGAACGCAGCGCTCAATGCGCCGGTTATCCGCATTGCCGATACCAGCAAGCCGGTATTTCTTACTGCGCACCGTGACGCGCTCCCGTTTCCGTGCTCGTCTGCTGCTTACGCCGACGCGACTCTCGCCGATGTTGCCGAAGGCGCGAGCCGTGCGCTTAGCCACCTTCTCAATGGCGGAGTCATTCGAGACGTAGCGTCTTTGAATCTCGATCTGCCTGGGTACAGCCTTGCCACGCCGTGGACGGTTGGCATCTTCGGCGGATCGGCTCTGTCGCCGGAGAAGTATAAAATCGGAATCTGCTGCAAGATTCTTGCGCATATCACGGCTCGGTATAAGTGCTTTTTGTATCAAGCCTTTCTGTGCGATGAGTAGTTCGGCGTCAATATAATAAATCACGTCGGTGTTTTCAAACAAAAAAGGCACGCGCGATCCGATGGTCGCGCAAAACAAAGTAAATTTTAAACTGCGCTTAGATGCGCAAGGAGATTCAGATGACGCTTCAAGAAATTTATGATTCGTTGAACATCGCACTCAACGCCGACAAATCGTCGGCGACCGAGATGGCGATGGCGAAACTTCGAGACTTAGGCATGGCCGACCCGAACGGCGAAGTTGTTGCCGTGCTCTCCACCACAGTGCTCCCCGTAGACGGTTTGTATGCCGTCACCACTATCGAAGGCGGATTTACTCCAAACATCTCCGGCGTGCCGCATTACTGCGGACACCCGACAACCGCGGCGATCATAGAAGATATTGGTGCGGTGAAAGCAAATGGGAATTTATTCCCAGGCCTTGAAGTCGGCCAACAAGCAATGGCGGTAGCGATCGCGCAAGGAAAAAGCACGCGCGCGCGAGACGGGTTTACTTCCCCACATCAAGATGTCGTGATAGGAGACTTGCAGTTCAGAGTTATTCGCAGGGTGGCGTAAAAAGGGTGGATTTACGATGGGGTTGATCAGAGTCAAGGCTGGTTATGGTGTCCGCCAGGTGAGAACATCTCACGGCAACAAAAAGCCCTTGCTTGCAAAAAAAAGCTGCGGTGGTGAAGAAAGCCGCTGTGAAGTTCAAGGCTTTATGCTCGAACAGATAGCGAATGCTCAATCTATCCGCAGCTTTTTTAAAAAACGGCAAGCGTGAGCCGGTGATCGCGCATGCGTCCTAAATTTCAAAGGCGGCAGAAGCAACCTTCGGCATTCCGAGGTTTACCTTTGCCGCCTTTGAAAACTCGCCGATAACTCTTTCCGCCGTACCCTCCCCATACTTCGCGTCAATAGCGGCCACACTCCTGCTTCTCGAGATATGGCCGCTTCCGGTATGACACTTCTCGCACAGACTAAGCTTGTTCTCTTTACTCTCGACTATCCGATGCGCTTCGGGCGGCGCGTTTCTCGCCTGCGCGCGCGTGATCACCGCGTGATGGACGTGCTCGGCTTCTCTAAGCTTGCAGATGTCGCATTTCATGGCAAGATCACGTCCAATAACGCTTCGAACCACGATTGCGATTCGCTCATGCCGGACTTCTTAGGCTTCGGCGATTTCGGTTCCGGCTGTGGATTCCATCGCGCATCAAATTCATCGTTTGGCATGGTCGAAAGATACTCGCACGCCCGTGCCACTTCTTCGTCAACACCGGTCATTTGCACCTCCTAAAATGGTAGATCGTCTTCTCCGCCTCCGGCATGGCCTTCCGGCTCTGCGGGCAGAGCTTCTTCTTGCGCGTGTCCGCCGTCGTCTTTTTTGCCGCCGAGCATGCGCATGGTGTCGCAAATCACTTCGGTAATGTACCGTTTCGATCCCTTGTCGTCCCAGCTTCGCGTCTTCAGGCGCCCCTGCACGTAAATCAAACTGCCCTTGTGCAGCCACTTGCCGAACACGTCGGCCAGCGCGCCGTAAACGACAATGCGATGCCAGTCAGTTACTTCTTTCTTTTGGCCGGTATCCTTGTCTTTCCAGCTTTCCGTCGTCGCCAAGCTGACGTTCGCCACGGCTTTTCCTGAAGCAAGGTACTTCACTTCTGGATCGCCGCCGAGCCTGCCAACGAGAGTCACTTGATTAACCATTGATGCCCTCCTGTCCGATGTTGATTCCGTAACTCGCCCAGCGAGAGACCTCGTTCCATGTCACGAACGCCTGTACGTGCTGCGGGCCGTCGAGCCGGTAAAACTTACCTCCAAACATCATGATGAAGTCGATCTGATTCTGCGTAAGCGTCTTCTTTGGCGATGACTTCAACTCGACCAGATAAATCGTACCGTCGATACGCACTATCAGGTCGGGGAATCCGTCGCCAATGTGACTCGTCACGCACACTTTCACGCCGCTGTACTTTCGGAACTCGCCAACGATGGCGTGTTGTGTTTTGTCAATTTTTCCCGCTCTTCTCAAAACGGAATCTCCTGTTTTATCTTTTTAAACGCCTTCTCTCCCCTTTTGGTGAGAGTGTAATTCATGTTCTCGTCAACCGTAACGAGAAACTTTTTCATCAACTTGCGCAAATACTTCCCGACCGCCTTTGCGCTGTCGCCGTTGAGTCCGAGCTTCTCAGCGATTTGCGGGCTGTTCATCTGTCCGTTTTCGCCGAGGCAAATCAGAACGTTGTCAGTTGCGCGCACATCGTTTGCTTCTTCTCTCACTGCAACGCCTCCTTGTACTTTAAAATTTCATTCACGCGGTCGGCTCTTGCCTTGACGCGCGCAAGGTAAATCATGTCTATTTCGTCTTGCAGTTGACTGTTGCCTGCCGCCGCGCGTACATATTGCACCACTCTGTCTTGCGCTTGCTGCTTGTTCATTTTACCAACCAACAAGCTCTCAACGCGCAGCGTACTCAGCCTGAAAAAAGCCGCAATTGCTTCTATCATATCGCGCTGTCCAAGCACGCTTTCCATCGACGCGGCGTATTCTATACACCGCGCTAACGGCCAGCTACGACAAGCAAAAGCCTGAAAGCTGTTTAAATTTGAGTTGACAAGGGCAATATCAAGATCGCTCGGACTTAAATCGTCTGGGTCTACGCCGTCATCAAGATGCACGATGCGAACGCTGTCAACTTTTCGAGCAAGCATTTCTCCCGCTTTCTCCGCAGCCGCACGTCCGGCCTTATCCCCGTCGAGCATAATCCAACACTTGCTTGTCATTCGCGAAATCTTATCGACCTGCGCCGGTGTTAGCGCCGTTCCGCATATCGCCACGGCGGGATAGCCACGCTCTATGAGCTTCATTGCGTCGAAATATCCCTCCACCAGGACAACGCTACCCCTTTCCCTAATAAGCGACCGCGCATCCCACGCCCCGAAAAGAATGTTGCCCTTGCGATACACTACGTTTTCCGCCGTGTTCACGTACAGCGGCTCATCTTCCCTTCGCATAGCGCGGCCCGCGAATCCAGCGATATTCCCCATCTCGTTGCGAATCGGAATCATGATTCGACCGCCGCGAAACACGTCGTATGCGCCGCGTTCCCCGCGCCGCACAAGTCCGGCCCTAACCGCAACGTCTTCGCTAAAGCCTTTTTCTTGCGTCGCGTCTCTCAGGCTGTGCCAGTCATCGCCTGCGCTGCCCAGGCCAAACTTTGCTATCGTGTCATCCGACAATCTGCTCAACAGGTACTCTCGCGCCGATGCGCTGAGATTGCGATGAAAAAACTTTGCCGCAAACTCGTTCGCGGAGTAGATTGCTTCCGCGTCCGTGTTGCCGGAGGGCGCGTCTTCTATCTCTATGCCTGCGCGCTTTGCCAGTGTGCGCACTGCGAACTCGAAGCCGACGTTCTCGACCTTCTGCACGAAAGAGATAACGTCGCCGCCTGCGCCGCAACCGAAGCAGTGAAAAAACTCGTGCTCGTCTCGCTTGCTCACCGTAAACGACGGCGTGCGCTCGGCGTGAAATGGACAACGGCCGACGTGCGACGTTCCGCGACGCTTCAGCTTGGTGTGCTCTGCCGCGATTTCGAGTAGCGAAACGGACTCTTTAATTGTGTCAATTTTGGCTTGCGGTATCATCGAAAAGATCAAGTTGAAATTTCGGGCTTCTCATATACTGCAACTCTTCGTAACACTCGCGAGCGAAACGCAAGAAGTCCGCCGTGCCTTCGTGCTTGTCGATTCCAGGGGTTGGTATCCAGTCGCGAAACAGCGACGCGGCGTTCTCTTCGAAAAATTTAGCGAACGCAGTCACTTGCCAACTCCTTCAGCGCGGCTTCGTGCGCCATCTCTTCGATCATCGTACGGAGGTCTTGCGCGCCGCGCTTGCGCATTTCGCTAAGAATCTTCGCCTGCGTGGAGTACAGGGCGTATTGCTTTGTCAACGCCTCCTTGTGCCGTAAAAACGTTTCTTCCAATGGATTAGACACGATTCATGGCCTCTTCATATTTTTTATCGACCCACTCGCGAATTGACGTAAGTGAAATTTTTCCGCTCTTGAACTGATTTTCTATATCTCCAATCAAAAACGAAAAGTTCGGACGTTCCGATACAAGCAACTCTTCAAGATCGCCAGCGTTATCGCGCATCCAGTCGGATTTTTCTACTCGCCTGATGTTCACTGGAATCACCCACGGCTCGGCGGCGCATTCCGAGATGTCGAAAAGAGTTGCTTGGCTCATTTGCTTTTCTCCATTCTCCTTGCGACGATCAGAGGCGAAAGATAGCTAACCCCCCTCGCCGCCTGAAACAAAAAAGAAACAACGCAAACCCAAAGCGTAGGATAAAGCTTAATCGCGAAATACGCCATGACAATAGCAGCCGTCAATGACGATACGACGTGGGCAACCAAAAAAGCCCACGTATCTGTTGCTGCGATAAACCTATTTAAGACGCGATAGAATTTAGAGTTCATGGTTTTACTCTTTGTTTTTCTTTCAATTTTTGGAACTCAGTCTTTGGCGGCGCGACGTAATGCTGGAACCACCGCTCGCGCTCGACGACGGAGCGCATGCACGTGCGGCAAATCTTTTCGCGTTCCAGGACTTCATAGGGGCAATGCTCTTCCTCGTCGTGAATTGGCAAATCATCGGCACAGCGTGATTTTCTGGGATGGTAGCCGCCAACACAAGCAAGCAGTCTTCCAAGCGAAGGATCGTATGGATGTTTTTTGTAAATCATGTCACCGACCCGAAATGTAATGGCAGACGGCTCGGAATAAACCCAATCATGCGCGTGGCATTTGTCGCCTTCGAAAGTCGTGTCGCTTGGAACCCATTTGATCGAATCCGTGATAAAGCCATATCGTGGAGAATTATTCGTATGAAGAGGGAAATGAAAATTGCCATTTACTTTAACGGCTAACGCGAAGCTTTCATACCCCAATCTTACAAATAACGTGTCATTTAAAACCGACAAAAACGGGCTTGGCTCAAGTGTACCGACAAATTTTGTGAAGTACATCGTGGTGTCGCTAATGGAAGACTCTATGATCATAGTTTTGATCGAATCAACAATGTGATACGCTCGCTCTGGAAAAATAGAAAAATATCCATCACCATCTTTTTGCGTTTCTCCGGCAAAAAACTCCCGTCCATCTTGGAGCTTAACGAAAAGAGAATCGTGGCGCGCAAAAAGTTTGTCTTCGTTGGATTGCCCATGCGCCTTCGGGATCGCCGCAAGCAGATAAAGCAACGTCATCACTGCGATGATAGGCGCAACGGCGCAAAGAATGTCTTTGACGCGATTCATTCTTTCCACCTTTCGTCTGGAGTAACCTTGAGCCTTTTCATTACGACTTGCGAAAGCCCGTGAAATGTTTTTCGCTGTCCTTGAATCTCAAGTTCGAGGTGATAAAGCGCAATGCCCATTAAAGCGTCATTCACGCCCTTAGCATAAGCGAGCGAGTCGGTACTTGGAATTGATCTTCGCGTTTCAACCGCGATCTTTCCGTCGCGCGCCGTGGCAACGACATCGTTACCGCTGATGTTGATTTCGACGGTCAACTCAGAATCTTTTCTGAGTTCGTAAATCTGGTATTCAGATACAATCAATGCTGTTACCAACGCGCCGAAAACAACGGCGCAAATAAAAAGAAATCCTCTGTTCATTCACCTGCCTCTTTCGCTCTTGCTGGTTTGTCTGCTTCAGAGCTAACCGATACAACAAAAGTTTTTGAGCCGTAAGCGTCGTTCGTTTTCACGCCAGTAACGGTCGGTACCGGTACTTTCAACTTTGCATCGAGCCAAAACTGCAAGGCCTCGATAATCGTGGCTTCATTCAAGTGTAATTCATTGCTACCAACCATGAGAGTTTTTCCTTTCTTTGTGTTTCATTCGCCAACTTCAGCAAGAATGGCTTTAGCCAACTTTCTCAAATTATCGTATCCAGAAATTTTTCCGGCATGCCAACCTTCAGCGTACAAAGAAATGTATGCCTTAGATGAGTCGCACGCTCTGACTAAAATAATGCCGCATTCAGCTTTCGGCTCATCGCAGCAAACTTCAATGGCTCTGTGTTTCACTCCGTCATGGATTATAAGCGACATGAGAGTTTTTCCTTTCCTCGTGTGTCTTTAAATTCAGCGATAACTTGCGATTCGTTCCCAACTCATGGGAAGCGCGCACTCACTTCTCGCTCACCCTGTCCCGCTCGATGCGTACCCGTGCTACCGAGCGGGATTCAGGCATTCAGTTTAAATACTTCGAAATCGCCACGCGCAATTCCGCATCCTTGTCGGTCATGCCCAGATTTTTGTAAAACCTCTGCAAGTTCCTAATGCTCTCCATCAAGACGCGACTTTCTGCCGCGAGAGACTCCCTCTTGTCTATCGTGCGCGTAGCTTCGTTCAGCCCAAAAAACAGAGGATTGCCCTGCGCGTCCTTCATCCAGTATGGAATCGGAGACATTAGCCGCTTCTCCGTCTTCCATACGTCAACAAATATGTCGTACTGCGGCCAAAACCCCTGCGCGCCCTCAATCGTGTTTCCCATCCTCTCTTCTTGCCACACGACATGGAATGTGATATTGTCAAGCTTCTGCTGATTACAGAATTTGCAGAGATACGCAAAATTCAGAAGCTCATCTTCCCCCGTGTACACTTTCGGAGTGATGTGGTCAAGCTCTGCCGGATAAGTAGGACGCTTGCCGTTCATCTCTTCGAAGCCAAGCGAGAACGTGTCGCTCGTTATCGGAGCGGTGCAGTATGCGCAGACCGCTCCGGCCCCGCGCTGCGTACAGGAAAACTGCCGCGCTGCGACGATCATCCTCAAGTCTTCCGGCAACCATGACCGGCCTGCGCCGCCACCGCGAACACGACGGCGTTCGCTGACGTAGGTTGCATCCCAATCGACTTCGATCATTTGTTCGTATACGGATAAATCTTGAATTTCCTTTTGAAGTCATGTTTAAAACACAGCCAAACGTGTGCGAGAAATTGTTTGAGACTCATCATCTCATAAACACCGACGAGTTTTTGATTCTTCAACTCTTGCACGGAGTAAAACTTCGTTGGTTTTGGATCACCAATGACTTTGCCATTAAGCCAGTATAGATGATGTTGCCAAGCTTCCGCAGGAGATTCGTGAATTCTTATGGCAACGTACCAACTTGCCTGAGGGTCAGAAGGGTCGTGAGTGTTCGAGAGAAACCGTTTGAACTTCATTGTTTTATCCATCCGGTAAACTGTTCCGGCGGGATAGGCTTATCCTGCCAATTGGTATCAGGAAACTCGCCCATCGCGCCGTTCAGAATCTCGCCGACCGTCCAAAGCTTTTCGACGTGGACGGTGTACGTTTTCGTCATGGCCTTGTTGTAAAAATGCAGGCGCTTTGTTTTTTGAACCGCGTGCGCAATCTCGTACTCCGCGCGGAGGTCGCGGTGAAAGTATTCCATACAAGCTTCGATCTCGCCGGACTGCCACAGGCGAGGAACATGTCCGCCGTTCATCTCCTTGAACTCAGAGCCGTCGTTCAACTTGACGACGCCTTTCTTGCCTTCGAGTCCGTGCGCGCGCAATGCCTTGTCGAGTCCGACCATCCACCCCTTGCCCCACACTGCAACCAGCATCATGTCGCAGTGGCCGAGCGCAAGCTTTGAGCAATCTTCTACCCTGCCAGTCTCAAGCGCCAAAAGGCGGAAGTCGAACGATGCACCGTTCCAGGTGCAAAACAGCGTGCCGTTCTTTTGCATCTCCAGCATGCCGTCAATCAACTCCTCAAGCTGCCAGCGCTCCATTGCTCGCGTCGGCTCGGCCTTGAAGACCTTGTTGAGTCCAAAGTCTTGCCCGAATCCGGCGAGGCTCACGCCAATTGGCACGTGCTCTTGCCAGTTCTTAATCGTGTCGTCTGGAAGTTGTTTCCAAATTTCCAGGTCAAAGCTTGCAGTCATAGAATCTCCGCTATTCAAGAATCCACTCATCCTTTTTTCTCTCCTCTTCCGCCGCGCAGCGCGGGCACGGTGCAGGAGTATCTTGTCTTCCGCCAAACACCAACTCCCACTCATCTGGGTTGTAAATCGTGACGGTTCGGACTGCAATAACAGACGTGTCTCGCACGTCTGTTACAACGTATGACATTCCGCTCGCCTTGTTACAGATCACAGACCCGACACTCACATGTTCTATTTGCATAGGATGCTACTTTTTTATTGCCGGAATATAGCACTCTTTCGCAAAACAGTCAAGAGATATTTTACATTTCTTCCGGCTTCTGTGCAGCGGCCAATCTATCCATGCACTCCAAGTGCGCATAGTTGGACTCGCTGCGAACATCCTTGCAGTTACCGGACAAGCGCATATCCTTGATGTTGCCCATCTTCCCGCACAGCGCGCACCTGCGCCGCATGGCGCGCGTCGGTATCAGCGTGTGATCGTGTTGCGCGCGTGGAATCATGCGCTTGAGGCTCGCGCCGAGTCTGCGCTTGCTCACGCCTTCGCCGGATTTCTCTTTCTGCTCCATACCGCATACTCCTCCGGCGTCATCTGCGCCGTGTTATGAAATTCTCGCTGCCGCTCAGTTGCAAGCTCGGCGATCTCTGGATTGAGCCGACCGTAGTATTGATCGAACACGCGCCGGTGATTGCTCCACACGCGCGCGGTCATACGCTTCTCGGCCTTCTCGAACTCGCTCATCATGTCCACCAGTCGCGTCCTCGGGGCCGCGCCCACCGTCATGCTCGACATCATCGACTGCATGCGCGTGTTGTAAATCCCAACGCCATGCACAGGCTCGTAGCGGTCGATTTTGAACATAAACTCTACTTCATTCTTTTCTGGAGAAAATGCGATCATCCGAAACTGATCTCGCGTCTCGCCGATAATATCTACGGTGAACCGCTGCGAGACCATCACAAACGAGAACCCAACGTCTCGATTCGTGAAGATCATTCCCTGCATCTTCTCGAAGGACTCCTGGAATTTCTTTGAACGCTTGCCGTCTATCTGCGTAGCAGCGACTTCATCAAAGACAAACACAATCCTCCCGAGGCCGCGCTCCGTCTTCAACGGCTCAGGATTCACCGGTGAGACATCAACGAACGAAGCGAAGTCCGTTCCGTCCGGCGTAGGGTGCGCCTTGAAAAACTCGGCCCTCCATTTCTCCTCGACCTCCAGCGCTTCGATGATCGCGGTGTACTGATCCTGGCTCTCTACGACGATCACATTGCGCATCGGGCGCAGCCGCTTCTTCCATACCGCGATATGCGTGCCGTTGCGCGCAGGCGAGAACAACTCGCTCGGCCTATAGATCACGTTCCCAAACACGCGCCCCCGCTTGGCAGCATCCACGATGATGAAAAGCGTGTCTGGATCTTGGCGCGCCATCACACTCATTGCGCCCATCATGAAACGAGACTTTCCCGCGCCGCTCTTGCCGCCGATACCTAAGTGCGGCGTGCTGCGGGTATCCCAATAGTGATCTGTGAATCCACGGCCTATCCAGTACATAAAAGCATGCTGGCTGTTGTATTTCTCCCCTACATAAGGGCTTTTTATCGCGCGGTTAATCACCTTCGCCTCTGCGATACCCACCCCAGAGTAGAGAACCATCGCGTTCTCGTTCTTGTCGGCACGGCCAAGCCTGGCCGGAAACTTCGTACCGACCTCGAA
>ERZ761584.211-NODE-211-length-21557-cov-3.654358_pt1 | contig 21557 bp, 22 predicted proteins | sample MGYA00512168_ERZ761584 | MGnify/ENA primary metagenome ERZ761584 (study PRJEB28899, sample SAMN03785564) | bioreactor sludge metagenome | biome: EBPR Sludge; feature: EBPR Bioreactor; material: 0.22µm filtered reactor supernatant | place: Saint Lucia: Queensland...
GCCCAGCTCGACGCCTACACGGCGGCGCTGGAGGAGCACCGAAGGAGCAAGGCGCCGGGCGGCTTCTCGGGCAAGCTGGCGCAGCTCAGATACGCGGCGTTTGCCGGGGACCTCTCCAAGGGCTCGCCGTCGTGCAAGCTCGACGACCTGGAGGCCCTGCTGGAGGGGGAGCTGAGCGGCGAGAAGGTGGTGGTGTTCTCGCAGTACCGGCGCGTGGTGGACTTCGCCGCCGACCGGCTCGCCCGCTACCGGCCGCAGGTGGTTCACAGCCAGGTGTCGGAGCGCGACCGCACCGACGCGCGGCGGCGGTTCGAGCTGAGCGACAGGTGCAGGGTGATCATCGGCACCAGTGCCATGCAGCGCGGGCTCAACCTCCAGAAGGCGGGCGTGGTGGTGCACCTGGACCTGCCGTGGAACCCGGCCGAGATCGTGCAGCGGGTGGGACGCGTGCGGCGGCTGGGGCAGGAGCGCGGCAGCGTGCTGTCCGTCGCGCTGATCGCCGAGAGGCCGGGCGGCGACGAGACCGTGGACCACAGGACCGTTCTCGCGTGCGGCGGTCGGCAGGCCATCGCCGAGGCCATCATGCACGGCGGCGAGGACGCGCTGGGGGCCAGGACCACCGGCGAGGCCGAGATCGCCCGCTACCTGGAGGGGCTCTAAATCTTTGCGCGGCGCAAAGATTGGCCCTGGGCGGGCAATAGCCCGGTATGATCGAAGCGTTCATCATGCACACGCAGTGCTTTGAGCGGTTTCTTGTCCAGAACGCCGGGGAGATCAGCCCGTGCACGCTGGACCAGCTCAAGCGGTGGTGGGACCCGTCCTACCGGCCCAACCGCGCCGACGCCTACGCCTGCTGGAAGGGCTACATGAGGGGGCTCGACCGGGCGTCGCCGGTGGCCGAGCGCGCCAGGCTCATGACGCCCGAGGTGGTCGAGGCGGTGCTGGACACCTACGTCTTCTCCGGCGGCCTCCGCGTGCCCGCGGACCCAAGCGACGGCACGCCCATGTCGTCCATGAGCCCGGGCCACCGGATGCTGCTCGTGCAGGCCTACTCGGTGGCCGCGGTGCTGGAGCGGAAGCTCAGGCGCCCGTGCGGCGTGGTGTACGGCGGCGTGACCTACATGCTCCCCAAGTCGCTGGTGAACATGCCGGAGGACCAGATCAAGGAGTCCTTCATCCAGGTCGGGCCGCACCGGATTCCGTGCGACCGCGGGCTCACCGAGCACGCCGAGAGCGCCGAGGAGGCGCTGGACGCCGTCCGCCCGGCGATAGAGGGCGCTGGCCTGTGCTTCCCCGAAGAGCTGATCCTGGACCACCTCCGCAGGAACGGGTGGCGCGAGATGCTGTCGCTCGATGTGTCGTGCGTGAGGGACCACTACGGCCCGACCGGACCGCCCCCCATCCCGTTTGTGTTCGTGAGCGCGGTGTCCCCGGACGAGAACGAGAACGAGCCGTGGGTTGTGGACGTGTACGCGAAGGCGGTGCTGGAGCGCGACGAGAACGTGGTCAAGGACAAGAGCGCGATTCTTCCGGTCGCGTGCGCCGGGCTCCCCATCGCCGGGCCGTGTTCCCGCGCCGAGTACCGCCTGTCGCGCAACGCGACGGTGCAGGGCGGGAGCATCTACAGCTTCGACCCGCGTATCCGCAACATCCTGAGGCTGGTGACCAACTTCCGTGGCCCGCTGTGGCAGACGCAGCAGGGCGATATCCAGTTCGGTGGCGAGCGTCCCGAGTAGCGGTACACTCTGGCGAGGAGGCGACATGGCGACGGCAACGGTGGCAAGCAGGCAGCACGGCTGGGACGAGAAGGGCCCAAGGGCGGGAAGCTCCATGGAGGACCCGTACACCCAGCTCAGGGGACGCTACGAGCCCGGCGAGGCGTGCGTGCTCTTTGACGCCAAGCACATGGCCTACCGCGCGTTCCACACCCGCGAGCTGTCCGACGCCGAGGGACGCGACACCAGCGCCCTGCACGGCATGCTCTCGATCATCCAGAGCGTTTGCCAGGCGGCGCAGACCCAGCGGTTCATTCTGGTGTGGGACGGGAGCGTGGACTACAAGCGCAAGGCCCACCCCGCCTACAAGTGCCGCCACGACCGCGACCGCTCCCCCGAGGAGCAGGAGCGCCACGAGCGGATGGTTGAGTCGGTGAAGCTGGCCCGGAAGGCGTTCGACGATATCGGCGCGCCGCAGGCGTTCTGCCACGACCTGGAGGCCGACGACGTGGCCGGGCTCCTGACCACCATGCTGGAGTCGGTCCGCGAGAAGGTGCTGCTGGTCTCCGACGACAAGGACTGGTATCAGCTCCTGAGCCCGAAGACCTGCATCTTCCGCGGCGTCGTGGGCCAGCTCGTCGACGAGGCCCGCTTCGTGTCCGAGTTCCAGTTCCCGCCAGCGTCGTACGTGGACTTCAAGGCGCTGGTGGGCGAGGGCGCTGCTGGCGACAACATCCCCAAGGTGCCCGGCATCGGCGACGTGTGGGGGATGAAGTTCATCGCCGCGCACGGGAGCGTGAAGGCGGCGCAGGAGTTCTGCCGCCAGCGCGTCGGCGACGGGAAGGCCATCGCCAAGGAGGCCGCGATCGCGTCGCACGGCGACACCATCAAGCTCGCGTACAAGCTCTCCAAGATCGTGCGGACCGGCGACGAGCTGACGAAGACGTGGGGCTTCGACGTCAAGCGCGCCGCCATGATCGGGTCCGACCTGGCGCGGGCCATCCAGGCCATGGAGCCGCGCCCGGCGCGGATGAGCAAGCTGCTGTCGGTGTGGTCGCGCCACCAGATCGCCAGCATCGACTGCCGCGAGTGGGCCAGGGACTGTGGGTTCCAGTCGTGAGCGGCGTCGACCCCATTCTGGCCGGAAAGCAGATCGAGCAATCGGTCATCGACGAGGCGGCGATAGGCCTGAGCAGAGAGATCGACCGGTCGCTCATGAAGGCTTTACACGACCGCCCGATTGGCAATATCTGGTCCGGCGTATTCGGGAGCGAAGCGACCGCCCCCAACAGCGTCAAGGGCCAGTCTCTCAGGGACCTCGCCGACGCGATGTCCTCTATGACCAACGAAAGCTCGAACATCAAGAGGGCCAACGCCGACTTCCTCGGCAAGGCCACCACAACCTTCGGCGCCTTGGACCGCATGAAGTTCTGGTTCCACGGCTCCCCGTGGGGCTTCATGGAGCCGGGCCGCCGGTTTGAGATGCACGGGACGATCCAGATCGGGGACGTCCTCAACCACAGCGGGCCGCCGTCGCTGCCGCGGGTCGTCAAGCTCTTCGCGTGGCTGCTGACCGGCGACCGCGGCTCGTGCCCCGAGCTTGTCCGGTTCGAGGCCAGCGGCGGCTGCCCTTCGCCGGTCTACTGCCACGGTCAGTTTGTTCCCGGCCGGTTCGACGCCAAGACGGGCAGGCCCCACGGCGGCGGGTCGCTCGCGGGCGCGTCGTTTCAGGCGTCCGGTATCCCGCCCGTGCGCGGCGAGGCCGTGCTGTGCCCGCGGACGTGGGCCGTGCTGGCGCGCGTGCTCAAGGTCGAGTCGAGCGGCGAGGAGGGCGACGGCTGGGCGTGCCTCGTGGTGAAGGGCGACGGCACCAGCGAGAGGCGCCGCATTCGGTGCAAGCGGTGGTTCGTGGCTGGCGAGCGCATTGGCCCGAAGACCACCGAGCAGCAGCGCAAGGAAATCGTGGCCGATATGTCCAAGGGATACCCCGCAACGCCCGTCCAGTTCATTTCGTTCGGGTCGGACGCGTCGGCTGCGCGACCGGGTACGATCGAGCCCATTGCGGCGCGGTACGCGGTGCGGGCGCTGGAATCAAGCCCCGCGCCCGGTAATAACGAACCGCTGGCTGGCTGGGAGGCCCACGTCTGGGCGGTTGCGCCGCTGGTGGCCAAGGAGTAGACCATGGTGACGACGCGGGCCCTTCGGGACCTTGGAACGCACCTCAGAAGCCTGCGCGTGATGCGCAGCCTCCGCTTGTCGGACGCCGCCGAGGCGTGCGGGTGCTCGGCCGCAGACGTGTCCAGCCTGGAGGACGGCGGCGTGCACAACCCGTCGCTCGCCGCCAAGCTCAGCGCCTACTACAAAACCGTGAAGCCGATCAGGGCCGACTATGCCTGAGAAGTTCACGCACCTGCACTGCCATACCACCCACTCGTTCCTGGACGGCGTAGGCCGCAGCGCCGAGTACGCGGAGCTGGCCGCCGAGAGCGGGCAGACGGCGCTGGCCATCACCGACCACGGCGGCCTGCACGGGCTCCCGGCGCACCGCCGCGCGTGCGAGAAGTTCGGCCTCAAGCCCATCTACGGCTGCGAGATGTACGCGAACGACGACCGCGCCAAGACCAAGGAAATCAACGCCGATATCCGCAAGCAGAAGATCGAGAAGAGCGGCGTCGACCCGACCTACACCGACGCCCACATCGTCCTGCTCGCGCAGAGCCAGGCGGGCTGGCAGAACCTGCTCAAGCTCAACCACGAGGCGGTCCGCAACGGCTACTACTACAAGCCGCGCACCACGCACGACCTGATCCTGGAGCACGCGGACGGGCTGGTGGCGTCCACCGCGTGCCTGGGCAGCCAGTTCAACAAGCATCTGCTCCGCGGCGACCTGAAATCCCTGCGGAAGCTCCTGGGCCGCTTCAAGGACGCGTTCGGCGACCGCTTCTTCTTCGAGATGCAGATCAACGAGTGCGAGGACCAGAAGAAGGTCAACCTGGGGCTCGCCGAAGAGTGCGGCCGCATGGGCGTCCGACTGCTGACCAACGACGTCCACTACGCCTGCCAGCACGACGTTGAGCGGCAGGACGAGATGATCGCGGTCGCCCGCCACACCCCGCTCGCCGACCCGAAGTTCTGGAAGCTCGAATACCGCAGCCTGTGGTTCGCCACGCCCCGCAGCATGCTGGAGGCCGGGCGCAAGTGGGGCTACTCGCTCGACAAGAGGCTCTACCGCGAGGCCATCGCCAACACCAACGTGGTGGCCGACATGTGCTCCGCCGACATCTACCCCGACAACGCGCTCAAGCCGCCGCGCTACCGCGACGAGAGCGGCAACGAGCCCGCCGACCCGTTCCGCGAGCTGGCGCTGCTGGCCAAGCGCGGCGCGATGAAGCGTTTCAACGGAGCGATCCCCGACGCCTACGACGCCCGCCTCCGCCACGAGCTTCGCGTCATCAAGAAGTGCGGCATGGAGGACTTCTACCTTGTCACCCTGGACATCGTTCGCTTTTGCGCCGCGCAAAAGATCATGGTCTGGGCGCGCGGCTCTGGCTGCGCCAGCCTGGTCGCGGCGCTGGTGGGGATCACGCCGATCGACCCTGTACGTTTTGGACTGCTCTTCGAGCGCTTCGTGGACCCGTACCGCGCCAACGCCCCCGACTTTGACCTGGACATCGACGCCTCGCGCCGCCAGGAGGTCATCGACTGGCTGGTGAAGAAGTACGGCGGCCCGCAGGGCGACCGCATCGCGCGGATCATGTCGCTGAGCACGTTCGGCCTCAAGGGGGCCATCCGCGACCTGTGCTTCGCGCACGGAATGGACAAGAGCGCCCGGTTCATGCTCGCGGAGGCCGCCGACCAGCTCCCGCCCACCGTGGAGGCCGGGCTCGCGGAGGCCAAGGTCGCCAAGCGCGCCGAGGTCATCGCCGACGCCGAGCGGCAGCTCCGCGGCGTCGCCAGCGGCAAGGCGCTCCAGCTCATGGACGAGCACCCGCACGTGGTCCGCGCCGCCCTGACCGCGGTGGGCCGCGTCTACGGCCGCACCAAGCACGCGGCCGGGTACGTGGTCGCCCCCGACGCGCTGGAGAAGTACATGCCCATCGACCGGATCGGCTCTGGCGACGAGGCGGTGGTGACCACCGCGTGGGGCGAGGGGCTCGCCACGCAGGACATCGGGCCCAGCGGGATCATGAAGGTGGACCTGCTCGGGCTCGTCACGCTCTCGGTGGTGGCGCGGTGCGTTGAGAAGGCCAGCAAGCGGCGCGGCCGCGACGTGTGGTCCGAGGTCGACCCATGGGCGATGGACTACTCCGACCCCAGGGTGGCCGCCGAGTACGCGACCGGGAACGGCTTCGGCCTGCACCAGCTCCAGGAGAGCGGCCAGTTCCTCGCCGGGTTCAGCAAGCGGCTCAAGCCGCAGGACGTGTCGGCGGTGGTCGCCATGGTGGCGCTCTACCGGCCCGGCAGCATGGACTTCCTCGACGACTATCTGGCCCGTGCCAAGGGCCGCGCGTCGACCCCCAAGGTGGAGGAGATCTTCGACCACGAGACCGCCGAGACCTACGGCATCATGGTCTACCAGGAGCAGATCATGAAGATCCTGCACCGCCTGGGCGGCATCGAGCTGCGCGACGCGTACGGCGTCATCAAGGCCATCAGCAAGCAGAACCTGGAGAAGATCCAGACCGCCCGCGAGAGCTTCGTCGCGGGCGCCGGGAAGCACCACGGCCTGTGCGCCGAGACCGCCGCGCTGATATTCGACCAGATCGAGAAGTTCGCCGGGTACGGGTTCAACAAGTGTTTGTCGGGAAGCACGGTCCTCCGCACCGCGGGCGTGAACGCGCACTCTGACGGCGGGATGACAATCGAGGACGCGTTCCGCGAGTTCAAGGCCCGCACGCCGCTCGGCAAGAAGATGCGGGCCGGTCGGTGGCGCATTTTGCAGATGGACCCGGACGGCCGCGTCCGCCCCGGCAAGGTCAAGGCTATCTACGACAACGGCGTGCGCGACGTGTTCGAGGTCCGCACGAAAAGCGGCCGACGAATCGTTGCCACGGCCAACCACAAGCTCCTGACCACGCGCGGCTACAAGCTCGTGTCCGACCTCACCGCGGCCGATTCGCTGGTGTGCATGGGCAAGCCCGGCAAGCAGAGGACCGCCAAGACAAAGTACACGAAGGGGTACTCGGGGTTTGGCTTCCCGTCCGGCGAGGACAACCCGTGCTACGTGGACGGCGCGACCGCGCTTCTGGAGCACGCGCAGGCCGAGGCGTTGAAGCGGTCGGGCGGCGAGTGCGAGTTCTGCGGGGAGAGCGGCGGCCGGATGGAGTTCGCCCACCTGCTCTCGATGAGCGACTGCGGGTGCGACGTGGAGACCTACCACAGCCCCGCGAACCTCCGGCACTTGTGCAACCCGTGCCACAAGCAGCTCGACTACGACAAGGGTGAGAGGAAGCCAGCGTGGTCCAAGGGCAAGCCCACCGAGCCCGACCCGGTGAAGTGGGTCATGAAGAAGGGCCGCGAGCGCGTCTACGACGTTGAGATGGCGACCGCGCAGCACAACTTCGTCGCCAACGGGGTCGTGAGCCATAACAGCCACGCCGCCAGCTACGCGGCGCTGTCGTGGATCACCGCGTACCTCCGCGCCAGCTACCCCGAGGAGTTCTACTGGGCCTGGCTCTGCCACACCGACAACGCCAAGGGCAAGGGCGACGGCGAGCGCAAGGTGGAGAGCTTCATGCGGGCCGCGCAGCGGTCGGGGCTCCAGGTCCTCCGCCCGACCATCGCGCGGAGCGGCGGCCAGTGGCGGATCTCAAAGAGCGGCGCGCTGGTGGCCCCGCTCAGCATGATCGTCGGCGTGGGCGAGGAGGCGGGGGACCGGCTCCGCGCCGCGTGGCTGGAGCACAAGTGGCCGGACATCTGGTCGTTCCTGCAGTGGTGCGACGAGAACAAGTCGGCCGCCAACTCGCGCGTGGTGAAGGCGCTGGCCGCGTCCGGCGCGCTGGACCCCCTGGGCGTGGACCGCTTCAAGGCCCGCGACATCACGGGCGTCTTCGCCGACCTTCGGTCGAGCCAGAAGAACGGGCCGCGCGCCCAGCAGGTGAAGAAGATGGCCGCCGACCCGTCGAGCGGTCTGTTCATCACCCCCGACACGGGCCTGGTGAAGCTGGCCATGGAGCGCGAGGCGTTCGGCTTCGCGTTCTGGTCGAACCCGTGGACCATCAACCGCCGCGTCGAGAAGATCGCGGCGCTGGAGGACCAGGGGAAGATCGCCTCCGAGAGCGAGCCGCGGATGCGCGGGATGCGCCGCGCGTTCCACGTGGTGTCGGTCCGCAAGCACACCGACAAGAAGGGCCACGAGATGGCGTTCGCCACGATGGAGAGCCCGAGCGGGAGGCGCGTGGACGCGCTGCTGTTCTCCCGCGCGTGGAAGGAGCACAAGAAGAAGCTCCGCCAGGACGCCGTCTGCCTGGTGGGCGGCGAGTTCGACTCCAAGGGTGTCTATATCGTCTCTGACCGCAATATGAGCGTGATGGACGTGGACCGCCTGGAGGTGCGTGGCGTTGAAGTGCAGCAAGTGCAATGACCGGAAGCACGTGAGGGGGGAGGACGGCCTCTACCGCCGGTGCGACTGCGTGCAGAAGCGGATTCAGCAGGCGAAGTACCTCCGCGCCGGAGTGCCCGAGATCCTGCTCAACGAGAGCGTCGACAAGCTCCGCGAGTCCGCGCCGCCCGAGCTGGTGAAGGCCATGCAGACCAGCCTGTCGAAGCGGCACCTGATCTGGCTGGTGGGCCCGTCGACCAGCGCCCGCCGCGGCCGCGCAATCGCCTACGCGATCAAGGGGTTCGTGGACGCGGGAGAGGACGCCAAGCGAACGTCCCTCATGGACCTGGTGAACGCGTGGTTCGACCGGTCCGATCAGGCGGTGTGGCTCCGCGAGTTCCAGATCCTGCCGTTGCTGGTGGTGGACCTGGCGAACGACACCAACCACAAGATGGCACCGCAGATCCTGGAGCGGCTGTATTCCGTCCGCGCAGGCATGCGGGCCATGACCATCTTTGCCTCCGCCGACGATATCGGGATGATGGGCGAGCGGTACGGGCACGAGGTCGCGGCGCGGTTCGCGTACGGGCGCGACGTGAAGCGGGTGCCGCTGAAAGGGGCGGGGGCTTGAGCGCACGCACGGAACGCGACGAGAGGGAAGAGGTACTGATCGCCGGGCTCCTGCAGGAGCCCAAGCGGCTGGTGGAGCTGAAGGGGTTCGACCGCTCGTGGCTCCACAGCCGCGAGTGCCGCGCCATCTTCGCCGCCATGCGCCAGCACCACGAGGAGAACGCCGCCGAGGGCCGGGTCCGCTACGCGCGGGCCGAGACCGTGGAGCGCGTGGTGCAGGAGCGGTACGGCAGAAGCTCGGGCGACGCGCGGATCGACAAGGCCAGGCGCGCCCTGCGCAAGGGGGTGGCGTCGCTGCTCGACAAGCTCCGCGAGCACCCCAGGGTGGACGAGCACGCGTTCCTCGCCGCGCTGGACGGCGTCTCCGAGGCCGGGCTGGAGACCAAGGCCAAGGAGGTGCTGCTGTCGCTGGTGGACCGGTACGAGACCGGCGGCGTCAAGAACCTGCACCGCGCGCTGCAGGAGGCGGCGTCGGCGGTGACGCCCGGCGGCGCGGACGCGATGGCTCGCCCGGTGTCCGAGTCCGCGAGCAACGTGCTGGTGACCTACGGCAAGGCCAAGAAGATGGAGGGCGGCGGGTACATCCCGACGCCGTTCCCGATCCTGAACAAGCTGACCAACGGCGGCAAGCGCGGGCGTTTCTGGCTGGTGCCCGGGTTCGCCAAGGACGGCAAGACGCAGCTCTCCAAGGAGCTGGTCTACCACGCCGCGGTCGCGTGCGGGCTCGGCTGCGTGGTGTTCTCCGGCGAGCAGACCGCCGAGGAGATGGACACCATGCTGGTCGTCCGCCACTCGCACAAGTTCATCGACGGCGGCGTGAGCGCCATCCGGCTCGACGCCGGGAAGCTCAAGGAGTCCGAGGAGGCCGCCATGCGCGAGACCGTGCGCGACCTCCGCGAGGGGAACTACGGGCCCACGCGGTGTGTCCGCGCCAGCCTGGGCATGTCGATCGCGGACGTCCGCGCCAGCCTGGAGGTGATCAGCAAGCGGCAGCCGGTGGACGTGGTCATGCTGGACCACACCGCCCTGTTTGGGCCGTCGCGGCGCGTGGGCGGCGACGCGTCCGACACCGCCCGGCTCAGCGCCACGCTCCAGGAGATGAAGCAGCTCGCGCTCGACTTCCAGGAGAAGGGCGTGTGGTTGATCGCGCCGCACCAGATCAAGCGCGAGGGCTACGAGAAGGCGCAGGAGCGCGGCTACTACATCGCCACCGACGCCGCGGGCAGCGCCGAGGCGGAGCGGTCGTGCGACGTCATGCTGTGGGTGCTGCGCACCGCCGAGCTGCGGGACGTTTCGGAGGTCCGGCTGGGCATCGCGCTGGACCGGCGCGGGCCGGGCCACACCAAGGGCTGGGAGGAGATGGAGCGGTACGAGGCGTGCGCCATCCTCCCCATGGCGGAGGGCGGCGCGTGAGAGATGACGTGCGTCGGTTCGGCGAGTGGCTGTGCGTGAAGCGCGACGGGTACTGGTTCAAGTGCCGCGACCTCGAGTGGTGGCACTGGGACGAGACGGAGTCAATAGCGTTCGGGCCGTTCAAGACGCTGCGGCAGGCGCGGCGGTCGCTGGCGGCGTACGTGAAGGAGCTGAACCGGTGAGCATCGGGTTCCGCAGGCTGGCGCAGGCGGTGAAGGCGAGCGCGACGGTCGTGCAGGTCGCCCGCTGGTTCGGCTACGACTACTCGGGCCATGGCCGCTTCGAGTGCCCCATGTGCCGGTCGGTCAGCAAGAGCCGGAAGACCCTGGCGCTCTTCGAGGACGACCGCAAGTGGCACTGCTTCCACTGCAACGCGGGCGGCGACACGATTAGCTGGATCGCGGCCGCGCTGGACTGCTCCGCGGGCTCGGCCCTGAACATCCTGGTGGCGCGGCTCGGCGTGGACCCCGACGAGGTGAGCATTGGCGCCTACCTCCGCGCGATCGCGGCGCAGCGGGAGGAGCTGGCAACGCTGGCGGTGGCCACGAGTATCCGCCGCGCCGTGCAGCGCGAGTACTGGGGCTGGACCTACCGCACGACGATGATGGAGCCAGCCGAGCTGGTGGAGTGGTGCGCGGCGTGGGACGACCTGGACCTGCGCGCCGGGCTCGGCGTCGACGTGGAGTGCGACGCCAAGGAGCTGCGCGTGGCCCGGGAGGCGTGGCGGGCGTTCGGTGGGACCCGCCAGTTCAAGAAGGCCAGGGAGCCAATCACCGAGATGATCGCCAGCCGGAAGTGGGACGGCTGGGCGCGCCACGGTTTGTACGGCCTGCTTGCGCGCCACGTGACCGCGGCGACCGAGCCGGGCAGCAAGGAGCGGAAGCAGATCTACGCGCTGCTCGACACCGTGGACGTGACGGTGAGCTTTGAACGAGGCGGGACCGGCTACCAGAAGCTCTCGCAGTGCGTGCGCGGTCGAGCGGTCTTCTGCATCCGCGACCTGGGCGGCCGCGCGTGCGGGTTCGCGGGCCGCGCCACCAAGCCGATGGAGGACGCGGGCGAGCCGAAGTACGTCAACTCCCGCGACACCGACGTGTTCTACAAGCGCCGCTCGCTCTACCCCATTGAGCAGGCCGCGTCGCACATCGCGCGGGAGGGCTACGCGGTGGTGGTCGAGGGCTACGCGGACGCCATTGCGCTCCACAACTGCGGGGTCAAGAACGCGGTGGCCACCATGGGCTCGCGGCTGACCGAGGAGCAGGCCCGGCTCATCCAGCGGCTTGCGCCGGTGGCGGTGGTCATGCTGGACGGCGACGACGCCGGGCAGAAGGGGACCGTGGCTGCCCTCCAGGCGGCGGCCGCCGTGGGCCTACGGGCGGAGGTCGCCAGGCTGCCCCCAGGGGCCGACCCGGACGACGTGGCCCGGGAACCCGGGGGAGGCGACCGGTTGGCCCTGAAGGCCGCCAGGGCCGCCCAAAGGGCCAACACGCGGGGGGAGGGCCAGGGGCTGGGGGACGCCCGGGGGCGAATCTTTGCGCGGCGCAAAGATTCTTGAGCCTTTGACTGGCGTTTTGGGCGGAAACAGTCGAACATGGTGGTGCTCCCCGGCGATTGGGCCGGGGCGGAGATCCCAAGATGGCAAAGCGAGTCACGAGGGCGGCGGCGCTGGCGGCGGTCAAGAGGGCGTGGCCCAAGGCCGGTATTCGAACCAATCTCAAGGCCCCCACCAAGGAGAAGCGGGAGCAGGCGAACAAGGAGCGGATGGCCAGTATCGCGGCGCGGCAGACGAACGATCTGGCGATGAAGCAGCTCGGCAACGTCTACGACAGGCTCTACGCCGCGGTCTCGAATGTGCTGCATGCCGAGAGCGGCCCGGCCGAGATCACTGCCATGGAGGTTGCCCACCGCGAATGCACCCGCTACCGCGAGCTGCAGGCCGACAACTCCAAGCGCCGCAAGCACGAGGCCACGCTCGACACCCACAGCTACCGCTACGAGGCGGTTGAGCTGTTCAACAACGGCCTGCCGTGCGCCATGGTCCACGCCTGGGCCGACACCCTGGAGGAGCTGGTGGACAAGGCCGAGGCAGAGATCGCCAAGCGCGTCGCCCGCCTGAAGAAGTGAGAGACCGCGGTTGGCGGCGGAAGCCGCCAGCCACGCTTCGCCCGCGGAATAGGCCGCGGGCTCTTTGGAGACCAACGATGACCACCCTGAGCCTGGTAGGACGCACCAACTACAGCCCCGCCGACGAGGCCCGCATGCTGGCGATTGGCGCTGCCGCCATCAACCCGCCAACGGAGCGCCAGGAGCGCTTCTACGTTGACGACCTCCGCCGCCTGGTGCGGTCGGTGGTGCCGGTCAACGGCGAGCCGTACCAGCACACCTGCACCGAGGAAAACTTCACCGAGATCCTCTACACCATCGACGAGCTGGCGGTCCCGTTCTGCGTGGAGACCCTGGCGAAGATCGCCAAGGTGCCGCTGACCCAGGCCGCCGTGGCGCTCGCGTTCCTCAAGGAGCGCGGCTGCGTGGTGGACGCCGCCAAGCGGCTGAACAAGAAGGCCGACGCCTGGGTCTTTGAGGACGGCATGGTCGAGTACCACGCGCTCCGCGAGAAGCAATAACCAGGGCCCTTGCAATCCGGCGGAACCGGCGGCATCATCCAACCCCAACGCCCGGCAATCGTGCCGGGACCCATTTTCAGGAGACCCCAACATGGCGAAGAAGACAGCCCCCCAGCGCGAGCCCGACGCGGTCGACAAGCTCATGCACATCGAGAAGATCCTGTCGATCGGCGCGATCGACCGCGGGCCCATGATCCGGGCTATGACGCTCGCCTTCGTGGCTGGCACCAACCCGCTGTTCCTGGGCCCGCCCGGCACCGCCAAGACGATGACCGTGCAGGCCTTCGCCAAGCGGGTCTTCGGTGCCGACCAGATCTTCGACATCCTCCTCACGAAGTTCACCACCCGCGAGGAGGTCTTCGGGCCCCTCGACATGGCCGCCCTGAAACAGGGCCAGTACCGCCACAACACCGAGGGCTTCGCGCCCGAGGCCGAGGTGGTCTACCTCGACGAGGTCTTCAAGGCGTCCAGCGCGATCAGCAACGCCTGCCTGCGCATCCTGAACGAGCGGACCTTCCGCAACGGCAACAAGGACATGGTGTGCGCGATCAAGATGGTGGTGGGCACCAGCAACGAGTTCCCCGAGGACCCGGCGATGCTCGCCGCCTTCTTCGACCGATTCCCGATCAAGCTGATGGTCGAGTACCTGGAGAACGACGGATTCCAGGGCATGCTGATGGGCAAGAGCAGCAAGCAGGCCCGGGCCGCCCGCGCCGCCGAGCTGGGCGTCACCTCCGACGGCGCGAAGACGCTCAGCCCCGAGGACCGCGCCGAGATCCGCAGGCTCTTCGAGGCGGTCGAGGTGCCCGAGGCGGTGGTCAAGGCGATGGGCGAGCTGCGGGAGAAGCTCAAGAACCAGAAGGTGGTGGTCAGCGACCGCCGCTGGGTGCAGGGCCTCCAGGTCATGAAGGCCAACGCGGTGCTCGACCACCGCGACTCGGTGACCCGCAGCGACATGGACGTGCTGCGGCTGGTGGTCTGGAACAGCCCCGCAGACCTGACGCTCGTCGCCAAGATCCTGCCCGACTTCCTCAACCCGTTCCACAAGGAAATCCGCAACGCCCTCGACGACCTGTACGCCGAGCGCAAGGCCATCATCGACGCCGCCGGGACGCCCCCCGACAACTCCAAGCTCTTCGCCGCCGCCGGGGCCGGGCTCAGCAAGGTCAACGACTGCGAGACCAACATCGCCATGCTCCAGGACATGGTCGAGACCGAGAAGGACCGCGAGCTGTTCGAGGAGGCCAAGGGCCACGCCGAGCGGATCAAGGAGGTGGTCATGATGATCGCCCGCGGCAAGGCCAAGGTCGAGGACATTGTGGCCACCCTGGCCGACGACATCCAGTAATCCGGGAAGTTTCGGCTTCCTCTCAAGCCAGCCGCCCGGTATGGTCGAAGGACTGAACCGGGCTTTCCCCCAGCGAATAGGCGCTGGGCAGCCCCAGGAGACAGACCCATGAACAGTGACTCCCTGAACGCCCTTGGCGACGCCGCCCGCAAGGCCGGGCTCCCCCTCATTGGCCAGCTCGTCTGGTTCGCCACGCCGGACCTGAACATCGCCCCCGCCGACCTGGCCGCGGCAGGCCGCCGCCACGGCTTCGACCCCAAGGACCTGCCCACGATCAAGAACGCGGTCGACGCCTTCCGGTGCGCCACCACGCCGCAGCAGACCAAGGGCGAGAGCCGCCAGACCCGCTACCTGATGCGGCCGGTGCTCGACAACGAGGTCGAGGTGCTCCGCAAGGTGGTCCGCGAGACGGTCGACAAGCAGGGCCGCAAGCTGGCGCACGTCGAGGTCGCCAACGTCCGCCTGGAGCGGGCCAGCGGCAGGTTCCTGTGGAGCCTGACCAGCGACGCCGACGCGACCGACGCCGAGATCGTCGGCAAGATGATGGCCGAGGCCCAGCGCGACTTCGAGACCATGCGCGGCGCCTTGACCCGCGACGAGATCCACCGCTGGTCCATGCGGCAGCTCGCCGCCCTCAACCACGTGCCGGTCCACCCCAACGGGGCGCTCTACTTCGTGCCCGGCGCGACCAACGAGAAGCTCAACTCCCTGGCCGCGTTCCTCGGCGAGCTGGCCGGGTCCAAGCAGGGCCACGTGTGGGTGCAGTGCCCGGTTCCCGCGGTCGACAGCATCGTGGCGCAGATCAAGACCGGCGCGAACGAGACCATCACCCGCGACATCGCCGAGATCCAGGGCGAGGTGGCGGACCTCCTGCAGCGCCAGACCCGGCCGCCCGAGGCGATGGTCCAGGAGCGGGTCGCGCGGCTGACGGCCGCTATGCGCCGCGCCGACGAGTACCGGGCCCTGCTCCAGCTCGACACCAAGAAGATCGACATCCAGACCGAGATCCTGAACAACCAGCTTGACGAGCTGCTGAAGCGCGCCACCGGGGTCCAGGGCGACCCGGTGGTTGAGGCCCTCCAGAAGGCCGCCGACGCCGCCTACTACAAGGTGACGTACGAGGGCCGGACGGCCAAGACGGCGACCCGCCGCGGCACCGTGCGGGTCACGGCCAACACCCAGGGCTGGACGATTGAAGCCAGCACGGCGGTCCTGGTGGGCGAGATGGCCAAGCGGGAGGACGTGGCCAAGGTCGCCCAGGGCTACCGGATGCGGACCCGGGACCCCGAGGCCGCCCTCCTTTTCATCAAGAATGTTGGCGCACGCTTCGCCAACGCCGGGTAAGATCACCCCCATAGCGCCGCCAGCGCCCGAAAGGGCCCGGGCGGCGATTCCCCGAGCGATAGTGCCCGGGCCGGAGACCTCGAAATGACAGCCAAAGCCAAGACCCTGGCGCGCTACAAGGCCGAAGAGCGCCGCCAGAGTGTGCAGTTCACCCGCCTGGACAACCGCGTTTACAACCACGCGATGGACGAGTGCGAGGGCGTCGCGGAGCACATCGAATCGTCCGCCGCCAAGCAGAACGACGCCAAGTCGCTGACCGCCTCCTGGGTCCACTCGGCCAGCTTCGACCTGTTCAACACGCTGCACAAGCCGACGCCGAAGCAGGCCGAGGAGGGCGGCGACGCGCTGCTCCGCGACCTGGTGGCGCGGGTCCAGCGGGCCGAGGACTACCCGCAGCTCCACGCCGCGTGCCGCAACGACCGCGTGGTGAGCGCTTTGCAGACCGGCGGCATGCTGGAGAAGGTGGTCGATGCCATCCCGCAGGAGCTGAAGGACGCCGCCCGCAAGGCCGCCCGCGCCCAGCAGGAGGCGCGCGAGTTCCAGGGGCTGGCCGACGCCCTCGACAACTCGCCGGACGGCGACAGCGCCGAGGCGGACGAGGCCCGCGCCAACGCGAAGGCGGCGAAGCAGCGGGCCCGCGAGCTGGCCAAGGCGCTCAACGAGATGGTGAAGGGCCACGGCCGCGCGATGGGCCAGGCGGTGCACAAGGCGGTCCACGCCGCCGCCGAGGAGGCCGAGGCGGTGCAGGCCGCCGCGATGGCATTCGGCCAGGGGAGCAACGACGCGCAGGGCGGCATGAGCATCGCCGAGAAGCTGGCGCTGGCTAAGACGGTTCAGCAGGCCGGGCCCGCCTTCAAGAAGCTGCTCCAGATCCTGGGCCGCGCGGTCGCGGAGGCGTGCCAGAAGCAGGCGGCGAAGATGCGGCACGAGGCGGGCGAGATCGTGGACGTTGTCCTGGGCGGCAGCCCCGCCAAGCTCCTGCCCACCGAGCTGGTGCTGCACAGCGACGAAGACTTCGTGGACCTCGCCTGCGCCCGGCTCGCCCTGCACAGCGCCATGAACTACGACGTTGAGGCCCGCGAGCCGCAGCGCAAGGGCGACATCATCGTGCTCTTCGACGAGTCCGGCAGCATGAGCGGCCAGAAGGAGGCCGAGGCCAAGGCGGTGACGCTCGCCCTCTGCCACATCGCGGTGAAGCAGAAGCGGGCCATCTGCGTCCACTTCTTCCAGGGCGACGTGACGCACACCGAGCGGATCGACCCCAAGGACGAGAACATGCAGTCCCAGGGGCTTTCGGTGGCGCTCCGCAAGATGGCCGCGATCGCGGGCCGCGGAACCGGCGGCGGCACCGACTTCGACAAGCCGCTCATGCGGGCCATCAAGACCTCCCGCGAGTCGCTGCCCAAGGCCGACGTCTTCATGGTGACGGACGGGATCAGCTCGATCGCCCAGGAGACCATCGACGCGGTGAACGCCGAGCGCTCCAGCCGCGGGATGCACTTCTACACGATGCTCTTCGGGATGAGCGACGGCCACGCGTTCGTCGGAACGGTCAGGCAGTTCGCCGACAAGGTGTGGGCGGGCGAGAGCCTGCTCAACGGCCCTATGGGCGAGCTGTTCGAGGCGGTCTGAACCACCAACCCAAGGAAGGAGCTGGCGATGAAAGCACTGGTGAACTATTTCCTCTTCGCGTGGATGATCGTGGCGCTCGGCGCCTGGGTGTCGGCGACGTGCGGCGCGGCGGCCTACCTGGTCGTCTGCATGCAGCGGCGCGGGTTCGAGGGCGGCACCGCCCCGTTCTTCGCGGCGGGCGTCGCGGTAGCGGCGGCGGCGTGCTTCTTCGGCTGCAAGACCATCGTGGTCGAGGCCGCAAGGCTGGTGCGGTGATGGCAACGCTCGTGATCAACCGCAACCTCAGCCTTGAGGACCAGGAGAGGGCCGCCGGGCTCGTTGGGCGCGGGCCCGAGAAGGAGCCACGCACCGGCTGGTACGCCGACGAGTTCCTGAGCCTGACGACCTTCTACGTGCACGTTTTGGGCGTGCCGGTGTTTCCGAGAATCCTGTACCGGGAGCGGTCGCAGCTCATGGATCGTGGTATTCTGAAAATGAAGCGGGTCGCGTTCGCCGAGGGCGAGCAGGACGCGCTGGTGCGGTCGCTGGCGGCAAAATCTTTGCGCGGCGCAAAGATGAAGGAGGCGTAGCGTGGGCAGCAGAGAGGTCAATGTGTTCCCCGGCCGCGACGGCACGCCAAAGTTCGCGGTCCACGCGACCTTCGTGGTTGGGCTCGACGACCTGGCGTGCGCCGCGTTCATGATCGGGCTGCAGCGGACCGGGTACGGCCGCGCCCGCCTGCTCAGGGCCGTCGACGACATGGTTCACCAGTACGGGTACGGGATGCCCCAGGCGTGGGACGAGGCGACCGACGAGGAGGCGCAGCAGGCCTACGCGGCTGCCGAGAGGCTGTTTCCAGAGTTTGCGGACACCAACGAGGACCAGGACGAGGAGGACGCGCATGGCGAGCGCGAAGGCGGAGCAGGGTGCGACGAAGCGGACGAGGACGGAGAGCTGGGAGCCGACGATGACGGCGGACCAGTGGGCGGAGGCGGCGTGGAAGCTTCGCGCCGTGGCCGCCCGCATGGTGGGTGAGTACCGGGCCGACGACTGCGTCGCGGACTTCGTGGCCAAGGCGGTCGAGGAGCGCTGGCCAGCCCGCTACGTGGGCAGCGAGGGCTACGGGATGGGCACCTACACCATCGCGTTCGTCGGCCGCTACCTCCGGCTCTTCTGCGTGGGCTGGCGGCGCGTCCGCCGCAACCGCTACGACGCCGCCGGGGCGCAGCCCGAGGGGGCCGAGCAGCAGGGCCCGCCCGAGCGCTCGCACGCGGTGACGCCCGCCCGGGTGGCCGAGGCGTCCGACTCGCTGGCCTACCTCCGCCGCCGCCTCCCGGTGGAGGTCTACCGCAGCGTGGCCGCTGTGTACCTGGACGGCATGACGATTGAGGACGCCGCCGACTCGTTGGGGATCAGCCCCGGCACGGTGTCGGCCCGAATCCTCCAGGCGAGGAAGAAGGTCGGCAACAAGGCGGCGTCGAAGCAGACTGTATATTCGTGACCCCACGCGCGGAGGCCCGGCGCGCAATAGACACCGGCCAACCACTGTTTAGGAGCATCACCATGGCGAAGGACGAGACCAAGAAGAAGGCGGCGAAGCCCTCGGACGACATCGACGACATCATCGACGGCGCGGGCGAGGAGGCCGAGACCGGCACCGCGGTTGCCGAGGGCGAGGAGGAGATCGACATCCAGGACGAGAGCGAGGCGCCCGCCGCCGCGCCCGACGATGACGACGACGACAGCGACGAGCCCGCGAAGCCCGCCGCCAAGAAGCCCAAGTTGGGGAAGGCCGAGAAGCCCAAGAAGCCCAAGGCCGAGGAGCCCGAGGAAGAGGAGACCGGCGAGCTTCCCGACGAGGAGAAGGGCGCGTTCAGCAAGGGCAAGTTCGACTTCCCGTTCAGCGCGGCGCACGAGGTGGCCGAGATCCCGCTGGACAAGATCAAGGAGCCCAAGAAGGCGCGCCCCTACGTCGACGAGGAGGTCGACGGCCGCGCACGCAGCATCAAGCAGGTCGGCCTGCTCCACCCGATCACCATCGGTAAGGACTTCGTGATCGTCGCTGGCGTGACCCGCTTCCGCGCGTTCAAGAAGCTCAACCGCAAGTCCATCCCCTGCCGCATGGCGGTCGACCCCAAGACCGGCGAGCCCATCAAGAGCAACGAAGCGACGGCGCGCGTGCAGACGCTCGCCGAGAACATCCAGCGCAAGAACCTCACGCCCAGCCAGCAGGCGCAGGTGTTCGCCGACGCGATCAAGACGGGCGTGGCCGAGAACAGCACCGAGCTTGCCAAGATGGTGGGGTGCAGCCGCGGCTACGTCGACAAGTTCCTGGGGCTCGCCGACAACGGCACCAAGCAGCTCATGGACATGCTCGACCAGGACGAGTTGACGATGGACGCCGCGAGCGCCATCGTCCGCGCCAGCAAGGGCGACGACAAGGCCCAGATCCAGCTTCTCGACCAGCTCATCGCGGCCAGCGCCGGTAAGACGGTCCAGTCCGCCGACGTCGACAAGGCCACCAACGTCAAGAAGACGAAGAAGGGCAAGGGCACCGGGTCGGGCCGCCGCGCCACCCGCGCCAGCATCTCGGGCGACATCACGCAGACCGAGACCACCGGCGTGTCGGTGACGCTGCGCAAGACCGAGGAGGGCACGCTCGTCAACGTGGTCGTCGAGATCCCGCACGACAATAAGTTCAGCCACTTCGACCTCGCGCGGCAGGTGGCGAGCCGCCTCGCGCAGATCGACGGCAAGGACCTCCGAGCCGAGCTGGAGACCGCACGCAAGCGGCTCGACGGCGAGGACGACTCCGACTGATACAGCCGCGGCGCGGCAATATCACACACAGGCGTTGGGCGCGGAAGCGCCCCGCGTCTTTTATGGCGAAAGCACCACAGACCGCGGGCCTCCGCGAGCGGCACACCGCAGCGACCGAGGCGCTCGAAGAGGCCAAGGGACTCGCCCGATCGTTCGAGGCGGACATCCGAGCCGAGGAGAGCGCGGCCGCGCAGCACCGGGCCCGCCTGATCAAGGTGTTCGGCGCGGGCGCCGTGGGCGACGCGAAAGAGCCGTCCGAGCTTGCGGAGCTGGCCAAGAAGCTCGGCGACGACGCGCGGGCGAGGGCGGAGCGGCTCATTGATCGGGCGCAGACCGACGCCGACAAGCTGGTGGCGGACCTGAAGGCGGCGGCCTCTGGAGGGGGAGCGGATGCAGACGCTGAAGAGGAATAGCCCGAGCCAGCGCGTCGGCATTCAGATGGCCGCGGTGCGCGCCCGGCTGGAGTCGGCGCTGGAGGCGTCCAACGCCGCTGCACAGCGGTCGGCCGCGGCGCTTGAAACTGCTGCCCGCACCGAGGGTGCGCAGGCGCTGCTGGTGGCGGCGCTGGAAACCGAGCGCGAGCGCGTCGCCAGGAGCGTTGAGGCGGTCACGACTACGGCGCTGCAAACGGTGTTCGGCCCGAGCGTCCGCTTCCGCTTCGGCGTGGAGGTGCAGGGCGCGAGCGTGCAGATGCGCCCGGAGATCGGGTACGCGGTCGGCGCGTCGGTGGTGTGGCGCAGCCCCGCCGACGTGGGCGGCGGCGTGGTGGACGTGGCGGCGTTCGCCCTCCGCGTGGTGGTGCTCATGCTGGCGGTCCCGGCCCGGCCCCGCGTGCTGGTCCTGGACGAGCCGTTCAAACACGTTTCGGACGCGCTGCTCCCGGCGGTGTGCGAGCTGGTGAAGCGACTGGCCAAGGACCTGGACATGCAGTTCCTGATCGTGAGCCACGAGGAGGCGATGGCGGAGGGCGCGGACCGCGTGTTCCACATTGAGAAGCGCGACAACGCGTCGCGCGTGGCCGCCAGCGCCGAGGCGGAAGAGCATGATTGACTGGGACCGCTTCTACCAGTGGCTGGAGTCGCGCTCGGTGGAGCTGCCCGCCTACGAGCCCGGCGACCCGGTGAGCCTCAGCGAGGTCGCCAGCGTCATGGTCAAGGTGCAGAACAGCCGCTCCGACCTGGACGCCGCGGCCCGCAAGCTCGACCAGAAGATCGGCCTGGAGAAACGCAATATCCATGTGTGGCAGGAGCGCCGCCGGATGGTCCGGCTGGACGCGAAGCGCAGCGACGAGGTGCGGCGGCTCAGCAGAAGGGAGGACAGGGACGCGGCGGTCGAGACCGCCAGCCAGGGCGAGGACGCGCGGATCGCCGTCGCCAAAGCCCGGGTCGAAGAGCTTGAGGCCGCCAGGAAGTCCATCCAGGCGATGGTGGCGACCCTTGAAACAGCCAAGCAGACACTCAACGCGCTGAAGCAGGTTGGCCTGGCCGACCCCAGCGCCCAGACCCTTTAGG
>ERZ761584.212-NODE-212-length-21495-cov-9.992071_pt1 | contig 21495 bp, 31 predicted proteins | sample MGYA00512168_ERZ761584 | MGnify/ENA primary metagenome ERZ761584 (study PRJEB28899, sample SAMN03785564) | bioreactor sludge metagenome | biome: EBPR Sludge; feature: EBPR Bioreactor; material: 0.22µm filtered reactor supernatant | place: Saint Lucia: Queensland...
TCCCGTCGCAGCTGGTACTCGGAAATCATTCGAATCGTGACGTTTCGCTCTGCGTGAACGACGAGATCCCGCGGATCATGACGAGGCGCAATGTCCCGGCAAATTCTCTCAATGTCATCGTGACGCCAAAACTCCTTCTTTTCCTCATGAAAAAGTATAATCCCCTGGGCGCCGTTTTGTGGTGGCGCGTGAATAAAGCAATGTCCCATCGGTCCTCCCACAACTAACCGCGATGTTTCTGCACTTCGATGAAAATCTCTAAACTCTTATCGATCTTTCGAGTAAGATCCTCGTTGACCTTAAGTTGCGCTGACATCCCATTTAAAGCCTGTGAGATATCGTCCATAGTCTTTCCGGCGCGTTGCTGAAACATCATTCGACCAATCAACGCCTCAAGTGAGCGGATGCCAAGATAGATCGCCGCAACCAAGCCACCACCACCTGTAACCTTTGCAGCCTCATCAAGTTGACGTAACTCATCCATCAGATAACCGGCTTATTCGTCTTGAATCGAAGGATGAGATTCGCCACCTGCGTAACGATCAGAGGCACGCCGACCTCTGGCGGAAGAGCGGCGACAAACATCGCAATCGAAGTCGCCACGGTTCCTAATCCGTTAAACCACAACGTCCAACTCTTGATCTTTGGCTTCGGGTCGTACCCGCTAACGATTGCCATGTAAGCCTCCTTTTTAGACGCCATCGGCAAAAACGGCCGGCAGAAGGTTTTGCTCCCCCTGCCGGCCAATGACCTACAACCCGCTCGCAGCCTTCGACGCCGTCTCGCGAGCCTTAGCCGCCTCCGCGATGTACTTCTCGCGGTGCTTGGCCTCGACTGCCGAGATCGTCGCGTCGGCCGCCTTGACGACATCTGCGTGCTTGTCGTCAAGCAACTTCATCCAATGGGGAGAATACTGCTTGAAGGTCGTAACCTTCTTGCCGTTCTTGCTAACCTCGGCCTTTTCGTCCGAGATGTAGAAGACCTCTCCATTGTAAATGCGGCGGCCATCGAAGAAGCCGAACTTCCCCTCTGGAAAGACCGCCTGAACCTTAACCTTACCAGCCACAAATCACCTCCTTGGTTATACCGGAGCCCCGCGCCCAGAAGCATACTGGACGTAGTTCTCGATGTCTTTGAGAGGCTTCAACCATGCCGAGATCGTCATGGTCGGAGTCGTCCCGCCGAGCGTGAAGCTAAGGCGAGTATACCGCTCGATGTTGGTGTTCGGAGGAAGAGCGGCGATGTACCGCGTTCCCGCCGCATCACCACGAGTCATCGTCGGAAGCGCGACAACCGTTGACGCAGAGGAGAAAGCCTCATTGTCGTCGGTCTGAAGGACCCCGGAGTAGGTCTCGTCTCCGGTCGTCGCATCAAGCGCCGCCTCAACAATAACCTCAACCCCGAGCGGCTCGCCGATGCCGAGATTGCGATCGGCCCGATGGTCGATCACGTTCGTCGACACGGCTGTAGCCGTGAACGCCTGTGAGGCGCTGTACTGATTTTCTTTGTCGTTACGTGCCATTTTATTCTCCTATGTGTTTCCTTTCGTTTTAGGTCGTGACTTCGGCTTCAGCCAGCGTCATGACATCAAGCGTCTTGATCGGAATGCCGTCGAAGTAGTCGATCCGCTTTCCGTCAACCACGTCGAAGTCAAGCTGCCCGCCTGCCTTGACATCCGCTCGGCGCTGCCGACGAAGCGCAGTACGAACCGCGCGCGGCATGTAGAACACCGGGCGCACGCCGTTGGTATGCGGCAAACATTCCTGCATCTGCATCATGATATCGGAAAGGTCAGCTTCCGAGCCGCTCATCGCACGCAAGTTGCTCACGTCGATGTTGCAGGCGCGCACCAGGAACTGCCAGTCAGCAACCACCCAGCCGAGGTCCCAGAACCATTGATCCATCTCAACGGCGAGATTGCCTCCGCTTGAAGCGGTCGCGGTCGGCGCGTTCTGCCAAACCTGCTTTCCGTGATCCTCATGCCGTAGGCCGGCCTCAGACCCCTTCGGATAGAATCCAAAGACCTGGTCAGGACCGTACCCAACCAGCAAGATCGAGGCGTTGTCGGTCGAAGCGCCGCCGCAGTCGATCACGTTCGAGGCGTTCACCCCGTCCAGATCATTGCAGCGAGTCGCTAGGCCGCGAAACTCGCCAGCAACCGACGCCGGGTTTCCATACACCATCGCGGTCGCGACGGTCTGGGACAGACCCTCGATGAACCGGCGGCCGTTGCGCACGCGCCAGGCGTTCGCTCCCTCGCCGAACTTCCTCGGAATGCGAGCGTCAACCTTCGACCAGATGTCGAACATGGCCGCCTGCTCAACGAATTGAGCCGCCGTGCCCTTCGTGCTCGCAGTACCCTGGTTGTATTGCGAAACGGATCCGCTTGGCAGACTCGAATCGACCGAAACTTGGTGCCCTTCAGGGAGGTTTCCCTCATAGAATGGCGCGTCTTCAAGGATCGGATTCACCTGGGCAAGGATCGGGATGATATGGGCCGGCTTGCCATCCGGGTCCATTTCCTTTGCAATGTCGACCAAGGTCGGCATCGTCGTTCCAATTGTAGCCATTTAATATCTCCTTCTTAGTTTTGTTATTGAACGTCCGCAGACCCCTGCTTCTTCCCACCGTAAAACACTTCTTCCGGCGTCTTCCTTGGACCGCGGACATTGTCGCCACCACGAACCAGCGTGTCGTCGGCAATTGCCCTGCCGGCCCGCGCGAATACTCGCACCACCTCGGGATTAAGGCCGTAGCCCGCTTCCTTCAGCATCTGCGAGAACGCAGGAGAGCCAAAGCGTTTCACAAATCGATCCACGGCCGCCTGGGTCTCCGGCAACCGTTGACCGCCCAACTCTCGGTCGGCTTTCAACTCCTCTTCCCACTTCTTAACCGTCACCTCCTGGTGATTCTTGCGAAGGTTTTCTACAAACTGCTTCTCAAGAGCCGGTCCAGTTTCCGCAATCAGCCGGTGCTGGGCTTCGAGCGCCTCCTGCGCCGCCTCCATCGAAAGGCTGTACTTCTTTGCGAAGTTCTTAACCTCTTCGATTTTCTCGGCAGATAGCAAAGAGCCATCGGGGACCTTCAGCTCGTACGCCGTGGCGTCAGCCGGTTCGTCTCCCGTAGTGCCTTCCTTGCCATCCTTAGGGTCGCCCTCTGCCGCGGCATCCTTGCCGGGAGCGGGGGTTGAGTCGTCTTTCTTCTGGTCGTCAGCGCCATCAGGCGCGACATCCGCGGCCGGCGGTTTTACAGCCTCATCTGTCTCTACATCTGCCGCGTCGGTAGCCGGCGCTGTTACGTCTTCAGTTTTCGTCGGGTCCATCGCCTCGATCTCCTTCTTCAAAGTCCTCTTGATCCATGATTACAATTTGCTCCGGCTTTTTCTTCCGGCGCTTCTTCGACCTTTTCTGCGAGACTTCGCGCTCGCGCGTGACCTTGGCCTCCTGGCTCATCAGCGCATACTGCGCAGGGAAGTCGTACATGAGCCGCGCCAAAAGCGGCTGGCCGATCGACCGGCGTCCTTCAGAGAAGTAGGTTGCGAGCGGATCGCCCGGAACCGCGGTCTGCCGAAAGCAGCCGCATTGTTCTAGGAGGCCCCAGAGAAACCGACGACCAGACGGCGACTGTAGAATGATCTCCATGTCGGCCGTGTCCTGCATCTCGCGATTGATCTCGACGCTCTCCGCCGCGCGAACCTCGTGCGTGTTCGTCGCGTTCGTGACCGCCGCGCGGTAGATCGGATCTAGCCCTGGAATCGTCTGCATTATTGCAACGCCTTCTGAACGTCCACCACAAGGCCGGTCAACACAATGTCAGTAGATCCGGCCGTGGTCGCCGTGATTAGAGCGTAGAGCGTCTCTGTCGTCCCGTTGATGGTCTCGGCTGTCCCGAGCGTGCAAGTGCCGTTTGTCGGCGTTACAGCCGTGTCAGCGATCACGGAGATCTGAGTCAGCGTGCAGATGGCTGCATCAGTCACGTCGGCCGCAACGGCCGTCAATTTCCGAATTGTCATGTCAATTGTAACGGCACCGCCGGCGCTTTCGATCTGGCCGATCAAGGCGACGGTCGAAACAACGTCACCGACAGACAGGCCGGTCAACGGAACGACAAGGGTCGCCGCCGTCTGACTAGCGGGAAGAAGGGCGAGCGTTCCTAGGTTCGTCGCACCATTAACCGTCCAGCCGGACGTAGCGCCAACCTTGGCCCCGGAGTTTACAATCACGCTCGATTGCACGGTCGCTGCCGTAATGGTCGCAGTCGAGACCGTCAGGGTCGGGATCGTTACCCCGTCCTCATAGAATGTCAGAAGAGGCGACCCGTCACGGTTTGAAAAGACGCCTTTAACCAGCGCGGCATCCTGCGCGATGTTGGCGACGTCCGCAATCTCGAAGTCAATCAGATCGCTGTCGTTGTCCGTGTCAATGTCGTCAATCCGCACCCGGACATAGACGTTCCCATCGGTCGAGTTTTTGAACGACCCCGTCGCCGGCGTCGTGTTCGGGGTCCCAACCGTTCCGGTGAATGTCGCAAGGCCAGTCTTAAAGAGCCGGTTCGTCGACTGCTCAAAAGCAGCCGTGCCGATAAAGCCGCTCTCGCTACCGTCCGGCGTGATCGCGTACGTCACCGAGTCGCCTGGCCGAACCAGGAACCACTCGGAAGCCTCGTTGTCCGTGTCGAGCGTTCCGGTGATCGTCCTGGCAATCGCATCACTTGCAAAAAGCGCCAGCGTTACGATCGCCGTCGCAAGAAACTGCATGAATGTCTTCATCTCAAAGTCTCCCTATGCCGCCGCCTGGCGGAATAATTGGGCAACCACGTTGCTGCCCTCCGTGTCTACCGCGCTAAGATCCTTCGCAGCCCGAGCGCCGACCGCAGCATGCTCCGTCCTTTGCATCTGCGCAGCCTGCTGGGCCCTTGCCTGCCGCAGTTGCTGAATCTGGTCGATCGTCCGCACCAGGCCAGGGTCGACCGACAGCCGGTCAGCGTACCGGAAAATGATCTGGTCGGTGTCGATCGTGTCCAAGACCTCTGGATTAACAGAGGCCAACTGAACAGCCGTCGTCAAGAAGCGGTCGAGGTTCGCGATCGTCACGAGCTTCTGAGCCTGGGCGACCACCGAAACGAACACGACGTTTAGCCGTGAGCCCTGAAGTTCCCGCGGTGGCTCGGGAACTAGACCCTGTTGCTGCATGTGCCGCCCAGTTATCGCTATCAATCGCTCCAACTCCTGGTTGATCTGCTCCAAGACCGGACCAAGAACCAAAAGCTTTTCATCGTTCTGAATCTGCACCTGCGTCGCCGTCGGCGGAGCCTCGGGCTGTCGCATGGTGAACATCAGCCAAAGGTTTTCCATGAAGACATCGCGAATCCGCGTGCGGGCTTCCGCCTGCTTTACCTCGACCTCGCGGATCGGAAAAACAACCTGGTGCGCCGGCTCGAACGTCCCGCGGCTCGACATGTCATCTATCCACGTCACCCCGCCAGGGGCGAGGTTCACCGGCTTGTTGCGAAGCGAGGTCGACGCCTTCATGCTCGGGTCGATCATTTTGTTGATCGCCCGAAGGCTCTTCTTTTCCATTTCCTGCAGCTGCTTAACGTCGCCAAGCGCTTCCATTCCGGGGCACGAGGTCGCGTAGTCGTCCTCGCCGGCGCGCTCCCAATCAAACACGAGCACGGGAAAAAGGTCGTATCCACTCTCTCGGAGATAGCGGCTCTTGTCCGGCGGGTACTGCCGACCATGACCGCGCTGCGTCCCAAAACCCTTCTCGTAGTAGACGGAGGCGTACTTCTTAAACTTCGCGTCCGCCCTGTTCGGGTCAAAAAGTTCGTTCGGATAAATCATGTGGCAAACGTCGTACCGCGTCCCGTGCTGTCCCTGCTCATAGGACGTCTTCACGTGCTCGCTCACCACAGACCAGTCGATCTCATCGTCTTCAGCCCGGTAGGCGAACGTGTCGACAATCTGAGCGACCGTCATCGAAAATTCGCGATAAAACGTATCCGCCATCCCCTCGGCATCGCGCCCGATCCAGAACGTCCCGGGGATAAACGACTGGCAACGGATCGTCTTCGTCGGCGAGAACTCGACGTACATCGCCGCCGTGCCAAAAATCAGCATGTCGTCGTAAATAGTCGGCAGCACCCGGTAAAGGTTCGAGCGATTGAAGACCTTTGCCATCCGCTCCTGGTACTCGTAAAGCCAGCCCTTGGCGGCCGGCATTGACATGAGCCGGATGTCCTGGGTTTCGAGTACGTACCACCGGCGCGCCGGAGAAGTGACGCCGCTCATCAGTCCGCTTCGAGCCGTCCGAAGTGCGGTCGAGGCGGTCGAGTCTATAATCTTGTGATTCTTCTTACCGCCCTGGTTGACCTCGGACGTCGACATCCGAAACCGCCTGGGCTTGTAGTATTCGGAAAGGTCGCGATAGTGACCTTCAAAAGTCGCGCGCGCATCAAAGAGGCCGGCAGTAATAGCCTCGATCTTTTGCCGGCGCGTCATGCGCGACCGGAAAGACTTTTCTGCCAAATGCGCCGCGTGGTCTGCCATTACATCCCCAAGAGCGTCTTCGCAAAGGTCTGCGCCGACGTGTTGTTGACACCACCCAGAGGCGTGCCTCCGGTCCCCGCGCCAGGACCGACCGTACCCGCCCTGCCCTCGCTCTTTCCTTGCGCGCGACCGATACGGGTCGCCTCAGCATCTCTTGCCTTCGTGGCCTTTTCGATCGTTTCCTTCTCGCGACGGTTACGGTCGAGCAAGGCGCGCTGCTCAGCCTGCTTCCTCTCGGCCTCTTCCTTCTGCTTTTTCGCGGTCTTCTGTGACATCACGATCTGCGTCCCAGTCGTAGCCGCAGCCGCGAGACCGCCGATTACCGCCGCGCTGATTGCCATCTCAGTACCCCTTAAAAGTCTTCTTCTTCGGTTTCTTCTTCTTCATCGACTTTTTCATTTTCTTCCTCTTTCGCCGCAGCATTAAGCCGCTTTGCCCAAATGCGCTCTGTCGCCCCGTAACCCATGCGAGAGAGCAAAATACCAAGCGCAGGATGCGCCTCTTTGACATGATGAAAAACCACCTCGGCGCCGTCAGCCGCAAGCGCCGCATCGCAAAACGCAAGGAACTCAGGACCAAACCCGCGGCCGCGTTGGCCGGGATCGATATAGAGCACGTCCTGAACTGCCTGGACGCTGGTCGAATAGTGAAGGTTTCGCGCAAAGAAAAAGCAGGCGTACCCGATTAACTTCCCATCTTCCCGCGCCGTATAGACGCGAAGAAGACCGTCCGCCTCCCGCTGCTTATAGGCAGTAAAGTCCGGCGCCAGCGGAATGTCCTTGAAGGACGCAATCTCGTGATAGTGCAGCTCGAGAAGAGGCATCACCTCGACCGCGAGGTCGTTCGTAAATGGCTCGCGCTGATAGTTGACGCCCACGCGCGAGAAGTAACACGGTCGCTAAGCCCCCGCAACTGTTGCTAAAACGCAACGCCTCAGTCGTCGACCTCTGGCATCTCAAGTATCACGTTGTCCTGTGTCGCGCTGGTCACGAGCCCGGAGGCCGAGACCCTCGCGCGCCGGTGCTTTGCTCTCCCGTCTAGGAGGCCCGGAAACCCTTCGATTGCGGCCGGCCTGTCAAAGATCGCCTTCTGCGCGACCGGCATCGCGAACGTGGTCGCAAGCGCGTCGGCATCGTCCGGCGACGCCTCGCCGCGCCCTTTCATCTCGTCCTTACTCTCAAGCTGCAACTGGTCGCGGCGGTTGTGGCTGTACTGCCGGTTCGTTAGATCGGTGTAAATGTACTGGTCATTGTCGATTGCCCCGCCCTGATAAAGCCAATCGCGCATCTTAACCCAGCAATGGGTCCCGAGGTTCGCGTGGCGCTGGTCGGCCGGCTTGGCCCCGAAGTTGACATCGATCACCTCGTAACCCAACTGCCGCAGGCGATCGTTGATCGGCCCGCCGATCCCAGTCGCGTCGCCAAAGATCGCGTCCGGCTTATGCCGGTCGATCAGGTTTGCAAGGATCGAAGCGCCTACCATCGAGTCTTTGACCGCAATGCCTGGCACCCTGGTTGCCGGAATCGAGCGCGCGTCAAGACCGCGCCGAAACCGCGCGACCATGTTGTCGTCCCCGCCCCTGGCGTGGTCGATGCCAAGGATCAGCGGGTCCGTCATGTTGTGCGTCGCCTCGCGCACGCGCGCCAGATCAACCACCTCGCGGTCGATCAAAGCAAGCAAAGAGGCGCGGGGAAATAGGCCCTTAACGCGAACGCGCGCGACGTCGTGGTCTTCGCCGTAGTCGTCAACAATCTGCTGAAGGGACGCCTTGTTCGTTCCTTCAACGTCTCGCGAGTCAATGTGAGTAAGTCCCCACCTGTGTCTAAACCTGTGGAAACAATCGTAGAAGCCGCCGGTCGGATGAACCGGGTTTCCCATTGCAAACCAGATCATCTCCGTTTCGGCATCCGTAAGCGCCCCCTCCGTAACCTCCCAGACCGGCGTCGCGATACCGCTCGCCTCGTCAAAGAGTACAAAGATCCGCTTGCCCTTGTTGTGCAGACCCTGAAAAGCGTCGGTGTTGTGCTCGCTCCACGTGATGAGATCCACGCGCCAGGTGTCTTCGTGGCCAGGGAACACCGATCGCATTGACTCGGCCTTTAGGTCGAACCAGTCCTTTTGAATCCAGAGGTTGAACCACTTTGCAAACTCCGGCTTGGTCTTGGTCTCCAACTGCTTCCCGGTGCCGGCCGTGATGACGCCGCGCGCGTCCTCGAAGGTGCCCATAGCCCACTGGGCGAGCCAGACAATGAGCGCCGACTTGCCGGGTCCGTGGCCGGAAGCGATTGCTTCCTTGATGGCAACGAAGGCATTGACGGGACCGGCGCGCAGCCGCTCGCCGAGGCGAATGAGAGTCTTTTTCTGCCAGGCCCGCGGGCCCTTCTCGTGTTGCAAAGGCCCAGGCTGTCCCCACGGATAAGCCCAGAGGACGAAGCCGAAAGGATCGTACCTAAAGCGCGCTGCCGCTGTCGCTAGGTCGTCCGTCTCCGCTGGAACTGGTATCGGCACCCTGCCCTTCTAACGCCTTTCGGTTCTCTTCTTCAACCCTTTGCCGCGCCGATTGCAGCCGGCCGACCAGTTCGATCGACCCGGTATGGTCGACCTGGACGCGCTCCATAAACTGGTTGGCGTCCTTGCCGATGAGCTCGATTGCCTTGATCTTATCGTACCGTTTGACCTCGACCACCTCGACCATCTCGGCATTGTTTCCGGATCCTTCAAGGTATCGCTTGGTCTTGATGCTGGCGATCGAGGCGGCGGCGCCGGCCGGCCATTCGGAGATAGGGCGCAGGCTTCCTGATTCGGTGTAGATGCCGCGAATGTCGGCGTAAGCGATCTGCCCAAGCTCGCGGCGGTTTCTGTCTCGCGTCACTTCCATGCCGGACGCCTCGGCTTGCGAGATCCGCTTTGCAGCGTCAGGCAGCATGCGCACGATCTGCCAGAGTTTCGACGCCGGCACGCCGCGCAGGTCGGCGATGTCGTAAATCGTTCCGCCTAGCGCGATATGCTCTAGGACCACCTCAGCGAGGCGCTCGCACTGAGCCTGCTCGATCGGCAGAATGGTTTCACTCACGCATCGCATTATGGCCGAGCAGTCACGACTTCCGCAAGACGCGCACGCCGGCCGCGGTTTGGTCCGCGACGTAAGCGATGCGGCCGAGTTTTTTGTTTTCTTTGCTCACCGCCCAGAATGCTGGATGCGACCGCTGGCCTCGTTTTTTGTGCCATTTGAACCAGCAACTTTCACCGACTTGCATACGCTTCAAGTTAAACCTGAACTCTTGAACCTTGCGCTCTCTTTGCTTCTTTCGTTTGATTTCGCCACCTAATAGGCGATGTAAAGTCTGCGCGAGAGGCTCGCCGGCCAGTTGGTTGGCAATCAATTTCGATGCGCAGAACTGTGTTAAACGAACGGTTTTTGGGGTGCTAATTACGCTTTGCATACGCTATTTTTAGCCTCCTTATTGGCAGAATTTGACGAAAATGAATACCTTCAAGTAGTTGGCTTTTCAACTATATGAAATCATTAAGGAACCGGCTGAATACCTCTGAATACCTTTTCCATATAGTACCCACTACGTCAATGTTTTTTATTGTGTAACATATCGCATTTTTATTGTCATCATTGGGTGATGTTACTAAGAATCGACATATTAGGTATTCATGGTCTTCAGAGTATTTGAAATCATTAAGTATTCGGCTGAACACCTCCTGAATACCCAAAAAGTAGGCATTTGTAACTTGATGAAATCATTAAGGAACCGGCTGAATACCTCCTGAATACCTTCAAGAAGTTGGCTTTTACACCATTTCGTCAATTTTTCGGACCCCAGAGGTTTCCGCGCTCGGTGTGCTTGCGCTCCCAGCCGCAAACTTTTAGGCACTTCCCAATACGCATTTGTGCCATGCGGTCAATTCTCCCGACGTCGATCTTGAGGCACTGGACAGCCACTTCAACCACCGTCGTGAACATACGGCCCCCGAGCCAGATCGAAATTTCTTCTTCCCATGCGTCGCGCTCGCGCCTGCGTTCCTGCTCTGCGGCCGCTTCGTTCGGGACGTTCCACCATTGAGTCTTGGCCTTGTAGAGATGGACGGCTTCGGCAAAGAATTGCTCCCGGTATTGGGCGAGATAATCCATGTCGACTTGCTTGATGGCGACCGGCCAAAATCGCCTGGCCCCTGTCACGTCGCGCAGGTAGGCGTCATCGTTCGTGGTCCCAACAAATACGCAGCGCCTCGGGAAGTCTTCCGCATCCCTTGCGTACGGCGGCCGGAAGCGGTCCGTCCGGCACGTGATGACCTTCTTGATCGCGTTGGCCTCAACCTTGCTAAAAGAATCGAGCTCCGAGATCTCAACAATCAGGGACCCACGAAGGACGAGGAAAAAGTCCTTCGTGTCCGCGCGTTCCGAGCAATCAACGTACCACTTGCCGCCAAGGACATGGAGCGCGGTCGATTTAAAGCGCCCCTGCCCCCCTTCTAAAACGACCATATTGTCAACCTTGCAGCCCGGCTCAAAAGACCGCGCAACCAGCGACACCCACCAATTAACTGAAACGGCGCGGAAATATTCGGTATCAGCCGACCCGAAGGCCCTTGGGAAAAAGTCCGGAACCCGGGCGACCCCGTCCCACTTGAGGCTATTCATCCAGTCCCTCGGCTCGCTCCGGCGGTCTTTCATCGCGTGCAGCCAAAGCGCCTCTTCCGCGCTCTCACGGCTCAGCATGCGTAGCCCATATTCCCCTTGGAGCCGCGCCCGGAGCGTCCGCCAATCATTTTCAGCCCAAAGCCGCGGCTCACCCGTCCCACCCAGCGTCGTCATCACCCGCTGGTGGAACTCGTCAAACCAGATCACGCCGCCCGAAAAAGCAGGGTCCCGTTGAAAAAGGCGCAGCGTATTGTCGACGTTCAGATAAGGCTGGCCGTTACGGTTCACCGCGAGACCTAGGCTGTCCCACTTCGCCTGAAGCGACTCCGAGACCGCCTCTGACTCGCCAACGAAATTAACCCGAACCTCGATCGGCGCGTCCGCATCGGTTGGCGCCGGCGGCTCTTCGTCCAAGACCTCACTAGGCTCAATTGCCAGCTCGATCGCGACCTCCGGCGCCGGCGGCTCAGCGACCTTCACAAGAGGCTTAGCCCAGGCAAAAAACGCCTGCGCATCAAGGCCCTCAGCGACCGCGTCCGCCGCATCCCAGCCGTCTGCCTTGCCGCCGGAAAGGACCTGTAAAACCTTAACCTCAGGACAGATCGGCAAAAGAGCCTCGGCGATGATCCCGGCCGCCTTGACCCCAGGCTCGTCCGCATCCGGCCAAATCACCACTTTCCGGCCCGAGAGCGCCGACCAATCCGCCTGCCTCACCTGGGCGCACCCGCCGCACCACGTGACGACCGCGTAAAACCCGCTTAAAAGCGAGCGCGCCGCCTCGGCCGCCTTCTCCCCTTCAACCACCATCACCGGAAGCGCCTGGCCGGCACCCGTTAAGCCTGGAAGGTTATAAAGAGGCCGAGGCACCGGCCACCCACCCTGACGCCACCGGCCACCCCGCCAAGTAAACGGCCGCACGTCCTTGCCTGCCGGTGTCTCATATCTTGCGACATAGAAGAGCGGCCAGCCGTTACGGTCACGGTATACCCACGTACCGCTCGGCGTGCCTTGGGAAGTTGTGAAATTCGGCTGCCCGGCATCCGGCGGCGGCCGCTCGGCAGGAGGCGAAGGAGGCCGAGCCTTAGCTACAGCTCGAGACTTCACCGCCGGCTTCGGCGCAAACGCCCCGCCACCGTTTCCGCCATTGCCACCCGGGCGATAAAGCCCTAATCTCTCCCGCCAATACTTCGCCGCCTCGCCCTGGCTTAGCCCACGCTGCAACGCATAGAGCGACACCAGGTCCCCACCCCGCGCCTGGTCGTCCGCGAAATCAGCCCAAACGCACGTGTCGACGTTGATCTTAAACGACTTCCCCGGGCCCCCGCTATGGTCCCCACAAACCCACTCCCGGCCCTCTAGGCGGCCACCAGGGAGAATTTCGGGTATAAGTTCCCTCGCCCGCGCCTGCAATTCCCGACGCAGCGTCTCGAAGTCTAAGGCCCCCATTTACCCCTCGCGAAGGCGTTCAAGCGCCTGGTAAAGGTCCTCTGGATCATTCGCCACAAGAGCGCACCCGCCGCCGCGGACGACAGAGTTAAGAAAGTCGGCCTGCCGCTGGCTCGGCACCGCCTCTTCCCCAGGAGCCTTGACCTCACAGGCAAGAAAGACCCCGAAGGTCTCGCCAATGTGCTGCGGCCCAATCTGCACCTGCGCCCAGCCCACAAGGTCAGCGCCCCCTACCCCGCCAACCCCGTACCGAACGACAGACCCCATGCGCGCAAGATCCGCCTTGCAGGCCGGACACTTGTTGCCGGGGACATAAACCGCGTGCCCGACGTTGTTTCTAAGGAGCCGCGCGCCGAAGTTCGGCGCCGCCAGCTGTAGGGTTTTCATCACCGCTATTTCGCTCTTCACCGTCCGCCTCCCATGCGCTTTGCCTGCCGCGCCTTTTGAACATGATAGGCCCACTGGACCGGGTATTTATGCCCCAACTCGCGCCCGACGCGGATCAGGTCCTCCGTCGTCCTCGCCATCGCGACCTTGCGCGCCCGGTCAGCCTTCACGCGCGCCCGGTCGACCTCGACCAAGTCCCCGTCCCGCTCTTCAACCTGCCGGCCCCCGAGCCGCGGAAAGACCCAACCGCACCAGCGACAACTTCCCACCCACGAAGGAAGCGCCGCCGAGCACTTTGGGCAAACACGGACCCGGGGACCGTCAGAACCTAGAGACTGTCGCTTGGGACGATCTGACAAGGTCCACTCGATCTTGTCGTCCGGCAGTCCGTGGCGATCTGCGTTTCCGGCAAAGTCGAGAATGATTGCATAGTCCTTACCGCTTGCGGGTCGAAGAGCCCGTCCCCATCTCTGCCGGGCCCTTGCGAGCGAGAGCGTAGGAGCCAGATCCAGAACGCATCTAACATTTGGAACATCGAAACCCTCCCCGAAAAGATCGACGTTGAACAAGAGATCTAGTTCGCCCTTGCGAAACTTTTCGATTGCCTCGTCCCGCTCATCTGAAGGCGTCTCGCCATCAAGATGGAGCGCCCGGTAGCCGGCCGCGCGAAAGGCCGCGGCGACGTGCTGACTATGCTCGATTGAAACGCAAAACCCGATCGCAGGCTCCCCGGGCGCGTGCCTCCGGTACTCAGTAAGCGCGCAACCCGTTATCGTCGGCTTATCCGCCGCCGCCGCGAGCTCGCTTCGGACGAAATCGCCGGCCCTACGCGAGACGTTCGATGTGTCGATATTTCCGGGCGCGAAAAATCGGTAGTCAGAAAGGTATTTGTTCGCAATAAGCCAAGCCGAATCCGGCCCCTCGATCATCGTTTGAAAAAACTTACCGAGTCCCTTGCCATCGAGCCGCGCCGGCGTCGCGGTCAATCCAACGTGAAATGCCTTCGGGTATCGCTTGAAAATCGTTTCCCAAGAGCGAGCGCCGAGATGGTGGCATTCATCCCAGACGATGAATTTCGGGTCTTCCAGAAGATGCAGACGATTGACGAGGGATTGAATGCCGCAAACCTGGACCATCTTGCTTGGCTGCATTGGCTTCCCCGCAGCGACAACCCCGTGGTCGATCCCCTCGCCGGTAAAGGCATCGGTTGATTGCCGGATCAGTTCGCGCCGGTGGACTATAAACCAAGATCGATTCTTTTTATCCGCGACGGCGCCTAGCATGTGAGCGGTTAGGAGAGTTTTTCCGCTCCCGGTCTCGCCCCGGTAAAGGATCGTCCTTTTCCCAGCGCGAAACTCGGTTCGCATCTGCTCGATCCCCCGCTCTTGATAATCGCGCAGCGCCTTGCTCACGTTGTTCGCTCGTCCTTCCATGACTTCGCACCGCGAACGAAGCGCCCGCTAACAAGATCGGCCGGCGTAAGATCGAGGCCGCGCATTTCAGCGGCGAGGAGAATGACGGAAAGTTTTTCGGAAGCGATAAACCCGCGCCGGCACCAGCGAGAGACCGTCGACGGCGGGCATCCTACGACGACCGCGACGCGGCGAATGCCTCCGAAAACTCTCACCACGTACTCCGCCGGACTCAAGTGCATGCGCGACTAATTCGCACAGGCGTTGCTGATACGCAACACAAAAAGACGCCGCATTGCGCTAAGAAAATATTTCGCAATCCTTTCGTGTATTTAGCGATCGTGACAGTTTTTTTAAAACAAGCCGTTGACGGAACTGTCTTCGCCGTATAAGTTTTATTTGTAACAAAGAAAAGGAAAAAAGGAGAGCAAGTCATGGTCAAGGATTTCGGAAACAAATTAGAGGCGCTGCGAGCGGTCGTCGAGAAAGAGCAAAAGGACGAGGCTCGGCTAAAAGGCTACCTTGCCTTTCTCGATAACATTAAAGCGCGCCTAACCCCAGGCCGCAAGTACACGAAACTGGACGTCACCCTGACGAACGGCCAATGGACGGGGAAGTACATGGTCGAAAACACAACCGGCAACATCTACGGCATCAAGGGCTACGGTCAGGTCCACAAGGGCCACTGGTACGGGAACGTCGACGAGATCGCAGACTACCACTGGGGCCGTTACTACCCCGTCAAAAAGGAGGCATAGAGATGAAAACGCTAACGATCGACGCCCGAAAATTTCCAAAGGTGACCGCAATCTTCGGGCGCAAAAAGCGCCACTTCATCATCAATCAGCCAGTCTTAGAGATCCAGTTAGGCATCACGCCGGAGGGCGCCGTCCTGGTGAAACTAATCTTGGAAGACCCTGAGGTCATGAACTGGAACCGAGAAGCTGGCGAAATCAAACTTTTAGAATACGTAAAGGAGGCGTAGCCATGAAACCCTGCGAATGCGGCAAAACTCATAACGGAAAAGAGGTCTTCTACGTGACGGTCAAGAAGGGAGCGAACTATCGTTTTCTCGCCGGACCTTATGCGACTCACGCCGAGGCTCTCGGCCAGGTCCAGAAGGCGACCGGCATCGTCTACCAGATGGACGCGAATGCCCCTTGGTACGCCTACGGCACAGCCGGAATGGAAAAGGCGGGCGACAACCCGACCGGGCTTTTTAACGAGCAAATGGAGGCGGCATAATGAAAACCCTACTAGCAGTAATCATTTGCGCCGCTATGATCGGATGCTCGATCCGCCCGGCGCCGGGCATAGGCCCCACTTCGCCGCCAGCGGAGATCGATGAGCGTCGCACCTATCTGAAGGCCGAACGCAAGAGCCTGGACAATGTCCTCTTGTGGGTTTCGATCTGCACGCTCTCGCCGGTGCTGGTTGGCGGGCCCACGTACCTGATCCAATTGCCGGCGCGAAACCAGATCAAAGAAGAGTTAAAGAGTCTTGCCAACATAGAAGCAGCCGGCCAGTAAGTCGGCGCATGAAAGGACAGCGCGTGGACGCAAACGAACAGAAGGATTTTGGAGAATCGACGATGCGGGAAATCACTACAGCGCAGGCGACCGAGGCCCTTGACTCGCGACTCCCGCGCATCATGAAAGAGAGCGGCTCGATGAAGTCGTGGGAGTTCCGCGATTTCATGATCCTCTACGCGCACCTTCCTGTCGCCAAATGGTACGCGATCGGCGAACTGCCAAAGGTAACGCTTGACACAGAAGCGAAGGCGTGAGATTCGATCGAGACACAAGGAGGACTGAATGATTTACAGAAATACAACTTTCGGCGAGGCGCTGCGCCGGTGGCGCGAGAGCCAAGAGCCCAAAGTCACGCTCGAAGCCGTGGCCGAGGCCGTCAACGAAATGCACTGGAAGAAGAACAACGACCCGATCATGCGCGCGAGTTTTATCGCTCTCCTAGAGCGGAGCGAGAAAAAGAGCCCGTCGTTAACAACGGTCCTAAAGATCTGCAACGCGATCGGCGTTCCGTTCGACTCTCTTATGGGAGTGAGCAAGTGAAAAAGCGGAAGACCGGCGGCATGACTATGGCGCGGTACGAGATTCTCCCCGGCTCGAAGCCTGGAACAGCCAAGGCGCGTTTCATCATTCGCGTGCCGGAAGCCGTGATCCGCGTCGTTAAGGAAATCGAAACCAAGTACACAGTCCCGATCATTGAAGAAAGAGGGAGCAAGTAAATGCCGATTACAGCCCACCGATTCGAGAGCAAGGACCTTTGGCTCGCCGCCCGAGCCAAGCGGATCAACTCTACCGAGACGCCGATGATCTTTGGCATCTCGCCCTACGGCACAGCCTTCTCGCTCTTCCACCACAAGGCGGCCGGCACCTATGAAGCGATCGATGAGAATGACCGCATGAAATGGGGAAAACGTCTTGAGCCGGCGATCGCCGCCGGCGTTGCTGAGGACGAGGGTCTCGTCATCCGGCCGGTGACGGAATATCTAGCAGACGACGACCGGCGCCTGGGTTCTTCGTTCGATTTCTTCGTGCTAGACGCCGACGGCGAGCCGACCGAAATTCTGGAAGTCAAGAACGTCGATTCGCTCGCCTATCGGGACGGTTGGCTCGTTTCGGAAGACGGCGAGCACGTCGAAGCCCCGCCACATATCGAAATGCAGGTCCAGCATCAGCTGCTAATTGCGCGAGCCTTCTACCCAACCATCGCCCGCGCTCGCATTGTTGCCTGCATCGGCGGCAACTCCACGCGGATCGTTACTCGGGAGCCGGACCCGGTCGTCCATGCTGCGATCGAGGCCAAGGTCGCGGAGTTCTGGGCGCGCGTCGACGCCAACGACCCACCGGCGCCGAACTGGGCGGAGGACGCGGACCTTATCGCACAGCTTGCCAGCCGAAAAACCGAACCGCCTTTCGACGCCTCGAACGACCAGGAGATAGAGGCGCTGGTCTCGCAGTATCGTGACGCGCAAAAGGCCGAGGCTGATGCCAAGGAACGAAAGACCGAGGCCAAGGCGCAGATCCTTCACAAGGTTGGCGGCGCGGTCAAAGTCATAGGTCGCGGGTACTCGATTGCCTGCGGCATTACCAAGGATTCTTTCGTCGAGGCGCACACTAGGCCAGGCTATAAGCAGTTTCGGCTGTACTTCAAAGGGGAGAAGGCCCGTGAATAGTTACGTCGGCAGCGACCAGATGACAGACGAGGATAGGCTTTGCTTGACACTCATCGGCGTCAACGTCGCGCGCATGCTGTCGCGCTCAACGTCGGCCGACGAGATGATCTTGATGATCGCGAACCCAATGGACGAGGCCGGCGGCTTCAAGGTCCACATTACCCGTGTGTCGGGATCTGAGGTCCAGGCCATGTGTGAACTAACGCGACGAGCAAACGGGAAAGGGATTGATTCATGAAAATAGTTTCACTCACGGCCGAGAACATCAAGCGGCTGACGGCCGTCCATATCGAGCCGGCCGGCAACGTCGTCACCGTGTCCGGCAAGAACGGCGCCGGGAAAACCAGCGTACTCGATTCGATTTACTGGGCCCTCGCCGGCGCGTCCGGCATACAGGGCAAGCCGATCCGCCACGGGGAAACGGAAGCCAGGATAACCCTAGACCTTGGCGAGGTTATTGTCACCAGATTTTTTGAGAAGGGCGAGGAAGACGACTTCACAACCAAGCTCGAAGTCAAGTCAGCCGACGGCGCGAAGTTCCCGAGCCCCCAGAAAATGCTGGACCAGATGCTAGGGGCCCTGTCTTTTGACCCGCTACAATTCGCCAGGATGGCCCCAAAAGACCAAGCGGTCCAGGTCCAGGGGTTCGTCAAGGGGTTCGACTTTGCTGCGACTGAGGCCGCTATAAAAGCCGATTACGACGAACGGCGCGAGGTCAACCGGAAAGCCAAGGAAGCCAGGGCAGCCGCGGCCCGCATCGAATTGCCGACCGGCGAGCGCCCGGCCCTGGTAGACGAAGAAGTTCTAATCGCCCGCATCGCTTCCGCCGGCAAGCACAACGAAGAGATCGCTGCCCGCCGGATGCGACGCGAAGCCGTTTTTAACGAAATCAAGGCTATAGTCCAGAAGTTGGATACCTTGCAGGCCGAACGGCAGACCCTACAAGAGCGACTTGATTCTGCGCCGCAGTTGCCGGACCCGATCGAAGTCGACTCGCTTGTTGCCGAGCTCGAGGCCGCGCGCAAATCAAACGCCCTGGCCCACGCCTGGGAATCGGCGGACGGTTTTATCGCTGAGGCCGAGGCCCACGAAAACCACGCCGAGGCCCTTACGGCCGCGATCGAGGAACGGGACCTCGCCCGACGCCAAGCCATTGCCAAGGCGAAGATCCCAGGCCCAAACGTATCGCTTACCCCGGAAGGGGTCGTCACCCTGAACGGCATCCCGTTCGACCAGGCCTCGTCCGCGGAAAAGTTGCGCGCCTCAATTGCCCTGGCAATGGCAGCCAACCCGAAGCTGCGCGTCATCTTGGCCCGGGACGCATCGCTTCTGGACAGCGATTCAATGGCGATCTTGACGGAAATGGCCCAAGAGAACGATTGCCAGGTATGGATTGAAACGGTCGCCGACGCCGGCAGCGTCGGGTTCGTAATCGAGAACGGAAAACTTAAAGGGGGACACGATGGACGAGTACAATCTGACAGCGGAACAAACAGCACTGTTACAGGCAGCGGCGATGCCAATGCAAATACTAAGCCCAGAGCCAAATCTGGAAAAGCTAGCGCAACAACCGCCACTGACAAGGCAAGCCCTGATCCGCTCTAACGCAGCTTGGCGAGCAATCGCAACGAGTCTTGGGATTGACTGGGAAACAATCAAGGTTTTTTTCGACGATGCCGGACTGGCTCGCATTAACGCTAAACGAAACAAGGCAGGTAAACCATGACGCAGATCAGTAAGGTGCAGGCACTTCTAAACGAAATCGAACAATCGCGGGGAGAGTTTGAGAAAGCCAAGGCCCCGCAGCTCTCAACCGACCGCTTCCTTCGCAGCTTGCGAACTTACATCATGTCGCGTCCAGACGTGGCAGAAGCAGAGCGCAATTCCTTTATGCACGCCTGTCTTCGGGCCGCGTACTACGGGCTCGTGGTTGACGGCGAAGAAGCCACAATCAACGCGCGCCGCACCAAGGACGGCGGCAGCCGGGCGACGTTCGAAGCCGGGTATCAAGGCTATCTGAAAATGATGCGCAATTCCGGCATGCTCACCGACCTAAACCTTGAGTGCGTTTGGGAGGGCGACGAGTTCGAGCGATGGTCAGATGAAAACGGTGTGCATTTTAAGCACAAGCCAAAGGACGGGAACCCCAACGCCGGCAAGGGCGACAAGCTAACCTTCGTCTACGGTATCGCGCGGACGAAGGACGGCGGACGATACATCGAGATCATGACCCGCGCGGACGTCGAGAAGTGCCGGAACGTGTCGCGTAATTCGCAAAAGGGACCGTGGGTCGACTGGTATGATCGCATGGCGAAAAAGACCCTCATTAAACGCCTGGGAAAAATTCTGCCAAGATCGAGCGACGTGGATCTGCTAATCAAGGAAGACGACCTAGCCGACACCTTCGACGCAGACGACGCTCCACCGCCGGCGCCCGCACCACAGACGACCTCGCCTCGACTTCACAAGGCTATCGGCAGGGCGCCAGAAGCGCCGGTCCAGATGCCAGTTGCTGAACCCGATCAAGAAGAAACCCAAGCTATGGAGTCACCACTATGAAGCGCAGAGACCCGAGGAAGCCGCACCCGATGAATTGCTGGGATGAGATTGCCAAGGCCCGGGCCAGCCGTCGCAATGATGATTTTGCCTGGGCCGCCGTTTGGCTTGGCATGATTGCGTTACTGGCTAGCGTGTTTGTGATTTCGGTAGTCGAGTCTGGCCATGATCGTCATCAGTCGAGCGTCCGGGTGCCGGTCTATGAGAGTCGTTAGGTCTGGGAATGTGTATCGATTGCCACTCACCCATCAGCACAGGGAACAAATGACCATGAGGCGCGTGCGTAGTGAGCCGCAGCAGGAGTCGCCACCGGGTCGCTGGTACTACGGTGCGTTGCTCGCGGCAGGGACGGTAGCGGTCGTGACTGGATTACTCGCCGCGTCACTGATCGCTGCGGTTGCTTATGTCTGGATTGGATTGTCGATGATAATGCTCGCAGCATGGACTGCGATTAGACAGGGAGGGAGAAAATGACCGACTACAACATGCCGCCAGGCTGCCGCATTTCCGACATACCTGGGATCTATGCCGATGATGATGACCGCGAGGAACTGATCGGCAAACTAAAGTCGGAGCGCGAATATTCTCGTGACTTGGAACTTCAACTCGATGCTGTTCGACACGAATTGCGTGGACTGATCGAGGAGATTGACAGGTTGATTGGGAAGGAAAAAGGAGAATAAAATGTATAGACAAGGGGACGTTTTAATTTTCAAGGCGAAGACTCCAGCCGACGTTGATCCGGTGGCTACGCCGCCAGCAGACAACGGGGCCACGGCTACCGTTATGCTGGGCGAAGCAACCGGACATCATCACTCGTTCTACGAGCCGGTGGAGTTTACGGAGCAGCAAAAGACCGGGCGCAGATTTTTGCGCCTTGTTGAGCCCGCTGCATTGCGGCATCAGGAGCATAGTCCAATCACTATCCCGCCAGGAGAGTACGAAGTGCGTCGTCAGAATGAGTTTGAAGATGAGGGATGGAGGGTGGTCCGTGATTAAAAAAATCACCCCGGCTCTCGAAAAGAGCATGGTTGAAGCGCGGGAGAAGTGGATTCGGATTGGATTGTCGTGCGATGAAATCGACAAGAACGAAGTGCGAGCCGGAATATTCCAGGCTTACCGTCAAGCTGGACTTGACGAGCCAAAGATTTGGCTGTGGCTAGACTCGCCATTGGCCGGTGTTATTGGGGTAAAGGTGGCTATGGCCATACTGAGATCTGCGCCGGTCGGGGATCAGGTCAGGGATCAGGTCGGGGCTCAGGTCGTGGCTCAGGTCGTGGATCAGGTCGTGGATCAG
>ERZ761584.213-NODE-213-length-21465-cov-11.979682_pt1 | contig 21465 bp, 31 predicted proteins | sample MGYA00512168_ERZ761584 | MGnify/ENA primary metagenome ERZ761584 (study PRJEB28899, sample SAMN03785564) | bioreactor sludge metagenome | biome: EBPR Sludge; feature: EBPR Bioreactor; material: 0.22µm filtered reactor supernatant | place: Saint Lucia: Queensland...
CCTTCCGGCGATCCTGAAGAAGATGCTTGGAACTTGTTGAAAGAGGGAGCTAAGAAAGCACCAACCAAGACTAGCCGTGAATTTCACGAAGCAATTGATAAAGAACTTGAAAAGAGAATGTCACAAACTGGTGCCAAGTTCAATCCTTACACTCCAATGAAAGAACCGGAATCGACCTCCGCCCCCGATCCACTCTGGGGGTAATCAACTAAAGTTTTTACGAGGGGGTATATATCAAATTTTTTGGGACTAGATTATGACCACCGCACCGGCTAGTGTTTATCTGCAAAGTTCTGGTGGTGTTAAGTACAGGGCACTAAGCCCGCTTGTAGTCTCAGAGTATCTAACCTCTAGACGATTGCCTGTTACGTTCCTAGGTAAAGCCAACAGCTTTCTATCGTCAGTGCTCAGTCCCGGCATTGGTTGGGTCTTACTGCGGCGTAGTGAAATAGATGCTATCGATTGGACCGCAACAACTCATTCTCTAATCTTCGAAGCCAGCAGATTATCTGTTGAAGTTTCTGATCTACACATCTACGACGCTGTAGCTGTCGGCGGCACCCAAAGCTCCCAAACTCTCGACTGTTACCTAGTGGAGCTTCGAGACAAGCGTGAGCTATGCAAGTGGACGACGTTAAACACTTCTTACAACGTTCGTACTCCTGATTGGGCAGACGCCACCGGCTATTACGAAGCTACCTTAGATGGTGGACTTCCTTGGACGTGGAGTTCAATGATCGAAGACATCTGGGGAAACATCAGCGGTCTCGGCGGGCCGCTGACAACTACCCTGATGGAAATACCAGTCATTGACCCTGAAAACTTTGTGTTCCCTGGCGTCAGTGCTTTAGAAGCTATCGAGCACATCTGTAAACACACAAACAACCATCTTGTATTGAAGCGTGATGGTACGTTCCACATCATCGCCCAAGGTGATTCGGATGTAGCCAATACGACGCTGCTAACCACGCACGCTACCAAAGCTCTCAACCCATCTTCCCCAAAGTACAACAACGGGGTTCGGGTTCCTCAAACCATCAAAGTCTACTTTCCGAACCTAAACCCAGCGTTTCAAGGTGACACCGATCAAGTCGTAAACACTGGAACCGATAAATACTATATCGGGTCAGTACACGCCGAAACTGTTCTGGCTACTACTGTAGTCCCCGGTATTAACGTATTAGCTGGTGGTATCGCTACAATCCACGATTCGCTGCCAGCTCTCTACAACGAAGCTGGAACGCTCCAAAATGGTACAGACCTAGCAGACCAAGCTGAGAAGCGAGCCTTGGAGTTTGTGAACGGTCTGCGGCAATTAGCAGCACCTAGGGATGACATCTTTCACGCAGCGATCCCATTCGAGCTTGGAGCGGCCATACCGCGTATCCATTGGTACGACTTCGGTGACGGCATCCGTACTGAAGCTATGTCTACCCCAAAGAATTCGCATAGCGGCACGCACAACGCTCTTACCGGAGTTAATGAGACTCCCGGCATCCCCGATCTAGGGCGATGGCATTTACCGTTTGAACGCTTCGCTGTTGGTGAAGTTTACAATGCCAACATAGCCAGCGATGGTAGCGGTATCGTTCGGGTGTTATACGGTACTCATACAAGTGGAACAGTCACCACGTGGGCACAAACTGGGTTGCCTCACGAAGTACGTGCTCACGATGTAACGCACACTTCTTACAAAGTTGGTGATCGAGTAGTGTTGATGTTTCACAGACAAACATCGCGATGGGTTATTATTTGTGCTCAAAGTACATCTATGATTCGTTTCGAGTTATCAGCTACGTTAGCTTTGAAAGGTAACGCGAAAGCTAAACTGCTAGACGAAGATTGGGTAGACACCACAATCGAAATTCAGGTGTTCGACCCTTACCAAGTTGGTGTTGGTATGTGGGCCGGGATTAGCGGCTATCAAGGGCTTGCGACTAAAAAGCCAGGAACCACTACCGACGTAGATGGAACGCGAGAGAACTACGACATCGTTTGGATGGAGCAAACAGCACAAATCATTCAATACACCGCTACCGAATACATGAGCGAATCGGTAGCCGGTGAAATGGATGCAACGATTAGCTGGTTCGATAACCAAGGTAGGGAGATTGTAGGAACCAACACACTTCACGATGAGATTGGTCAATTTCCTGACATCCATTCTGGAGCTAAAGGAACAGCAGTCTATGACTATCACAATAGTTATTACCGCATCATCAGCTCAGAACGTGTAGCTATCTTTGCTTATGCCAATTTGTCAGAAACACTGTGCCCTGAGGGTGAAACAACAACAGTAACAATCACTGGATTTACTGTATTACCAGTTGGCGACTACATCGGTAATCCACCCACAACTCCAACGTTCGCTTACATCGGAACAGTTCATGCCGGTGCTAACGGTGATAAGGTTTTACTGCGGAGAATCAACAACGACCTGCCAGACCCTAGTTGGGAGATTGTATCGATTGACAAACACTTGGTGGAGCTTGTTGTTAACGTGTTTTGGGACACAGATCGTTTGAAGCAAAGCAAGGTTAACGGTTACGTTGAACTGTGCGACCCGACCGAAACTGACAGCGACATCGTAGTATTCTCGGAGTGTACATAATGGGTGTTCCATCCATGTTAAGTGGTGTTCCGCTGAGGAGTGGTTCTGTACCAAAATGTGGCTGCTGTGATCCATTTTGTGATGGCTGTACTGAAACAACACCTATAAGTAGTTTAACACTTTCAGTAGACGCCTCCCTTGCTGTGTTAGAACCGGCATGGTCACACGACTGTTCTGATGAAACTTGTCAATCTTTATCGGGAACGTATACCTTATCTTCATATACACCTGGGGATACAACACCGGATTTGCTTCTTTGTGGTGAAGATACGTCGGCTGAACCTGAACCTTGCTTTTGGGAATTTTGCCCTACTGGAACTAGTGGTGACCTTGATCCTGGTTGTGGTTCTTATACAGCTTGGGTTTACTGGAGAGTTACGATTGGGCAATTCGGCGGAGATTGGTGGATAAGTGTTACATTAAATTTGCAAACGTATATTGGAATTGGTGCTCCAAGCGGTGCATGTAACTTTGATAACACTGATTGTGGGATTTACACATGGAATAAAAATTTAGGAGCAAGTAGACCTGAATGTTCTACATTATTCCCTTTAACTTTGAATAATACTGACATATTTTGTGACACAATTGATGAACAAAATTGTTGTATATTCGACGATATTGAACTAACAATCGATCTACCATGACACTATCATGCTCTTGCGGCGTACAATACACAAAACCAATTAAAGTTTGGCCATTACGGTGCCAATGCGGGCAGAAATACATACTAAATAGTGAAACACTCACTCTAAAGGAATGGATTGAACCGCCAGCACCGCCGCAAAACGGCCCAGGCACACAGCTCAAAATGCTTTTAGCCGATCTTGGGATAAGAAATTTCTCGGGTTGTTCTTGTAAGTCGAAATCAGCACAAATGAATCGTTGGGGTGTGGAAGGATGCCGAGAACATTTCAACGAAATTTGTGAATGGATTGACGAGGCCAGAAAAAACGTGAACTGGTCAACGAAGATAATCGCTGCTATTACAGCGACCACAAACGGTTTAGCCTTCCGTATTGATCCTACTGACGTAGCTGGAAGCCTAGTGCGAATTGCTATTGAAAGAGCAGAGAATGCTACACTGCAATCATAGAGGTGCCCGAATTGGTACTCACAAATGCCAGACGTGCGGCCAACAAGGAACATCGATCATCGTCTACCAGTGTGCATTATACGCAGAATGCACACTGGTTCATTGGCGATTAGGGCAGGGTGAAATGGTTTGTGAAATCTGCCCAGATAATACTACTGCTCTAGGAATTCCCGCCCAACAACCTCCGACTCAGGAAGGGTCACTAGGAACAAGTTAGCCTTGCTGCGTGTATGGGCCACGTACCAAAGGTTCCACTCCTGTTCGATGTCTTCCTCAGTCTTCGCCATGTAGTGCGGCATTTCTTCCGGTCCTAGAATCCAGACTGTCTCAGCTTCCATACCTTTCAAAGCATGAGCTGTCCCGAGTAGTACATAATCCCTAGTGCTGCTTTCGCTGAACAGTTCAATGATAGTCTGAATAATATCTTTAACAGTTTTTGAGTTATCCATAAAGAACTGCATAGAACGTGCGGTGTCTCTCAACTCCGCAATCCGGCGTTCTTTCTTTGCGAAACCTTTAATCCGGTTAGCCTTCACCATCTGCTCGCTAACCCACTTCGCAAAGTTCTTACGCAGCACATCGATGTTGTTGCTGTTGTGTGCGTGAAACTCCACCATTTTCTGAAACTTTAACCCAATGTCACGACCTTGTATCTTCACACGTTTACGTTGACGAATGAATTCAAAAGCCAATCGCACATTAGGTGCATTAGTACGACACACAACCATATCGCCTAACTTGCTGTCGTTAACCAACTCAGCATACGACCTCGGACCAAGCACACCTTCCGGTGCGTCTGGTAACGCGTCAAACTCTTTCAACCACGGACACGTTTTCTTGACATAGGCCACGTGCTTTTTCGGACACCGACGCGTAAGCGATAGTGGCAACTCAACAACTGATCTTGGAGTCTTCTCGTTCAACAGCTTAATCATGTTCTGCATACTGTGAACGTCAGCTCCGCGAAATCCGTAGATACCTTGGTATCGATCACCAACCGCCATAATCCTTCGCCCTAGCATCAAAATCAAAGCGTGTTGACAAGCGTTCAAATCCTGAAACTCATCAACAATCAACAGATCAACTTGGAATACCCTAAGCATCTTAACTACAGGCAACCAGATCATATCGTCTTGATCGATGTACTCCTCATCATTTAGACTCGCCTCGATAAGCTCGATAACTTTCGGAAACACAAATGCTGGTCGATCAACATTAACGTCGTACCGTGTGCAAAGAGCATCTAATACATCATCGTCACAATCGTAAGTCCAACCCTCATCAGTTTCAGACACTACGCCTTTGAGTGTATTCTTACAGAGACTAGATAACCTCAAGATGTGATAGTAAGCTTCTCTATCAGCTCTAGATAACTTCTCACCCATAATATCGCTAAGCAATATATCCATCTTGTCAGCTTCGATTTTCAGATCGGGATTTCTATAGGTTAAAGCTCCCAACCCGAAAGCATGTAGCGTTCCTGCCCGCACCCCAGTTGGCACTTTCTCTTTCAATTCCTTACCGATTGCTCGATTGAACGCCGCAACGTTAACGTAACGCGGCAAGACACCAGCAGCCGCTAGAGCACTCAATCCACGGACCATTGTGAACGTCTTACCAGTACCGGCATACGCGTTCACCACCAAGTGATCCTTACCCGTAATCATTTCCCGCCAGATAGCGTCCTGTTGGGGGCTGCCTTGAATACCATCGCCCAGATCGGGAAGACCGTCAATCAACAACACCTTGTTTCGGTGCATCTTCGGGCTATCGTCTAATGCTTCCGCTTCAGCCTTAGTACGCGGAACGACTCGCTTGACTCCCATTTCATTTCCTCCAAAAAACTTCCGGTGACGCCACAGCGGCGACTGCTGCCGGTATGGTACCACTTATGGGATGCTGGCACAACCCAACCGCTTGACTTGTCAGCTTTTTTAACTGACAATCAAAAGATACCTTTTGGAGAGACAAATGGCGAAGAAACGCAAGCGTGAGTACAGAGGCGATTTGACTACTCAAGAAGCGATGATGCTCGTACCAAATAAACCCGATCCCCGCTTCCGCCGCAAACGAGACACTGGACGCTTCACTAAAAAAGGTCTGTGTCACTTCCTCTTTGAGCTGTTCGAAACCAACGAACAACTGCCAGCCACCCAACGACGTACGAACACAGCACTAGCTCAAGTCGTGATGAACGAATTCCCTAAGAACTACGAGCTGCACGAACGTCTGAAGCGTGGCGAGAAAACCGGAATCAACTACTATCGACAACGTTACAACACCGGCAGGCTAATCCCCGGCAAACCCATTCGCTTAGTCAGCTTCCGCTACAACAACTTCGGCGACCGTGTGGACTACTTCACAGGCAAACGGTTGTTGACTATCTCTCAGCAAAAAGAAATCCACGCCAAGTTCTGCAACAAGATCATAGATAACTACAAAAAGTATTACGCCAAGCAATACTCTGCCGGTAATCGTCCCGAACTCCCAACCAGTTAGGATTTACCAATGCCTCGTAAACCAGAAAAAGCTTTTGTAGGTGTAGACCCAGGTGCTAGTGGTGGTATTGGCGTCTTACATAACAGGTTAGTACAAGCCTATATAGTGCCAGAAAGCGACACTGATCTTTTTTATATACTTGAAGACCTACGCGATGCTGCAAAAGGTAACCTCGTAGCTTGTCTTGAACAAGTATCATCTTCCCCGCAGATGGGTGTCACTTCGGCATTTTCATTCGGTAAGTCTTATGGTCGCATAACCTACGCTCTTATCGCTGCAAAAATACCATTTACGTTAGTTCGCCCTCAGATATGGCAACGTAATCTTGGAATAAAACCAAGAGATAAAAAAGAAACACAATCACAGTTCAAACATCGCTTGAGAATGTTTGCTCAACGATTATTCCCTAATTTTTTCTTATGGAAGAAACCAAAAAGCCTAACACATCAACTAGCTATCTGCGATTCGTTACTGCTTGCTGAAAACTGCCGACGTAACTTCACTATCGCTAAGAGGTAATATGTCACACCCTGTATTAGCCGCCATAACAACAACCCCAACCATCAAAACCAAATTGGAGAAACACGTTCAAGAGTGGGGACACTGCCAACGTTGCCGACTCTGTAAAGATGCAGCTACCGTTGTACTGGGTCGTGGCACACTTCCTTGCGATGTTCTATTCGTAGGCGAAGCCCCCGGCCCAGACGAAGATAAACAAGGGGTGCCATTCATCGGTAGAAGTGGCAATCTATTAAACAACCTAATAGATGATTCGAAACGGTTATTGAAGACCAGTCATTACAAATGCAGATGGAATTATACATACGCTATTACTAACGTTGTAGCTTGTATACCCACAACCGCCACGTTCGCAAAGTCTACCGCTCGCAAAAACTTTCGCGAACCAACGGGAATCGAAATCAGTAGTTGTGCCCCTCGACTACAGCAATTTGTTCAGCTTGCCGCTCCTCGATCTATCGTCCTCTTAGGGCGTATCGCCAAAATCTTCTCAACCGACACTGTGCTATCAATCTTCCCCAAAGAGAAGCAACCGCCACTGCACACCATGTACCACCCCAGCTACATACTACGCCTTGGGGGTTACACCTCACCGGCATACAAAACCTGGCTACGTGGGTTGACTCAATTCCTTTCTGAAACGTATAAATCACTCCCGCGAAAGTGAGAACCATGACTACGAAAAAGAAAAAAGCTACCTTCCGTTCGGTAGCAACCGCCAAGGCTAAAGCCGCCAAACGGAAGAAAACCACGCCATTCCGTGACTTATTCAACGATGGTGTGACGTACTCATTCCTTGACGAATTCCAAAAGTGCCGGGAACAAGCTCGCCTCTCGTATGTTGTCGGCTATACCCAAGTGGAAATGGTCGAAGCGTTCGAATACGGGAATTGCATCCACGCTTGTCTGGAAGCCTACGGTAAGGCCAACCGCGAGCCAATCAACCATAACCGCGTGCTGAACGACTACCGCGAGAAGCGTCTGAAGTCGCTCCCCGCCAGTGAACGTACAGAATTTAACCGCATCGTGGAAACTGCTCGTCTGGTTTGGCCCGCTTACCTTTCGTGGTGGACTGCGAAGAAAGGTATGGAAACCTTACCCGATTGCGAGTTTGTATCTCTTGAAGAAGACTTCAAGTTTACTCACATACTTCCTGAAGGAAAGGAAATCATTCTGCGGGGACGATTCGACGGTATTCTTCGCTACCAAAACAAACTCTGGTTAATGGAGAACAAAACCAAGTCAGTTGTCGATGATAGAATCGCCGACTATTTACCTCACGATATGCAGACAATGATGTATTGCCACTGCGTACAACAGAAATATCAGGAACCAGTCGCAGGCATCCTATACAACGTCGTACGTCGCCCCGGTCTGAAGTATTCGACCAAAGACCCATCCCTCAATAATCTCCTCCAAAGAATCGCTGCCGACCTCCAAGAGCGGCCTGAATTCTACTTCCTCCGCTGGAACGTTTATCTCGACACGAATGACATCGCCCGTTGGGTTGATCGTGTGCTCAATCCGATCCTACGGAACGTTATGCTCTGGTGGGATGAAATCAAAACGAATCCGTTTGATCCGTGGTCGATTCCGAACCGAGTCCACCACTACGCCAGTCCAGCCGGACTCTACACCCAATACGGTCGTTGCAATTACTTCGACATTATGACGAAGGGTAACGACTATGGTTTCAAACTTAGGGATCGATAATATGATAGAATTTGTTTTAGCAAGTGCTAATAGGGCAAGCAACATAGAACTTGCTTTAATAGTTCTTATAGGATTTTTAGTAGGGTTTTCATCGTACCTAATAATCAAGCAATTCCACTAAAGTTTTTCCGAGGGGGTGTATATGTCAACTGTTCGTCGTGTTGTCCCTGGTCGTGCTCCCGCCGCAGAACCAAAATCCAAAGCAAAGGCTGAACAAGCTCCAGTCGAAGATCAAACGGTTCCTCAACCTGAATTCCAAATCGAGTACGAAACATCGCCTCAAATCGATAAGCTCGCCAAGGCATTCGTCGCATTCCGTGCTTCCTGCCCAAACGTCGATAAGGACCGGCAAGGCTACAACTACAAGTACGCTACGCTTGGTAACATCATTGCTACCTCTCGCGACCACTTGAAAAAGAACGGACTTGCAGTAATGCAATTCCCTATTGCTGGTGTTAAAAGTCTCGGCGTAATTACAACTCTACTACACGAAAGTGGTCAGTTCATTCGCGCTCGTTTCCTCATGCCGATTCCCGGCCTATCGGGAACCAACGTCACTCAAGACGCTGGTGCGGCAATCACCTACGCTCGCCGTTACGCCCTCTCTGCGGTACTTTGTATCGCGAGCGACGAAGACACCGACGCGGATTACAAATCTCGCCGGTAGGGGTGTTGACGATAAGACTTATTCGTGTCACTTTGTCAGTGACTTGTGGTTTGTGTTTTGTGGTTTCCAGTTTCAATTTTGAAAGGTTGGTGTTCTATGGCTAAGAAAAAGATGACGTTCGCTGGGGCATTCGCAAAGGTTCCAAAGAAAGCTTGGGAAGCTGCTCGCGATGTGGAAGTTGGTGGCAAGCGTAAGCTGCCAGTGATCGAAGATGGCGTGTACCCTTGCGAGTTGAAAGACGCTAAGGCAGACACGGATGGGCAAGGAAACCCGTATGTTTCGATCAAGTGCGTGGTGCTAGATGGTGAGTACAAAGGTGTTCGCCTAGACAAGTTCCACTCTTTGAAGGATTGGGAACAAGACCTCCCCCGCTGCACCAAAACCCTAAAGGGTGCTGGCTATCAATTCCCTGAAGATGCTGACGTAAGGCAAGCTGGCAAGCTGATTGAAGACATCGTTAAAGATATTAACGAGTCTCACCCTCACGTAATGGTTTCCGTTAAAAATGGAACCTATACAGCTAAGAGCGACACGGATGATTACAAAAAGGGCGACGAAGTACCGAAGCTCGATGTGTATATCAATCGTCCGCTCTCAGTAGAGGAAGGTGCCGCCCCGGCCCCCGCTCCTGCGAAGAAACCCGCAGCCAAACGCGGTCGTAAGTAACAACGCTTGTTACTATCATCGTTCCAAATCGCCCCTCCGATCCGCGAGGGGCGATTTCTTCTATAAGGACATTACGATGGTTCGTTCGGTAGGGAAGTGCCCAATAACTCATATCTCCATCGACACGGAAACAACTGGTCTGGAATTCAAGGCCGGTGCTCAAGCGTTTGCCGTTTCTCTTTGTACGGACGGTGGGGACGCGTATTTCTTTGGGGATAAATGGGACATCAATCCAACCACCCGCAAGGTAACACCATTCGCTCCCGACGTTGAGAAGATTAAAAAACTTCTCAAGAGTTTCGACAAGATCGTGATGCACAACTCGCCGTTCGATGTGGCATCACTCCAAACTATCGGAATCGATCTAACCAAAGACTGGCACCGCATCGAAGACACTCAATTCGCTGCCCACGCCCTCGACAGTCAAGAAGACCTCCACTTAAAGCCTCTCGCCAAGCGTTACGCAGGCATTCCAGACGACGACGAAAAAGAACTAATGGATCGGGTCAACAAGGCCCGCACTGCCGCCCGCTCGATCAACAAAGACCTTGAAATCAAAGGGATAGAACCGCTCTACACATTGTCCGACCAAACCAAGGCGGATATGTGGCTGCCCAAGCTTATTTTCCCCAAAGATAAAAGCCTGGAGCGGTACGCTACAATTGACGCGGAACGTACGTTGATACTATGGCTCAAGGTATTCGCTCCGCAACTAGTAGCTGATGGGTTATGGGATCAGTACCGAAAGAACATGCGTTCTGCTCCTATAGTGTATAACATTCACGAAGTAGGGTTGTCAGTACGCGAAGGTACAATCCACAAAGAATACAAACGTATTGAGAAGATTAGGGACGACGCATTAAATGCCGCTCTGGGTACGCTGCCAGCTTCTCTCCGTCGTGAGTTGAACATAAACAGTCGGCAACAACTGGCTACCATTCTCTACGATCATTTCGATCTGCCGATCCTCTACATGACGAGCGGTGGTAGTTCTGGCAAATCGATGCCTTGCACGGATGCAGATACTCTTAAAGAACTGTTGAAAGTAGCGACTGTAAAGGGAAGTAAACCACATACTTTTCTTACTAACTTACTGTACTCTACTACAGCAGGAACTACGCTAAAGTATCTTACCAATTACAAAGAACACATTATCCATATTGACGGTACAGCTAAGTTGTACCCAACGATCAATCCAACAGGCACAGCTACTACTCGCGTATCTGGATCGAACCCTAACCCGCAGAACGTCGGTAAGGGTAAAGAGTATGACACTGACGACGAAAATGTAAAACGAGTAGAATTCCGTTTACGTACAAACTTCGGCCCCCGGCGTGGTCGTCGTTGGTACGCTCTCGACTACGATCAACTTCAGCTTCGAATTTTCGCCAACGCAACAGGCGAGAAGAAAATGATTCAAGCGTTCGTTGATGGTTACGATTTCCACACATGGATGGGCTGCGAAATCTTCGGCGTAGCGAAAGACAAGCTCACCAAAATCCAACGTCGTGTGGCTAAGAACGTCAACTTCGGCTACATCTTCGGAGCTGGCCCAAAGAAGATCGAAGCCACCAGCGGTATGCGTGGTCTGTCGAAAAAGCTCGCCAAGATGTTTCCCATCGTCACCGAGTACATGGCTGACACTATCGAGTACGTCCGCAAAAACGGATACGTGTATACGATGGGTGGTTATCGTTTGAGCGTTCCAAAAGAGAAAGCTTATTCGGGAGTCTGCTACATCGTCCAAGGAACCGAGGGGGAAATCGTCAAAGATGCGATGTACCGAGTTTCTGGTATCGACAATGGATTGTTGTTGCCTTACGGTGACGACTTCTACATGACTCTCCAAGTTCACGACGAACTAGTATTCGATGCCAGCCTAAACACCCTCACAACTCATAAAGGAATTCTTAAGAGTATCAAACAAGCTATGGAAGACGCTGGAACCGCTGTCGGTGTAGCTACAGTCGCTAATTGCGAAGTGAATAAAGTTAACTGGGCCGATTCTGAAAAGATTGCACTGTAAGGACAACAATGACTACCGAAAAGAATAAGATCGAAGCGTTAATAGCTCACGGTGTTGTATTTAATACTTTACCAGATAAGGGAACTGCTTGTGGTGATTGCCCGTTCTGTGGTAAAGAGAACCACTTCTTTTGTCATGTATCAACTGGTAAGTGGCAATGCAAAGTCTGCCACAAAGACGGGAACGTTTATACGTTCCTCAGCGAACACTACAACGCCTGCCTAAAAGCTACCAAGCGACAAGATTACGAAGTTCTTTCTACCCAAAGAGATAACCTGCCCTGGCAGGCATTTCGTGATGTAGACCTAGCCTACGACCGTGATCGGCACACGTGGCTCATCCCGCTCTACAACAAAGATAAAGCTCTCGCCAATCTGCTCCGTTGGGATGGCTACGCTGACAAGCCGCAAGCCTATTCGACACCGGCCTGCAAAACACAACACCTCTTTCGTGGCGAGCACATCAAAAGTGTTGGCCCAATTCACGTCTGCGAATCGTGGGGCAACGCTGTAGCTTTGAACTACGTCATGGGCAAAGCTGGCATCGATATGTCCACGAACAGCGTGGTATCCGCTACGGGTGCGGGAATGTCCTTTGATGATTTCCTCGATACCTTCAAAGGTCGCGAAATCTTCATGGGGTACGACAACGATCCTGCCGGAATCGATGGTCAACATCGACAAGGCGAGAAAATCCGTAAGGTGGCAAAGAAGCTCCACTTGATCCACTGGCCTTCGACCTTCCCCGAAAAATACGACACACGCGATTTCGTTACTGAGCGTGTCGATAAGCCGAAGAAGTGCTTAGAATCTTATATGGAGTTGTTTAAGTATGAAGACGAAACTCCTCAAAAAGACTTACCGAAAATAGCTAACTTCACAGCCTTGGTGAAAGCTTTTCGTAAGGTGCTCCACCTCGAACAAAACCAACTTGACGCTCTCGCGGTCTGCTGTGCTGTAGTTGCCTCTGTAGGATCACGCGGTACACCTCTCTGGTTGTTCCTTGTCGGCCCGCCAGGGTCCGGTAAGTCAGAAATGCTCTTGGCGTTTTCTCAACTAAGTGACCACTGCCTGTTTCTGTCTCGCCTAACCAGTGAAGCATTTATCAGTGGGTTCAGCGGAGAAGATCGCTCGATCATGGCTTATCTCGCTAACCGTGCTCTTGTTATCAAAGACTTCACTAGCGTAAAGGCTATGTCACAAGAGAAACAAGTTGACCTATTCGGTCTATTACGCGATGCGTATGACGGTGAAGTTTCTAAGCCATTCGGCACCGATGTTGGCATCCGTGCCTACAAAGATTGCTGGTTCCCTATGCTCGCTGGTGTTACCCACGTGATCCACGCGGACAACCAGAGTGCTTACGGTGAACGCTTCCTCAAGTTCGAACTGTTGGACGACGATCACGATGTTACCAAACAAACGCGGGCGTCTATGGCGAAAGCTGCCAACGATGCGAAAGCATCCGAGCCAGACCACACATTAAAGAACGCCATTATCGCATTCTTTAGTCAGAGAAAGTTTGACCGTAATAAACTTCCTAGGGTTATGGGTACTAGATATGAAGCTAAGATCGAGGCACTTGCACATATTGTAGCTATTACTCGTACCTCAGTGGAACGTAAAGGTAATAACTTTGCGTATCGACCCACTCCAGAAAACCCAGGACGGTTAGGTTCCCAGTTTGTAAAGATGAGTCAACACCTCTGTTGGGTGCTTGATAAGAAACACATGGACGACGACATTTATCGAATCGTCCGCAAGACAGCAACAGATACCGTCGTATCGTGGTCACTCGAAATCATCCGTTGCTTGATTAAGAACCCGAACGGACTTACGATGTCGGAATTGTCTCAGCAAATGCACGTTGCTGTAGACACAATACGCCCGCCACTTGAAACCCTTTGTCAGATCATCTATCCATACGGGAGGAAAAACCACGGACCAGTCGTAAGCATGGAAGACTCACCAATCGTTCCCGGCTCCCCGAGAATGCGACGGGTTTATGTGCTCGACAAAAGGTTCATTAACTATTGGAAAACAGCCGGTTTACCTATCAATCTCATTTCCACCAAAAGAAAGAGCACACGCGGACCTAAACGCGGTAGTACCTATAGGAAGGTAGAATCTTAGTATGGCAGACAACACTGGTAATATTCGCCTCAACAGTGAGGTGGTTGTATTACAACCATACGTATCTCAAGTAAAAGATCGTACATGCTTATCATGTAATAAGACGTTTCGATCTGGTGGAGTACAGAATCGCATCTGCTCCTCTTGTTCAGCCAATCAAAGCAAAATCAAGTTAGGTAGAATTCCTATTCAATCCCCAGGACACACTTACGATTACGGTGAATATGATGGTTAACTTAGTTGTTGAGAGTCGTATCGTTGCTTACGGAAATCCAAACGATCTACCTCACGTGTTTTCTAGTGTGTCTGTTCCTGTTGAACTACCGCAGCTCGACAACAGCCAGAACACATTAGACGCTGTTAGCCAAGCTGTAGCTCTCGGTACAAAACACCTAGATGAGTTGTTCGACAGCACGATTAAGAACGATACGCCAGCCGTAGGCGGAGAATCTGGTGTGAACGAACTAGACGCCAACTCCCTACGGCAACTGCTCGCTCTAATCGATCAAGGGAAGGTTCGTATCATCGCTTCCCAGAACAGCAAGCGTCAAGGTAATGATCCTGTTTGGTACTGTCTCAAAATCAAGAGGGTTGAATGAAACTAATATTACAACATGGACCGTTAGACGGCCAACACCTTGAGTTTCAACCAGTAACAACAGAGCGTATTACTCAAATAATTGTAATGCTCGACCACGAAACCCCAGTTCTTTACGAGTGTGATGAGTCTTTGGAGGAAGAACAGCAACACCCGCAAGATAACCGCGTATTATTTTACAACCCAGACGAACATGCTGTGTTCGAAACAATAGAATTCTTGTTATAAATATGAAAATCACCACTAGTATTATGTTCAGTGTACTCATCATAGTTATCACTCTGATGCCCGCACTTTGTTTCTTTCACGGAATCAGAGTAGGTAGAGAGACAGCAGAGAGAGAAATGTTCCTCAAAGGATACGACCTTGGTTTCAATCAAGGGGTATCCATGACTGAAATACCGGGTGCTGAAATCATAGACCTAACCAACGGCACCAAGACGATAGTACCAACTAAGGATTAGTCATGCCTAAGAAACTCCCCAAGGAACTACCCCCCGGCATCCACGATTTTCGATGGATGGACCCTCGCCAGCTAAAGGCTAACGACCGCAACTGGCGAACCCATCCCCAACGTCAACGCCAAGCGTTCCAAGCTACGCTTGCCGCCAATGGTTGGGCCGGGGCGGTGCTCCTAAACGAAACCACTGGGCACTTGCTAGACGGTCACATGCGAGTCTCAGAGGCAATCAAGACCAACCAAAAGTCGATCCCCGTTCTGGTTGGACGTTGGACTCTGGAACAAGAGAAGCGTGTTCTAGCGACTCTCGATCCACTCGGCTCAATGGCAAGCGTTAACCCGAGTGCCCTTGCTTCCTTAACCGAAGAAGTGGCCCGCAGCAACAAAACCCTGGAAGGATTATCGAGCAGTAATGAAAAAACTCTAAAGGAACTGACACGTGAGCTATCCACGTATGCGGCGATGGTGGAGGCAGGGGATGCACCAGCGATTCTTTTGGAGAAACCAAAACGTGCTACGTCAAAATCGAATCGTACAACACCGGAATCCGCTGATCCTGAAGATGTGGCGACCTCCGTACGAGAAACCAGCTTTAAGGATGATGTTATCTTCGAATCATCGAACGTTTGGGGAATCCCCGATCTTCGCGAAGACAACCTTTCCACCGTCGTACCCACCTCAACGTGGAACAAAACACCTGAGTCAGTATCTCCCACTGCTTGGTATTGTTATTCTGCTGGCCCATCTACTTTCCCGAATCCAGAACAACGTGAGGGTGGTGTATTAGGTTTCTTTACTGAAGACTTTCGTTTTGAAATGGCATGGAATGATACACCATCTTTTACACAACGGCTTATACAGCAAAACTGGGGTGGCGTTTGCTTACCCGACTTCTCAACATGGAGTAACTGGCCTTTCCCCATCAGACTCCACAATCTGTACCGTTCTCGTTGGTGTGGACGCTACTGGCAGGAAGCCGGTATCCCAGTTATTCCCATCATTCAATCCATTGGTGATACCCCGCTCACAACCGACGAGGAAGACATCAGCTTCAACTACCTAATCCTCGATACTCTCCCCAAAGAAATCCCGGTTGCGGCAATCCAAGTCCGCACTTCAGAAAAGAAGTCAACCGACTACTGGGCTGGCGTGGGTGCGATGATTAAAGACGCTGTTGGTTATAAACGTATTGAGAACTTGGTGATCTACGGTGGTAAGGAATTCGTTAAGTATTTGTCAGGACATTTACCGAAGACCAAACGCACCACCTTTACAATGATCGATTCGTACGTCGCCAAGCGGAGGAAAACATAATGAATCGTCCCGTTCCCAAGTTCCACACCAAAACTCGCTTCCGTATCAACGACGCAGATGTGATTGTTGTCGGCTTCGAGTGGGGGCCGGAAGCTAACATGCACCAATGCCAAGGGTGGCTTTACTGGTTAACCGGACTTACGCCAGATGGGCAGCCAAAACCGTTCCCAGAGCATAAACTAGAGAAGTACCTCCCGATCCAAGGAACCACCTAATGAAAACGCTACGCCAAACGTTTGACGAGTTTGCCAACCATTTCCCTATCCCCAAAGAGGAACGCAAAAAGCTGTTCACGTTGTACGTGGATACCTACAGCTTCGCGATGGGGAAGACTAAAGAGGTGACCAGTGGCCAAACGCAAACCAAGTCCGAAAAGTAAACCAAAGGTTCGCAAGCCTGCCTCCAGACAGAAAGCTACTGCGGACCTAATCAAGCTCAACTCCGAAATGGAGAAGCTGAAGAAACGGCAGGCCAAGCTCAAGGGTGCCGCCAAAGGCCACGTTACCCGGCAGATCAATAGTAAGAAGAAACAAATCCGAGCGGCCAAGGGTCGTCTGTATCGTGCTCGTAATCGCGGTAAAGCAGCCTTCGACCGGGCGGAGAAACTACGAAAGGAAAACAAAAAAGCTGCCCGTGGTAAGTCATCCACCAAAGGCAAGAAGACGAGCAAAACCGCCAAGCTCGCCAAGACGAAAAAAACCACCAAGACCCGTTCCAAATCTCAAAGGAAAAAGTAATGACTAAGAAGAAATCTGCCGCCAAGCTCCCTAACATTCGTAATGTTGATAAGTTTAGTACGAATAAAGAACAAATTGTTAAGACTCGTAAAACACCAGCTACTTTAGGTGACTTAATGGATTCGCATGGGGAGTTGCGAAAAGAATTGAGAAATCTATTAAACGTAGTAGAAGCCTTAGCAGATACAATTCGATATGAACCGACAACTAATGATTGTTGTGTTGGTACAACCGAAGATGTTAATAAATATTTCGAACAATCATCGACTAGCAAAACAGGCGAACCGATGAAGACGTTTGAATCGGGTGCAGTACGCGGCACCGGCTGTATGAACGCTCGCTACGATCTCATCAACCCTGTAGCTTTACGTCGCCTAGCAGAAACCTACGCGGAAGGGGCTAAGAAATATGGCGACTCCAACTGGCAGAAAGGTATTCCCTCTCCCGATCTGCTGAACCACGCAATCACCCACATCGAAGCATGGCGTAATGGCGATACCAGCGAAGACCACCTTGCTCACGCAGCTTGGAACCTCTGCACCCTGATGTACACCGAAGAACGACTACCAAAACTGATCGTACGTCACTACGCTCCCGGTTTCGATCCAAACACCGACCCCACCAACGTTAAACTCAAATAAGGGTTGACTTCTTAAAGACTTCCCGCAATACTCCTAGGTACTGGTTCACATTTTTTTAGACCAAGTACCTAGGAGTTTTTCTATGCACCCGCACAAGGGTTCCTTTTCACAACCGTCTGTCACGCAAACCGCTGGCACGGTTATCACTAGCCTCATTCAGCCTCGCCCGAACGGCATCGCTCGAATCAATGAGGTTGTCTACGAGTCGGCGGCTACTGCTCACGATCTAGTCTTTATGAAATCTTTGGGGGAAAGCTATCTAACTGCCGCTGCCGCAGCCGGTGCTACCTCAATCGTGGTTGCAGCGAAAGCCTTCGATCCCGGTCAAACTCTCGCAGCTAACGACTACATCGCTCTCCAGCTCACCAGCGGTGTATACCAACTTCTCAAGATTTCGGCTGTCTCAACACTCACCCTTACGGTGGATGCTCTGGACGAAGCTGCTCTCTCGGGAGCAAAGGTGCATTACTTTGGTGCGGCTGCGGACACTGGCCACTTCACGATGTCCACGAAGGCTTCGACCGTCAATCGCTACGCTACTGCACCTCCCGGTGGTGTCGTCAACAGCGGTTGGTCGTTCGTCAGCAGCAACACTCGCTACCAGAACAAGGGTTTCGGCAAGCCGATCCTGTTCTACTCGGCGAACGGCACCAACGCTGGCTTGCTTCGTTCTCTGAACGGCACTTACAACGCGTTCTAATCGGATAGTTCCCGATCAGACCGTCATAGGTCCGGTAGTCGCTTGGTATGCTGGGGAGTGTACCAAGCGATTGCTGTATAGGGGATAGTTATGAACCCGTATACATCGCCAGAGCCAGAACTTGAAGTTACGAGTATAAAAACTCAACTAATCAAGGGACTATTCGTGGTGATGTTGTATTCGGAGATAGCTTACGCTGTAGCCATGTTGTTTCTTGGGTCGTGGAAGATGATGGAGTTGATTTCCCCGCTATTTAATGGTTGGTAGTCCTATGAAGAAAGTACGCTGGGGACACGTACACGAAATCAACCCAAAGGCCCGAGTGAAAAACGACGAGTTCACTCAACAGCCTCTCCGCCTGCGTCACCTTACCGCATGGCGAGCAGCCCACGCTCTAGCGTCACACAACACGGTTCGCCGCTACGCCCGCTCCCAAGGCGTAAAGCCCAGCAGTAACCTATCTCTCCCAAAGAAAATGGCATTCGTGCTCAAGCGAGGAAATAAATGAGTTACGGCAGCGTCAACAAACCACGTGGTGTATCTGCTCGACCGACAGGCACCGCAAAGAAAGTCACGAAGCTTGGTCGTGTTCACGGTAGCGACGGTATCGTTCGCACTAAGTTCAACATGAAGAAAGCTCGCAGTACGGAAAGCCAATACCTAACCGGCAGAAAGCCACGCACAATCAACGGTGGAACCGTAACCAAGGTCACTGGCTCCCGAACCGGCGTTAAGCCTACAGCTCCGAAAGCTGCTGCCCCGAAAGCAGCTCCCAAGCTGAAGACTGGTGCTCGTTTCTCCCGAGCCAAAACCAAAAGCTGGGGCGGCAAGCTACCCTCATGGAAGAAAGTAAAGTCGCAAGCGAAGAAAAGCTGGGTGCGAGTGAAACTAGCTCACTTCTAATTTTTATCCAGATTTTCCTATACAAAAGTTTTTACGGAGGGGTATATATGCCTATCCAAATTCGCGGCAAGCGACCTAACCCCAAGCATCGCGATACCATCAAACACAACAGGGCCAAAGACCCCGCTGCTGTGATATTGGGTCGTAAGGGTGGCAAACGCGGCGGGCCTGCCCGAGCCAAGTCACTCTCCGGTGCCAAGCGTACACAGATTGCCAAACACTCGGCCAATGCCCGTTGGGGTAACAAAACGAGCTACGCTTTACCAGCCCATTACCTTCGAACCCCGAAGCGTCATTAACCGTACACCGTTGTGGTGTTTAAGAGTTCTTTATTTCTTTTAGCAGAGGTGATACGAATTAGATTGGTAGTGTGAGCTAGAAGCTGTGCGTGCCCCCGGTGCCCAACACACCGGGGGTTTTTTCGTGAACCTCTCTTGACCGAAAATGTACTAACCCTTATGATAACCGAAGTTGTTCACCCCATAAGGAGTTTTCTATGTCGTACGATCCACGTAACTGCGAGACAACTGACGGTGACCGGAAGTTCGATTTCTGGTTCGGTACTGGATTTGTCATTCTGGCTATCGTCCTGATCGTAGTGAACCACTATTACCACATCCGTTAGGAACAAACCAATGAAGAACAAAGGTCTCAGTACCCATTACCCAAGAGCATTTCCACATCGAAGAATAATCGGATGGGCTATTATCGTAGCTGTATTAGCTGCTATGATTATTCTTCCTAGAGTGCTGTAACGTTTCAAATCCCCTATAACCGTGTATGGAGAATGATTATGTCCCTGAAAACGGTAATTGTATGGATTAGCCGTAAGGGGCAAGAGGAGGTGGCACACATCCTCCACCTTCCCTTTATTGAGCGGGTCATGCACCCAGCAAGCCGCCGACCCCTGTTCATCATGGCGGCGAGCATCACCATTATGGTGCTCTCGTCAACGCTGGCGAAAATGGCCCACTGGGTGTCGCATCACACCTACGTTCCTGAAGTCTGCATTGATGCCTTCGCCTACTTCTCTCACGGTATGGGTGCCATTCCGTTCGTTAAGTACGTTGAGCCTGTTTGGGCGATTCTCTACGGGGCAGAGAAAATCGCTGAAACAGTTGTAGAAACCACTGAGGCAGTTTCGGCTACTGAAGCTATGGAGGAGATGGTCTAATGTTTGAACCTGATCTCGCCCATGCGTTTTTTTTCATGTTGCTGGTGCTGGTTGCTGGCCCGATTGTCGCGGCCTTTACCACCATCGCTTAACCTAGGGTGAATAAGGGGTAGAGATACGGGTTGGTCTAAGCTACCCGTTTAGTCCAAAAGACACTCTACCCCTTATCATCTGTTTGGAGTTTTCTAATGGAATCCATTGCTGTGTCATTCGATAACGAGTTGTTCGACAAACTCGTACACTGCGATACACCTGAAGCTGGTGACTTACAAATCGCGGTTAAAGAAGGTGCTCTCGTTAGTGGTCGCCCTGGACTGGTCATCGCCTTCACTTGTTTCCCTAATAGGGACGTTAACAAACCAACACCAGTACAAGCAGTAACCACCGTTAAGTGCCTATTGGCTGCTGCTCGTATGCTCGTTGCCAAATACCCCGACATCGCTAACGAAGTCGGCCTATTCACCATAAACGATCCGCGTAGTAATTAAGGAACCTAACATGAGCGAAGCAGACGAAGCTTTCATCGGTTACGAGACAGAACGCAACTTCGGGCTACATCCCGGTAGTTCTGAAGCTGTCAGAAAGGCCAAGCGAATGTTCCTCACTGGCGAACCCGATCCAGATTTAGATGAGGATGACATTGAATTCTACGACGAAGACGACGATTCCGACCTCGATCAATGTGAGATTGACGACGGTGACGCGGACGATGATGATTAACAGCGAGAATACCCCATCCTGGGTCTGCTGATGAAACGACAGCAGCATGGGTGCCCGATCTGGTCTGAGGGCAATATCACGCGGTGCAAGCCGCCAAGGTCAACAAACCTTCGCCAGAGAGGTGTGTCGAACGCCTCGATCCAACGGACTCCCGGCTATTCCAAAGCGAGTAGCTGGGAGTTTTCTTTTCCCCAAAGAAAGGGGGGTGCTTGAGCACTCAAGCATCTACAGGGGTTTATATGACCCTGGGGTATCCCCTCTCTCCCCGGTAAACACCCCGTTACCACCC
>ERZ761584.214-NODE-214-length-21407-cov-3.997799_pt1 | contig 21407 bp, 31 predicted proteins | sample MGYA00512168_ERZ761584 | MGnify/ENA primary metagenome ERZ761584 (study PRJEB28899, sample SAMN03785564) | bioreactor sludge metagenome | biome: EBPR Sludge; feature: EBPR Bioreactor; material: 0.22µm filtered reactor supernatant | place: Saint Lucia: Queensland...
TCATGGCTCGTCTCGCTCATCAAGACAAAGCCAGGGGGCACCCGGCCCCCTGAAGATCGAAAGGTGTTAGGCGTTGCTGGCGGCCTTGCCAAAGACGACGTCGACCTGCACGCGCAGGCGTTCGCCGCTCTGCCAGCCCGCGCCCTGTTCGTCGAGCGCCAGCGCCAGGTACTCGCCCTGCGCCATGTACGGGTTGGTCATGGTCGCGGTCGTGTCCGGCGTGTTGGCCGCAAACGGATCGGCGGTGCCGCCCAGCGTCGCGCTGATGGTGCCGCCGCTCGATTTGACTGCCGTGCCGCCCGTGTCCCAGTTTTCGAGCCACAGGGCGAAGGCCGTCCCGGCGTTGTGCGCTTTGTTCGTCCAGGCAACCAGGCGCTGGACGGTGCAGGCGCGGGGCGCGCGCCAGATCGGGTGATCCAGATCGCCGCCCGGATCGGTGCCGAGGTCGAAGCTGATCGTGTGGACTTGTTCGCTCCCAAACATGTTGCGCCCCCTTAACTCGCCGGCGCCGTCGCGTCGCTCAGGAGGTAGACCCCTGCCGCGTCGCGCAGCTCACCGACGGCATAGCCGATGTGGCCGTTCAGTTCCCACGCACGCCGGGATGCGTCGTACTCCGACTCAACGGCGTAGGCTTCGCGCTCATCGAAAGCGAGCGCCTCACGGGTGAAGATGGCGCCATAGGCGTCATCACTGCCATCGACACTGATGTTCGCACTCACGTACCAGGTCGCATTCAGCAGACGGCTGACGAAATACTCCTGCAAAGCCGAGGTCGTCAGTTGATCGCCCAGGTTGGCGTAGGTCGCTGCGGGCTGCCCCAACTGCGTCCAAATGTCGTGCCATTGGTAGGGGTGCAGCACGCCCATGCGGGGACCGTTCACCTTCGCATTCGCGAGCGCGGCGGCTGCCGCACCCAGAATGCCGATAGTGAGCGAGCTTCCCGCCGACCCTTTACCAACGGAGAACCCGCTGAAGAGTGCCAGGATGTCGGTGTCAACTTTCTCGGCAATCGCGTTGCCCAGCTCAATGCTGGCCGACTGGCGGATGTTGTCCACGTCGTCCGTCTGCATCATCTGACTGGTCAGGATGAACTGTGCCATCACTTCACCAGGCGTTAAGGTCGCCAGCGCGCTCTTCTGGAATTGCGTCGCCGCGCTGAAGTCCACACCCTCGGCCACGGACTGTGCCGACACAGTGCTGAAGATGCCGACTTTACGCTGCGCGTAGCCGGTTGCACGAAAACCCGTCACCATCGTCGCCATGAGCGTGCGCTCACGCAGCACGAAGAGCGAGTCTTCGTAAATGTTGTTGAACAGACTGTTGAGGTCTGTCGTCGTCGAAATGGTCATGGGTTAATTGCCCCCAAAGGTTTGCGTGCCGCTCCCGAAGATTCGTTTGCGGCGCTGCTCGTCGGTTTCCTTACCCGGCGTCCCTCCAGGAACCGGTGTCGTCGTGCCCCCTGGGCGTCCGGGCGTCTGAGGTTGTGCGGGCAGCGCGGCCTTCAAGGCTTCCGCGTCCGCCTTCAGTTCTTCCTCAGTCGCACCCTTGAGTCTCTCTGCAAATGCCGGTGGCAGTTGGAATTCGGCGGCGATCTTCGCCCGCAGTCCATTGAGGGTGAGCGCCTCGATGTCCGCTTTCAGCTTGTCGCGCTCGGCCTGGAGGGTTTCCGCCAGTGCCTTGAACTCACTCTGCTCTTTCAGCTTGGCCTCGTTGGCCTTAGCCTCGTCCGCCTCGCGCTTGGCCTTGGCATCTTCCAACGCCTTCAGGGCCGTGCGCCGTTCCGCTGCCTCTGTCCGCAACTTCTGAATTTCTTCGTAGGCCTTGGTCGGGTCTTTGACCCAGTCCGGCAGTTCCGGCGCGACGGGCGGTGTGGCCGGGGTCTCCGGCTGTTTCGGTTGTTCGGGCATCTGGCCCGGCTTGGGTTCTGGCTCCACCTTTATCCCCATGCTTTGCTAACGGCACTGACCAGACGCAGCGCCTGATCCGTCGTGATAGCGGCGCCTCGCCGCTGCAAAACGTCCTGCGCCCACGTCGCCAGCGCACTCGGAAACACGATCCGCGCCTCGAAATTGCCCAGATGGCCTTGAGGAACGCGAGGGTCGTAGATCTTCGGCTGGAGCACGCGGCTCCCTGGCGTCGGCGCGCCCATCTTCCACACATCGTGCAGGCGATCGACGTCCGCTTTCACCCCCATGTGCACACTGCGAAGCGCACGCGAGAGATCATGAAACGTACAGATGATGGGTTTCGCTTGCGTCTGGTTCATGCCTAAAACCTCGTCATCTTCGATTGTAGGCGTCTGTCAACTGGGATTGCGCCGGGTCAGTTCGCCGAGCGTCGCCGCGCGCAGCATTTCACCATACACGTCGTCGGTGTACGTCCGGCTCAGGTCGCTGAACGCGAATTCGTTGCGCTTCCAGGCGCTGTACATCCCCCGCCCCATCATACGCCGCTGCACGTTGGCGGGCTGCCGGTTGAACCAGGCTTCGCCGCTCTCGACCGCGTCCGGCCACGTCGCCCCGCGCACGATCGGCACCGGCGCGCAGCGACCGCGGTGATGATCATTGAGCGTTTGATCGAGCCGGAAGATTTTGCCATGGTTGTTGACGCAGCTCATGCACGTACGCAAATCCAGCGCCGCGCGCCACATCCAGCCGGTCAGCACGCGCGGGTTGGCGGCGTAGGCGGCGTGATTGCTGAAGCGGTAGCTGTAGAGCTGCATCGTGCGCGTGCTGTTCTCAGCCCAGGTGTAGGGGATGCCCAGCCACTGCGTCATGCCGCGGGCGATGGCGCGCGGGTTCTGCCCCTGCGCCGTCAGGCCAAGCATGGTGTCGGCGAAGTCGCGGGCGGCATTGTCGCCAAACGCCTGCATCCGCGTGACGAAGGCGTCGCTCTCTGCGTAGCCGATGATATTCTCCAGTGCCGCCGGATCGGGCCGCATCCACACGCTGGCGAGCACCTGCGCATTGCCGACCTGGGCTGTCACGGCGTCGAACGCCGCGTCGAGGCCGAGCTGCAGCATCTCCGTCTGCGCTTCCGCGCCCACCTGGCGTGCGACCGCGCCGAAGTCGCGCATCTCGACCTGGATGCGGGCGAGCAACTGCTGGTAGGTCGTCATGTCGCGCAGGGCCTGCGGGCTGAAGTCTTCGCCCCGCTCGATCATGCCCTGGATCTCGTCGGAGAGCGTGCCGATCGCCCGCTCGATGCCCGGCGTCAACCGGCGATAGGCGTCCTGCAGGCGGCGCGAGAGCGGTTGATAGCGCCGTTCCAGTTCCAGTCGCCAATCCCGGCGACCGGCCACCATCGCCAGCGGTGACGTCTGGCCGGTCCCGCGCGGCTGGGTCGGGTTGTCAGTCATTAGTGACTTTGTCGATAAAATCTGACCAGAGCACACCAGACATCACGTACGCGATGGCTGCAACCTCATCAGGACGCAGCAGTAACATCCCGCCGGTATCATTATCTTTCTGCCAGCGCAAATACATCGTGTCATTTCCGGCGCCAGTAACAAACCCAGCCGAGAATGCGGAGTTCGCATAGTTCTGCCGAACAGATTCGGAAAACGACATGGCATCCTGTGTCCAAACTTCGTCTTTCAGTAGCGCCTGATTGACTACTTTTCGCATGATTACTCTTACCCCGTCAATGCGCCGCGCTGGGTCAGGCCAACGAGCGCGTTCGCCAGGCCCTCCCCGGCCAGCATCTGCTCTTCTTCGATGCGCTCCAGCTCGATATCGAAGTCGCGGCCCAGGTCTTCGCTCGCCGTCTGCTTACTGACGACGCCCAGCCCTTGCTCCTTCTCAATCGTTTCGACCAGTTCGCGCCGGTCAATCGGCAGCATCTCCGGCCACGAGGCGTTGACGCGCTCGACCTGAAAGCCTGCCATCACCATCAGGCGGCGGCTCAGGTCTTCCAGCCCGCGCTGGTAGAGGTTGCGCTTCTGTGTGACCTTGTCGATCATGCGGCTGAAGATCATGCGCACGCCGAAGTTCGTAATTTGCCCCAGCTTGTCCGCCACGCTGGCGAGATCGACGACGCGCGCCTCACTGAAGTAGGCCCGGCGCAGCGTCATCATGAATTCCAGGCTGCTCTTAAGGTCGCTCTGCATCTCGACGTTGTACATCTTCGCTTCGGGATTGGTTAGTTCAATAATGCGATCCGGGTCGTTCGCCAGTTCGTCCGGCAGTTGCTGCCCACTGACGACCGTCTTGGGGTGCGCGTGATGGCGCAGGATCTTCGCGGTCGAGCTGGCGGTGAAGTTGAGCGCGTCGTTCAGCCGCGTGCGCACGTCGCTGCGCCCATAATAATGATGCGGCTTGTGCTCGTTCTTCCACTCGACGATCGGCGCGAAGTCGAACTCCCACGGATCGGTCGCGACCCATTCCCAGCGGCTGCTGTTCTTGCTCATCGCGTACTCGATAATCACCCACGGGGCGATCGTACTGCCGGACTCGCTGCGCACGAGGTCACCGCGCACGATGTCTTGCATCCGCTGGCCGCCGTCCGCCGTCGCCCACTGCTGCCGGTACCACAGCGCGCGCGTCTTGTTGGCCGCATCCCAGAAGACGACGACCAGTGCCGGGTCGAGCAGTGCCGCCTGCGGGACGCCGTCGTCGCCATCGAAATACAGCCGGATGTAGTTGTGCCCGGCGATCATGCCCGACAGTGTCAGATCGACCATGAACTCCGCCAGGTCGTGCGCTTCCCACCAGTCATCCAGCCACATCTGCTCGTCGCTTTTCGAGACGCGCAGATGCCCTGCCTCGTCCGGCTCGCGCGCGCTGCCGCCGGGCACCTCGAAGCGCGGGATGCCCATCATCGCGACCAGGTCGTCCGCTGCCTGGCCGACGAGGTTCATGATCACGTTCTGATCGCCGTGGACGGGCGAAATTTTCAGCGGCAGCGTCTGATCGCCGTAGTAGTAGGCCCAGGCTTTGGCGATGTCGGCGGCGCGCGCCCGCATCTCATTAATGCCCGCCTCGATCTGATCCTTATCGTCCGGGAGGTAGGTGGCTGCTTGTGGCATAAATCACATCCTAATCGTAAAGGTCGTTCGGGCGAGAGCGGGCGCGTGGCTGATCGACGTACATGACGGCGTAGCGCGTGTCGTCCAGGCCGTGATTGTCGACGTCGACCGGCACTTCCTTCTTCGGCTTGCCGTCGGCGCCCTTGGCCCAGACGTAGCCGCCAATCTCCGCCGCGGTGTGCGTCGGCGCGCCGGCCTCGGCCAACTCTTCGTCGCGCTCGACCAGCGAATCGCGCAGGATGAAAATGCGCGGTTTGCCATCCCCGGCGAGTTTCAGCCGCTGCTGCACGGCCTCGATGCCCTGGCGGATCGACTTGCGCGCCGGGATCGTGTGGATGCCATGCGCGGCCAGCGTCGCCCGGTCTTCGGCGTCGTGGTCGGCGACCGTCGCCTCGATGCGCTCGCCCTCGCTCAGCGCCATGATCTGCGCGGCGTGCTCGGCGACCGTCCGTTTCGTGTGGTAAATCTCACGGTAGCGGTACATGCGCCCGTCCGGGTCAATCGCCCACCAGCCGCAGGTGAACGGGTTGGTGAAGCCAAAGTCCACCGAGCGGATGCGCCGCCAGTCCGCCGGGATGTCGAAGCGGTCGATCAGGTGGATCGCGTCGTTCCAGTCGTCGTAGACCGCGCCCTCGGCTTGCACCCACAGCCCCAGCAGCAGCCGGTCACGGCGCACGCCGGTCAGGTTGTTGAGCTTGGCAAGATACTTGCGTCCAAACTCCGTGAGCTGGCCGTCGTCAGTGTAGAGGCGCGGGTTGTCCTGATGCAGAGTCGGGCGCATCGTGCAGGCGCGAGTGTCGGCGCGCAGCTTCAACCAGTGATCCGGCCTATCGGGGTTGCAGTCGCCGATCAAGCGGCTGTAGGGCATGGCATTCCCACGCAGGCGCGAGGTCAGCGCTTCGTAGTCCTGCAATTGCAACTCGGTCGCTTCCTGAACGTAGATCTGATCGAACTCGGTCGACATGATGCGACCGGGCCGGTCGATGCCGCCGACGACAATCTCGCTGCCGTTCGGGTACGTGTAAAGCGCCCGGTTGCCGCGCTGCATGTTGGCGACGAGCGGGTCGTGTTCGCCGACGACCTGGCGCTCGAACGTGACGAGGCCGGACTCGGTCAGCGAGACGCGCGTCTTGCGCACGATCAGCTGGCGGCTGCCGGGGTAACGCAGCGCGCAGTCGTGGATGTATTCGAGACAGCCGCGGCTCTTGCCCGTGCCTGCCGGGCCGGACAAGATGAATTCATCCGCGTCCGTCGTCCACAGCTCACCCATCGCCCCACGCGGGGTGTAGCCACGGTCGTTATGCAGTTGGGGCCGGAGGATGCCGCGTCGACGCCGCAGTTCAAGTTCCGCGGCTGCTCTTACCCTCGGCGATGGCACGGAGTTCATCATCGCTCATGTTCCTGAAATCGAGGTTATGATCCACAATCGACCGTCCGTATTCTGCCGGATAGCGCCGCTCCAATTTCCAGGCTGCCGCCTGCCAGTTGCCGCTCTTGGCCGCATCTTCGATTTTGGTCAGCCAGGTTACGGCGCCTTCCGCCTCGGCGCTTTTTACGGCCTCAAAAAAATGGAGAAACGCCAAGTCCTCGGCGCTGATTTCTATTTCTTTTTTGGCACGGTCAAGGCGTCCGGCAACCTTTTCGCCCCGGATCATCCACTGCCGAAATGTGGCGTAGCTTACGCCGCCATAACCCGCCGCAAGTTCGTAGGTCGCGCCGAGTTTGATCCCTTCGATAATGCGTGACTTCGTTTCATCAGTGAATTTTGATGGTCGTCCGGTCATGTGGCTCAAAAACGCGCACCTGGCGCGCCCTCTCGCTTTTTCGTTTCACCCTTCATTATCCTGCGGCGTCAACCGACGCAGCCACGGGCTTCTTTTTGCGGATGATGTCGTCGTTCATCGGCAGCGTGCCCGCCCGGCGCATCTCGTCCTTGACCACATACCACGTCTCGACGAGCTCCGCGTTACCCCACGAGTCCATCACACCGCGCGTCGGCATGGGCGGCGCCGTCACCCACACGGAACGCGCCCAGCGCTCGACATTCCAGTCCGCCTCGGCCTCCCATTGGCTGCGACTGGCGCCGATATCGCGCTCTGGAATGTACTGCCACGGCTTCAACGGCTCGGCCAGTCGCCGGTGTGCCTCGGCCAAAACGTGCACGCGCGCATAGCTCGGCAGCTCGTCGAGACGGTCGAGCGGCAACCCGGCGGCGACCCGCTTGAATTTCGCAATGTTTGCAAAGATTTTTGCAATGTCGGTCAAATGCGCCATCTCCCATCTGATGAAGACAGCGTAGCACGGGGCGAGGGCGCGGATCGGCATTCACATGAAACGAAAATGCCCGGCAAGGGGGAACCGGGCATTTCGGGGTAAGGGTGTCGGGGCGCAGGTGACCCAGGCATGGCCCTGCGCCCCGACACATCTTGAGCTTACGTCAAATCCGGCGGCGGATCGGCAAGTCAGTTCCACCTTTCACTTGCCATCCATCCACCCCGTTCCGACCGGCGCGCCAGCACGCCGACGTTCTCCAGCGCCCGCGCATAGTTGCGGGCGGTCCGCTCACACGCGCCGATCGACGTCGCCAGCGCCACCGTCGAGACCGGCTCCCGGCGATCCCGCACAATCTTGACGATGTTCGCCGCTGCCGGAAAGCGCCGCACGAGCTGCGCGTAGCCCAGTGCCCGCCGGGCTTCCGCGGCCAGGCTCGGCGGTCGCACCGTGAGCCGCCCGCCCGTCAGCGCGAACTCGTACAGGCACCGGTTGTGCGCCGAGGCCCAGGCCAGCGCGCGCAGGAAGTCCTGCACATCCATCCCCGGCACAAAGCGCGGCACGACGTAATCCGGTGACACAATCATCAGTGCATACCTTTGCTCGCGGATGTGCTTACGATTTCGAAGTAAGACAGAATATGCGCCTTGATTTCACAAGCCTTGCGCTTGCCGAAGTGCTCAATCAACCACACTTCAGGATCGCGAGCACCCTTCGACGTATTACACCCATCGACCCCATGACACACCGGCAGCATGTTCCCCGCCGTTGTCCCTGGGCAATCCGGCGATGCGAGCGGAATGAAGTGGTCAAAGGCCAGAGTACGCTCGTTGAAGAGGTCGTGAAACTGACGACCGCAGTAGGCGCAGGAATTGTGGAAGTAGTCGAGGGCGAAGCGGGCTTGCTCAGCAGTGAAGGTGCTGGGGAGGCCGCGCTTGCGGGCCTCACGATTATGGCTGATAGCGCGCGCATGTTCCGGGTTGGCGGCATACCAGACACGATTCCTCTCGCGCTGGCGTTCCAGATTGGCATTTCGCCAGACGCGATTGTTCTCACGATGGCGTTCGGGGTTCGCCTCACGCCAGTTTCGCTTATTCTCGCGCACGCGCTCCGCGTTGGCAGCATGATAGGCGCGACTACCTTCACGACTACATTGCTTGCACCATGAGTGCAATCCATCACGATGCCTTTTATCGCGATTGAAATACTCTGCCGTCGCCGGATATGTTTCGCCGCATTTTGTGCAGCGTTTTTCGGGGATCGTGGTATGATCGGTCATGCTTAGACACTCCAGATGTCTGAGGGCCGGTGGACGTTGACGCGTCGCGACCGGCAATTCAATCCCCCTTAGTGTAGCACAAAAGTTCATATCCGGCAACCACCGCCCCAACTAAGCCTAGTGACAAACATCATCCTAATAATTCCACACGCAGGACGCGCGCCCGTGTGTCCCGGTCGATCCACGTGTGACGCAGCGCCAGGCGGCCATTGTTGGCGACGGCGGCCCACGCCCGCGCCTGGTTGACCGCCGACCCGCAGACGCGGATGTAGACGATGTGCGGATGCGGCGTGTTCTCCAGCGTGACGTCGGTGATGCCCGCCGCGTCGAGCAGGGCTTGCAGTTCAGCGCGGGTCATGGTTGCACCAGCTCAAACGTCAGCACCCAGGCGTCGTAGCGTTTCGCCGGGCGCTCGTTGATCAGCTCGATTAATCCATCAAGTTCGGTTGACTGCCAATTATCCTTGCGACCAGCCCAGTATCTATAGCAGCCACCATCAAACGCGGTAGGCTGCGCTTCACAATAGAACTCCATGTTTCGATCATGCATCGAAACCCACGCCTCGAAGAAATTAACCCGACTATCGAACCCCTCCGCGCGCGCGTCTTCTGCACTAATCTGCCGCACGTCCTCGCGTCGGATGGCAGTGATGCGAATGCGACCGATGGCGCGTTGGCCCCGGCCCGGCTGCACGGCGTACTCTAAGCCCGTGCCCCAAATATGGCGTTTGCGCGGCTCGTAGACCATGACAGACCCAAAGCCGTCGGAGATGCCGGTTTCGTAATCCGGCAAGCTCGGCAACCCAACTTGCCCCGGCTTCACAATCCGCCGCGTCTGCGTCTTCAGTTCGCCCGTGTGCGGCGACGGCGCAAAGATCCATTCGTGCGTGTGTTGGAAGATCATGGTGTATGTCCATTCGTCCCGGCGGTCAGCATTGCCTCTGTCCGGCGCACATATCGACCATCGACATATTCGAGGTTTCTCTTGGCAAAGGTGATTGCATTCGAGCGCGTAAAATCTGTCCCGCGCTCGAACCCGGCGCTCTCAAGTCGCTCGACCGCCTCATTCTGGCGCAGTCGGTAATCCGCTGCCTTGGCCCGCTGCCGATGCCACCGGTCGCGTTCCCGCAGTTCCTTGTCGAGCTTGTGCAGCACACTCTTGTGCGATGGTGGCGTGGGGATACCGGCCCGGCGTAGATACTTCACTTCCGCGCTGCCACTGCCAAAGACGTCGAGCGCGATACTCAACATGCGGTTGTAGGCCTCGCGCTTCTGGCGGAGAACGTTCGCATTGTGCGCATCCGCCTCTGCAATGCGCCGGCGCAGCTCACCCGCAGCCTGATCACTGATCCAGTGATTCTTGCTCGGCGTCCACTTGACGACCCTGTAAGCGTCCATCATTCACCCTCCGCAATCCGGCGGCGGGCCGTGTCGATCACCTGCTGCGCCTCGTCTTCGTTCGTGGGCGGCGGCACATTTAAACGCGTCGTTGGTTCGTGCATCAGATCACGAATGTCGATGTAGGGCGCTCCGTACAGCAATCCATCGTTAGAGTGTCGCCGGAAAGTAGTGCCGCCGGACAGTAGTGCCAGCAGCCTGATGTGATGAGAGAGTTCGAGTCTCGATATTTTGAACCACTCGCTTCGAATACGACATTTACTGTAGAAGGAGTGAAGCCCCTTCTCAATTTCGAGCGCGTGTTCGCGCGATTGGCACTCGACCGTGAAGAGGAGATGAACCTCTTGATAGTGCGCGGTTTGCAGCTTGCGCAAACGTCCCACGATGTCGCCAGTCACGCCGATTTTGACATGTTCAAAATCAGTGGTAATGAAGTACACAAACGACGTGGTATGATTCTGAGTAGACATTGTTGCCCTCCCGTGGCAATGATGTTTAGAGGACGGCGAGGTGCTACCAACACCTACGCCGTTCTTGCTATTGTAGCACAAACTTTCGTTGCGCGCGCCGTCGAGAATCATCGCCGTTGCTCTTTCTCGTCCGCCAACGCTTGCATTTTTTGCACAAGTTGCTGAAGCTCCGTGGCATAAATTCGCAGCGACCGCGCGGTTACTTTGTCCAGATTGCGCTCGTTTTTGAGCACATTTCGCACGTCGCGCAACAAATCGAGTTGTTCCAGGCCGATAGGGGAGGGGGAGCGCTTGCCCGATTTGGGTAATGCTTGGGATATTCTCCGGCGCATCAGAGCGACGCTCATGCCCTCCGATGCGGCTCTCCACAACCACTCGACCTGCTGATCCGGCGGCAAACTGGCGACGACCTGATGATGCCCAAACGTCAAATTGTCCATACGTATGGACGGATCGACGTGTTGGCAGACGTACGACCACTCTCGGATCGTCTTCGCTTCATAATCGAGCCAGGCCGCAATTTGCTCATACGTGTCGCCCCATTGCTTCTGAACAGAGGTCACCCAGTCGCCGATCAGCCATTGGATGCGGCCCTGGAGTCCGGTCAGAACCTTGCCCAGATCGCGCCAGTCATCGTCGGTCACGTCGCCGGTGATCTCCAACGCCGTGCGCGTCAGCCTAAAGCCCCGGAAGCGGTAGTCGCCGCCCTCCGCTTTGACCAGCGCATCCTTGAGCGCCGCCGCGTCGACCGTCTCGCGCCGCGGCACGATCACCGGCGCCGTCGATGGGAAGATGTCCGCCGCGCCGGGCACGTTGTCATGGAGTCGCGTGGTGAAATCAGGCACGATGCACCTCCGCCATCGGGAAGTCTTCCCGCCAGTTCTCTGCCGCCCACGGCAGCGAGCGCAGGTTGCCCTTGAAGAAGACGCGGATGCCCGTTTCGTCGCAGTAATCGACCAACCCGCGCACAGGCGCCTCATCCGGCGCGTATTGCGCCCGGCCATTCGACGCCGCGCCGATCACGATCCAGTCGACCGGCGGGCACTGGTAAGGGTCGCCCATCCAGGCGTCGTTGATGTCCGGCACAATGTCGATGCTCAATGGCTCGGCGCTGATCCAGGTCGTCGCCCCGCGCGCCTTGAGATCCGACAGCACACCGAGCGACGTCTGCAGCAAGCGCCTGCGCTGGTGCGGGGTCAGCCCCCGGTTCCAGAAGAAGTTCGGCGGCGTGCTCACACCCACCCAGCAGTTGGATGTAAAGGTGAACTGGCGCAGCCGCTGGGGATTCTTGGTCAGGAAGATGTACGTGTGCCATGGCGCATACGAGCGGGCGACGTCGAGCACCTGCTCGATCTGTTCGTCCGGCACCCAATGCCCGAAGACGTCCGCCATCGACCCGACGAAGATTTTCGACGGTTCGGCCACGCGCGCCGGTGCGCCCAGCAGGGTCGGCGTCCAGTAGTGATGTTCGAATCCGTGCGGGTACGCCTTGCTCGCGACGCGCCCGGCCACATCCTCGGCATAGCAGTTCGCAATCGTGCCGTCCGGCATCATCCACTGACAGGCGTGCATACAACCGCGGATCGGGTTCCAGGTGTAGTCGCACCATTCGATCCCGCGCCCGCCGTTCGCTTTCGCTTGCTTGTTCACGACCTCACCCCCATGACCTGGGCGACCGGCGCCCAGACTGCCGCGTCGAATTCACGGGCGGCGACCGGCGCCCAACGCCGCGCGCCGAAGCTGTCCTCCGGCGACCATTCGTAAATCGAGCGCCGCATCGCGCCCGCCTGTTTCCAGACGCCCATGTAGCGCAGCGGATCGCGGATCACGAGCGACCCGTAGGTCTCGATCAGCCAGCGGTAAAACTGCTGTTCGAGCTGCTCACCCAACCGCGCCTGGTTGACGACGACGCCCAGCGGCGCCGCGCTCGGATACCCGGCGTGCACCCCCGCGCGCGCGGCCTGCTGCAAAAACTGCCGTGTCACTTCCAGCCCGGCCACCGCCGCCTCGTCCAGCGTCACCGGCAGCAGCACGAAGTCGCAGACGAACATCACCGCGGCGTGCGTCTCGCTCACACTGGGCGAGGTGTCGAAGACGACCAGGTCGAACACGCCGCGCAGCTCCTGGAAGCGTTCGTAAATGCGCCCCGGCGTCTGCGGATCAGCGCCCACGATGCGCTGGCCCACACTCGCGCCGATCACGGCCAGCGGCGCGCCCGCAAATTCGAGCGGTGCCATCTGGATCACGTCGGCGAATTCGGCGTCGTCGACGATCAGCGCCTTGAACGCGTCGACCGGCTGCAGGCCGACCGTGCGCGTCGCGCTGCCCTGCCCGTCCGTGTCGACCAGCAGCACGCGCAGGCCCCGCCGGGCCGCCGCCGCCGCCAGGTTGACGGCGTTAGTGGTCTTCGAAATGCCACCCTTGTTGCCGAGAATTGCGATACTGATCATGGTTTCCCTTTCTTGTGCTACACTTCACTTATCCGGGTATCGGTTTCCCGCCCGGCTGCCGCGTGACGAGCGCGGCTTTTTCGTTCATCACAATCAACAGTCGTAAAAATCGCAGTAGTAGTATTCATCCTCGTCCACACGCCACTCCTCCTCAGCAGCGCGCCGCCTCACATACATGCGCTTATACTCCGCCCAACCCGAGATCTCGCCGTGCTCCATCATGGAGTGGTATTCCCAGCGCGATTTCGTCAGCGGTTGGAAATACCATCGCGTAAGCATCTTCATGTCCATGCTCATGAACCACTGTTGCAGCCAGAATGGAACCGTGTAAGCGTTGATCCGATGGATCTCATTCATGACGATTTGCGTTGTGAATTTTTGTTCGTCCGTGATGCAGTGCCCGCGGAAGCGAAGGCGATGCAGGCGGTAGAAATATTCATACTGCCGCCTCGTCATCTGTCGCGTTTCTGGGATGTCGTTCCAGGCGCAACTCGCGCAGTAGGTAACATTGCCGATGATGTGACGGAAAACCCCATACTCCCACCGGCTGCGCTCTTCAGTACCACAATTCGGGCAGATCAATTTCTTCGCCATCACACCCACCTCACCTTTCCACCACGAACTCATCGAGCGGCATCGCCAATACACCTGCCTTCACCGGCGCATCGCGCGCCTGCCGGGCGACCGCCCCCCAGGCATAGGCCACCTCGTCGCCGTTGCGCAGTCTGCCCGTGTGCGCCGCGTGCCGGGCCAGCATGAGCGCCCACTCCGGCGGGGAAGGGGGCGGCGCGGAACTGGGGGTTGGGGTCTCGCGTGTCCAGCCGGGCGCGGCGCTCCTTTCCTGCAAAAAATTTTGCAAAGATGGCAGAGGAACAATTTCAACCCCACCCCCCGCCGGTTCCTCGCGCGCGCGCGCGCCTGGGGGTGGTTGTAATCCTCCAAGGGATGCAACGCCAAAGGGCTGTAAATTAAGAGATGCAATCTTGGCGTTGCCAGATCCGCTCTCGTCGCGTTGCTGGATTGAAGTTCCGGCGTTGCTGGATTGAAGTTCCGGCGTTGCTGGATTGAAGTTAGGCTCAGCCACCAACCAGGCCGAGAGTGGCTCGTAATCCCCAGCGGAAAGCTCGGCGATCAGCGCTGAAGAAACTTCGTCCGGCGGGTCGAGAACGGTGATCTCGGTCGTGAAGTGCATCTGTCGCTCGTGCCCTTGCGGCTGCCGGATCGTGACAAACCCGCATTTCTCCAGCAGGGCGTTCGCCTTCCTTAATGCGTGCGTACCAATGCGCAGCATCTTGGCGAGCCGGTTCTGGTTCATGCCCTTGACCGCGTGCTCGCGCTCCAGGCGGCAGTACACCGCGTAAACGCCGACGACCTGGACGCCAAGCAGGGGCATCCAGATGTCATAGACATAGTTCGGAATGCGCACCTCGCCCGATTTGCGCTGCGAGATGAACTGGATGCCGCCCGATGGTGTTTTCGCGTAGACGGGTTTAGTCGCCATCCGAGGCACCCCCGCCACGAAATACTTGCATAAGTTCCATAATGGTGTTAAACTCCCTATCGACATCTGATTCCAACATGCGTAGCAGAAGCCCCCGGCACCCACCGGGGGCTTTTGTGTTTCGCTCAATTCTCCCTAGGCCGGTTCTTCAACACCGGCGCCGACCGCCTCAATCGTGATCAATTCGTCTACTGACCAGCCGCCGAATTTCATCAATTCACCCAACACATTGCCGTGGATGGTCGACATCGGACGATCGCTCATCCAGCGGCTGATCGTCGCCTCTTGAATTCCTGTCGCGACGGAAATATCGCGCCCGGTAATTTTTTGCCCTTCGCGGGCCTGTCTCTCGTAGATCAGCTGCCGCAAGTTTGACCGCATCAACCAGCCTCCCAATTTTCTAATCTCCTGAGTTGAGCGCATCTCCTGCGCCTTTTCAGAGCGTATCATAATGTTCTCACTCCGTCAACTTTTTAAGCTCTCAGCAAAGAAGTTTGCATTTCTTAAATTGACAAAAGTTTGCGCCGTGGTACAATCTAAATATCGCACGTTGGAAAGCAAGCACTCGCCATCAATACCGCATTATAGACCCGATCACGTGAGTGCGCCACTACCGAAAGAAGATGCCATGACCCCACTGCCCGTTTTCGCCCGCCGCCTCATCATCCCGGCGCACCTGGGCCTCGTGCTCCGCTGGGATAGCCCGCGCACCCACGCCGCCGCCGGTCACGCGCCGTTCGTGCCCGCGCTCGGGCGGGTCGCTGTGCTGAACTGATCGTCAACCACTAAGGGGAATATCTCATGCGTAATCCATTCGAACTCGCGACCCCCGTCGCCAAGAAAACCAAGGTGCTGCTTTACGGCCCGTCCGGCAGCGGCAAAACGCTTGCCGGGCTAAGCTGGCCGCGCGTCGCCGTCATCGACACCGAAGGCGGCACCGACCTCTACGCCGGGCGCGCAGGCATCGCGCCCTTCCACATCCTGCGCGCCAAGACCATCGCCCAGGTCAAGGATGCGCTCACCTTCATCCAGGAGGACAAGGGCCGCACCTTCGACACGCTCATGCTCGACCCCGTGACCGTCATCTACGACGTGACGAAAGAAGCCGCCGCGCGCACCAGCCGCAATGGCGAGCTTGGCTTCCGTGAGTGGGGCCAGATCAACAACAAAATGAAGTGGCTCTACAACGAACTCACGAACCTGCCCATTCACGTCGTCGCGACGGCGCGCCAGGCCATCGAATACGAAACAGTCAATGGCGAGCTGCGCAAATCCGGCCAGAAGCCGGACGCGGATAAAGCGCTCGTCTACATCTTCGATTTCGTCCTGAGGCTGCTACCGGATCACAGCGCGATCGTCGAAAAGTCGCGAGGCGTCGAGATGGGCGAGGGCGGCCAGCTCGCCAAGGTCGATTGGTCGGTCTTTGCGCCCATCGCCGCGGGCTTTGCCGAGGGCGAAGGTGCCCAGCAGGAAAGCGACGACCGCGCCGTCGAGCGCGAGCTGGCCGAGGCGCAGTGGGACGCCGCCGCGGCGCGCGCCTGGGCGGATACCGTCGTCAAGACTCAGGGCCTGACGGTGGCCGACATCCTGGCCGCGCTGAAGGTCGAGCGCCTGGGCGATTGGCCCAAGGGCGCAAGTGCCGCCGACGAGCGCCTGAAGACGTGGCTCGACGAGCAACTGAGCGCGCGACCCGCGCAGCCCGCTTTGCACGCGATTTAACAAATGCCGATCTGCATAGGCCGTCTGGCCTATGCTATTTCAAAAAGGAGTTTCCTCATGTCTGTAGCCAAGCACCGCCTCTCTTCCGACATCGCCCAGGTTGACGACCTGCTGCTCGATGGCCGCGAAATCTACGTCTACGCGCGCAAGCCCGACGACTCGACCGCCATCCTCACCAACCTGCGCACAGGCGAAGAGGTCACCTTCGCGCCGGAGCGCATCCTGGCGATGAAATTGATCGTGCCCGGCGCCATCATCCAGACCGGCGGCGCGCCGCATCACATCGTCAAAGTCGAAGACAAGCACATCACCTTCACCGCCGGCGATGGCGAGCCGCAGGGGATGCACGCGCTTTTCTACGCCGAGACGCTGGCGGCTGTGCGCCGCCGCAACTACGGCGAGCCGGGCAAGCAGACGCCGGACGCAGACGACGCCCTGGCCGCCGAACTCGACGCAGTCGCCGATACACTGCTCGACGAGGCGGGCGTGCCGGATCTCGACGCCGACGCCGCGCTCACGGATGAACTGGATGAGATTCTTGATCGCCCTTCGTCGTTTGGCGACTTCGTGCGCGGACGTATCCTGAGTGAAGATGATCTCTTCGACGACGAGTTGCCCCCGGAAGCCGAAGAAGAACTCCCGCCCGGCGAGCCTATCGAACTGCCGGAACCGCCCGAATATCGCAAGGGCGATCAGTTCAGCCCCGTCGGCAAGTATCACCCCATCTACAAAGTGACGTTCGCCACCGAAAAGCACCTGCGCCTCACGTTCGAGGTCGGCGGCGCGACCTTTGATGCCACCGTGCTCAAGGCGGACGTGCCCAAGCTGCTCAGGCCGGACCCGTTCACGCCCGTCTTTCATGACGAGTGGGACGATGAGGTCGTGCGCATCAGCGCGGAACTCATTACCGCCCGCGAGCGCATCCGGCAGCTCGAAGAAGAGAATGCCCGCCTGCACGAAGAGAACCGGGACACGGTGCCGCTCGCGCCGGAGACGGTCGCCGAGGCCGTCCGCGCGTCGCAGGAGATGGCGCAGGTCGAGAGCGACCCCCTCACATTTAAGGATGTGCGTACAGAGTCGGTCACGCTGGCGCCGATCGACATCCTGGATGCCTCAGAGCGGTTCCGGCGCGATCGTGAGGTTGAGAATTTCCGCAACATGTCGGGTGAGCGTTGGTACACCGTCTTCGAGGCGGTCACGGTAGTGCAGGAAAACAACGAGCCAACACGACTACTGCACACTATCCGCATGGAGCGCAACATCACCATCGACAAGCCCCCGGCAGACGACGGCCAACCAGAACATCGTGACATCCTCGACCAGGCCGCCGACGTCGTCAATGGCTACGAGCCGGACGAGCAGCCCGAAGCCGACGCCGCTGAAGACCTTGTGACCGAGACGGATCTCGCGCCGGTGCCGTCCGCCACGCCGATCCGGGACGCCATCGAACAACATGGCCTGGACGCCGTGATGGAAAGCCTGGACGCCGACATTGTTGCGGCGTTCCACAAAGGCGCCGGGATGTGGGCACCGCGCATCGACCTGGGGTTGGGCGAGGCGTCATCATGACCCACCTCATCCCGACCGACCTGGACGAAAACACCCACGCGCTGCTCATCACTGCCGCGGGCGCGGATCTCGCGTGGGGCGGTGCGCAAAGCGCCGGGGCCGACGTGCTGCGCTGGCTCGACCGCATCCGCCTGTTCGTCGAGCGCCACGATACCGGCGACACCCAGGTGACGATCGTCGAAACCGACCTGGAGTCGATTGAGCGCGAATTCCGGCTGCTGAATACCATCCTCGGCCAGTACCTGGATGTCATCCGTGGCAGCGCCGAAGCCGTGCGCGAGTCCCGCGAGCAGCGTAACGCCGCCCTCGCCGAACTGGCCGGACGCCCCAGCGTCGACGCGCTCTTTGATCACGTGGTCAATCTGCTGATCGCGCACGGCGACCTGTCGGAAGACGACGCGCGCCGGGCCGCCTTCATCCTCTTCAACGCGGACGAAGACGTGATGACCTACGACGTGGTCGACGGCCTGGACGCGCTCGCCCGCTTCCGGGAGATGTTCCGCGAGATCGTCGACGAACTGAAGACGCGGAGGATCGAGAGATGAACTACCCGCGAAACACCACACACTGGCGTCCTGGAGACATCGTTTTGCACGATGCGGACGAAAAATCTCCCCGCATGGTGATGCGCGTCGTGGGTTATCGCAAGGATGGCACGGCCATGTGTCGGTACGTCTGCCCAAGCGAAGGCCGGAACTTGCGCACAATTTTTGATAACGACGTCTGCTATCTGCATGACCCGGCGCAGTTCGGCATTCGCCGCGAGTGGGGCATCGATCCTGGGTTTTCATGGGAGGCTGCTCATCGCGAGTGGGTTAATGTGCGCCGATGGAATCATCATCATCGCCGCGGGGCCGAAGTCCGCACAACAAGCGCTGAAGAAACGAGAACGACCACTACTACAAGTGAGGCATACATTGATGATGCAGGTCAGGCAGTGGTTGATCTGGCTGATGGCGGTCGATGGCTGCTACGTTTCGTTGAGGCAGCCTCATGACCGCGCTGCCGGCGTCCATCCCCCGCGCCATGATCGCGCAGCTCGACCGCGTCAACACGCGCAAGGCGCACAGCCTCGGCGACGAGCGAAGCGAGCCTCGAAGAGAGGCGGATCTGCTGGATGAGATCGCCTGCCTGCAGGACGAACTCGCGCGCCGGGACAAGCGCATCGCCGAGCTCGAGCTGCTGCTAGAGTCTCTCCAGGGTGATCAGGCCGTCGCGGTCGATCAGGTGCGCGGGGCCTTCTTCATCAACGGGCGGCCCGCCGCCACCATCAAGGATGTTGCCGACAGCAAGGGTTTCAGCGTGACGAAGGTCTGGCGCTACGTCAGCGAGGGTTGGTGGCAGGGCGAGCGCAGCGTGCCCGGTAAGCACCCGATGATCGTCTACCTGGATCAGGAGTTGGTCAGTCGCCCGCCGCGGCGCAAAAAGAAAGGCTATTCGAAATGACAGAGACGAGCGATATTCGCATCGACACCGAAGATCTGCTGCCCTCGGTCTACGACATCTACGCCCTGGGCCAGCCCGTCAAGTGGGTCGGCGATCCGTGCTGGATCGAGCGCGACGCAACCGGCGTCGTCATCGATCACAACTACGTCGGCAGCCCGGCGGAGCGCCTGGGCCTGCTGATCCGCGTGCGCTTCGACAGCCGCGTCAATCACGTGCTGCCCATCTTCATGAACGTGTCGCCGCGCGACGTGATGCCCATCTAAGGTATGGCCGAAGGTTGCTGGATATGAACTTTTGTGCTACACTGAGGGGAATTGAATTGCCGGTCGCGACGCGTCAACGTCCACCGGCCCTCCGACTGAACAGGAGTCGAAGCATGAATGATCATACCACGATCCCCGAAAAACGCTGCACCCAATGCGGCGAAAAATATCCGGCGACGGCAGAGTATTTCCACCGCGACAAGTCGCGGCGTGATGGACTATGCACTCGGTGCAAGGCTTGCGCTTGCGCGAATACACACGCATGGTACATCGAGAATGCTGAACGTGCCCAAGCTTGGAAGGTCGCCAACACCGAGCGCGTCCGTGGATACCGTCGCACGTGGCTTGAGGCAAAACCTGAGCGCGTGCGTGAACGCAGACGGGTATACGAGCAGAATCGCCGCGCTCGAAAGCGCAGCCTCCCAAACACCTTTACACTCGAACAGCAGCGCTTCGCTGTCGAGTTTTGGAATGAGTGCTGCGCCTATTGTGGCCGCCAGTTCCACGACCTCTTTGGTGAGCGCACCCTCGCCTTCGATCACTTCATTCCACTGTCATCGCCGGATTGCCCCGGCACGACGGCGGGGAATATGCTGCCGGTGTGCCATGGGGTCGATGGGTGTAACACAACAAAAAACATGCTTGATCCTGAAGAATGGCTCGCGTCGCGCTTTGGCAAACGTAAGGCGCGTCAGAAGGCCGCAGTGATCAAGGCATATTTCGAAATTGTCCGTGAACGATATGGTGACACTGAACAGGAGTGAACCATGGATGAATTCATTGCCAGCCTTCAGGAAACCGCCGCCGAGATCGGCGCGACGATCCCCTGCCGGGTCTGCGGCGAAAAGCATTTGCGCGCCTACGTGCAAATGGGGGTCGCGCCCAAGCCCGCCTACATCCTGGTCGAGTGTCGCAACCCGGCCTGCAAACTGCACATGGCGACGCGCAGCTTTGACGACTGGTGCACGATGGACGTTGCCCAGTGGGGCGCGCAGGAGTGGCCCGGCTGGGCGGCGGAGATCGCGCGCCTGGCCGCCGCTCACAACGCCAGCGACGAAAGCCCGCGCACGCTCTGCGACCTGGTCGAGAGTCACATCAAGCAGCACGAAGGCGCGCTCTGGGAGCTTGTCCTGCGCGACTTCCGTGAGCAGCTGCACGATGCGCTGCCCTACACCCGCCGCGAATTCGCAACGCGCTGGCTGCGTGTCTACACCCGGCGGGGCGCGTGATGAGAACGGTTGAAGCCGATCAGAATACGGTCGACAGGCTTGTCTGGGCACTGGAACGAGGTGCACCATTCAACCTCGGTGAACATTTCAGCACCGGCGAGACCTTCGTCGTGGTGTATCCCGGCACAAAATCCGTTGTGGTCATCACCAGGAACGGCATGGCGACACGAGAGGAAAAACAGCGATTCCTGAGTGAGCTTCGCGCGAATGGAATAGGGCGTAATTGGTGGCCTCCCGCGTTGATGCTTAACGGATATTTGCCGTTACGCCTGCGCGTCAAAAGCATCATGTCGAATGGTGAGGCTGTCTTTGAGATACGAAGTGTCGGCCAACCATGATCGCCTCCCTCATCGACTACGCCCGCGCCGAGATGCGCGGCAGCCTGCACGGCGCACGCTGGCAATTAGAAACATACGTTCCTCTATACTGCCCGCGTTGTGGTGGGGAACGTTGGTTGCGCAAGTATGACGCGGAACGAGCGATTAAGCGCGGATCGACCTGCATGGCCTGTCAGAAGGCAGAGGCGGGCAAGCGTGGCTATGTGGCTACACTCCAGAAGCACGGACGCCTATTCGTTATGGAAAAAGTGCGTGCGTGGCGATTACTGCGCATGTCCACGCTCGAAGTGCTCGTCGCGCGCGAACTCGGCAGGCGCGGCGCGCGCTACAACCGTGAGTGGCTGCTGCCCACCAAAACGAGCGGGCGCAAGAAGCGCATCTACCTATTGGATTTCGCGCTCTGGCGGCCCGGCAGCGGCGCCCTGGCCGGGGCGATTGAGGTGCACGGC
>ERZ761584.215-NODE-215-length-21387-cov-4.510923_pt1 | contig 21387 bp, 20 predicted proteins | sample MGYA00512168_ERZ761584 | MGnify/ENA primary metagenome ERZ761584 (study PRJEB28899, sample SAMN03785564) | bioreactor sludge metagenome | biome: EBPR Sludge; feature: EBPR Bioreactor; material: 0.22µm filtered reactor supernatant | place: Saint Lucia: Queensland...
GGATTTCTTGTCTGAGTAGTAGTTATAATGTCGGTAATCTTTACATTACCAAAGCTCTTATTGTTAAGAACCTCAAAACCACCTATCTGCTTATTGCTATACTTACAAGTATTCTTAAACTCCCATCCTTCAGCCCTTAACCTAAAAGTTACAGAACTTACTATTCTATTTTCATTAGGTTCGCCACTACTGATAGGATAGCCATTCATTTGGTAGATTGTCACACTACCCATATCTATCACTCCCTTATCTGCAATAGAAGCTTTTATACTTTGCGTAAGTGGAGTAGGAATAGTACCTCCCACCTGTTGGAAGTTGGTAATTATATCCAATACAAGAGAGCCACCATTGGCCGTCTCATTAATACTTATATCCGGATTCGATGTGTTACTAAGCAGATACGCAGGATCTACCGTATTCCCCAAAAATAGGCTTGCCTTTAATTTAAAGGTATGGATACCACTGGTTTTATTTGGGGCTACACCCACAGGGCCATTGCTTATTACTGCACCATCTACTGTAAGTAAAGTGGTTATAACAGGACAAGTACATGCTCTTTCTTTTGTAAGATGTCCCTCAATATCACAGGTCTCATCGATCTGTACTATCTCTAGTTTATCTTTACATTTATAGTCTGGGTCAGCCTCACACTTGCTGCCATTACATCTACATCCTTCTTTGGTTGCACATTCTCCGGTAGCACAACTGAAAAACTCGCACGGTACGCACTTTTGTTCATGACAAGTACAACCATCACCGCAATTACCTTTGGTATCACATCCTCCAACGCATCGGTTGGCGGTACTTACACAATCTCCAAGGTTATTACATTCACACCCTAATGCTTCAGCACATTCTCCGGTAGCACACTTTAGTTTTGAACAGTCTGTACATTTGCCGCCTAAGCAACCGCAGCCATTAGCTCCGCCACCACAGCCAGCTCCATTAGCGCAATCTCCATGGCATTTATCTACAACACAATTGTTATTTCCGGCGCAATGACATCCAGTGCCGCATCCTTCAGAACAATTTCCGCAGGGAATACACACGCACTGCCCTTCTACATTTTTACATATCTTACCTTGATTGGTACATGATGCAGGATTGTTACAATCGCACTTTTCAAGACAATCTCCATTCACACATACTTGCCCATCAGGACACTGACGAGGAACACACTTGCCTTGTACGCATTCACCACAGGGGCCGCAATCATTTCCTGTACAATCTGGTGCAGGAACGCACTTCCCACTGCCTGGATCTAGAACAAATCCGGCACAACACTTACATTTTTTATTACCATCGCAGCAGAAGTTATCTCCCTTGCTGCTACAATCACTCTTAGTTAAACACTCTTCGCAGTTACCGGAAGCTGGATCACAGATACCTGTACCTCCACAATCTCCTTTATATACGCATGTGCCATCGACACATTTATAACACTTGCCATATTTAGCCTCGCAATCTCCTTGTCCTATACATTCTACGCATCTGTTATTACCAATATCGTGTGGCTTATTTGCCGGACACTGACAACCACCGGCCACACACGCTTTATTACCTGGACATGGATTATCTGGATCGCACTCTACACAACTATCTGTATTCTCATCACACAAACCGGTACATCTATCAACGCATAGTCCACTATTACAATCCTGACAGGGGCCGCAGCCGCCATCTGGCCCACAAAAACATACCTGTCTCTCTATTACTTGATCTGTACCACAGCTATTACATGCTATAAATAAGGTTACACACCTCTTTTTGCTAAAATCTTCCGGATAGGATACCGTTACGCAACTGCCCTTACAAGATATTTGTACATTGGCTTGCTCTACCCAAGTAATTGTAGGACTAACACAACAACTAGGTATGTTAGTTACGCAATATTCAAACTGTTTAATCGGCTCCATATGTCGGATTCGTTAACTACATTAAAATCACTGAAATAATAATCCACTCCTTCTGACGACACAAGCACTGGACATGCTTTTGTACGATCATACCTCAACGACATCCCACAACCATATACTTTTTGTATAAGTTTTGGGTCTACACCACAGTTCAGGACATTTACGTAGTCATGAAACCCAACTTTACAGCCACTTTTCAATAATGACTGATACGCCACTTTGCACTCTTTCTTTGAGAGCACCCCTTGATACTTTATATCACAGGTCTTTGCATCTGTAAATATATCGTATTTTATCTTGCAATCTTTAGATTTTTTAGTTATCTCAACAAAAATATCACATGGTATTTTCTTTGAAATAATAGCATAACTAAGATCACATGCACTTTGCTTATCTACACGCACTATATCTATTCCTATAAGGTCACAAACCTCATACATAGCGGCCTCCCACTTCTCATATGGGATACAAGTAGGATTCTGAATGCTCCATTCAGCACGCCCACTGCTATCTACTTCTAACCCAGTATTTTTATCATCACAGAAGCCTACCTCTGACCTCGCTGCCTCTACAATAGCATTTACCTTAACGCACGAAAGACAAAGAGAGCCCCGTTTTACCAGGGCTACCCTTATGTCATATAAGAGGCTATGGAACACTTTCAGTTTCTTCATTCTAGACCACACATCTTCTGCCATGCGCGTGCCATACCACATATTTTTTATTACCTGAGATCCTAATGCAGCAACCTCTTGCTTTAAGGCATACAATATACCTGTCACCGTATCATAAGTAACCTCTTCACAGCATAGTATATGTTGGCCACATCTTTTCATTATACTGGGCTTACGCTTATACTAGGTGATCTTGTAATACTAACAGATATGCTTGGAGTAGTGCTTACCGTAATACTTGTACTTACCGTGTTTGTCTGACTTATACTAGGTGTTATGCTTATACTCTGAGTAATACTTGCCGTAACACTTGAACTCGCATTAGGAGTAAAGCTTGGAGTTATACTTGCTGTTATGCTTATACTTCTGGTGATAGATGGGGTAATCGTGATACTTGGCGTAATTGTCGAACTAGGACTCACCGTCCTACTAGGGCTTACACTTGGCAATACTTGTGGAATATTAACCCTTATCCAAATACTAATACCGCTTGTATCCGCATCTACATAATCATCTGCCACAACATCAAATACTGTCAATCTAACAGTATTGTTATCCACCCTGCTTAAATCCGCCTTTTTACCCCTACTTAGGGCAGGCATTGTAACGTAGCAGTTGGTAGCACTATCTATAAATGTGCTAGCTGCAGTTCCTAAGTAAGAGCCAGTACTTTCCCTAGTCCACACCACCGGCACTCCCAAAGAGTTAAAGCTTACATTAGCAATAAGTGTATTTGTTCCCGACTGGCTTGCTACTGCCTCATATTCTTTTACCCTACCTACAAAAAGCTTATTAAGCTTATGAGTAGCATTGGTAACACTAGAATGCGCACCATCCGGGCAACCATCACATATAGTTACTGTATCAAAAAATGAATCGGCCTGTGGATTGATACGTACCACATCTGCCCATCCATCCTGGCTGATAGCATTGACAACCACATTAACTAGCGTGCCTGGAACAACTTCATATCTCTTATTACAACAAGAGCACTGTACTGTATCGCCCTTCCCAATCCATACACGCTCAAAATTATTTGAGTCACTTGTTTGTATTACTGGCGTGATAAAATTCTCGGGATCACATGGACTTTCTCCTGCCTTCAGGAAATATACTGTACGGTCATTGTTCTCTATATTGGCCTCTTCTTCATTGGCCGTTAAAAGCAAACGCACCGACATATTTAGATATGTAAGTGCTTCTATCCTATATTTTATCTTTATTTTCTTGGTCTGACGAGGCATAATAGTGCCTATCGTCCACTTAGCTAGTCCATAGTTATATACACCATGGCCTGTCTCTACCGTATGACTCACATAAGTAAGTCCGGATGTTGGCATTGTAAAATCACCAACAACTCCCGTAGCAGTACCTTTGCTACTGATATTTTTAGCGATCCATTCTATTTCAACTTCCTGGCCATTGCTAGTTATTGTATATACGTTTATTGGCATCCCTGCACATTTTATTAAGTTTCAATATCAACCGGCGCATCAGTACATGTCTCACTACATTCGTCACATATCTGATTGCCATTACAATTGATTTCCGCACATACATCTTTTACTAATACCAGCACCTCTCCATACGCCCCTAGCCCCTTGCCAGGACACCTTACTGTAAACCTTATCTTATATGATTTGCCTAACTCGGCAGTCTCTTTAAACACATATGTAAGTGCATTACCATCCCTGGTAACATACTCAAAACCCGTCTCATCCCACGCATCAAGGCCATATACTAACGACCCTGCACATTCTGTTAGGTTTCTGCTGTGAGTGCTGATAGTTGTAAGATCTATAACCCCCTCTTGCCCACAACGGCCTACACTATCTTTTGGATAGATAATATGAACACCACCAAGAATACATCCAGTTTTACAGGCCGGAATGCTGATAGTGTTAGTTACGCATCTACAACTCATTTACACTTACAATTACAATTTAATTCTTCCATCTCTTCTTTCACAGCTTCTAATAATGACATCGCTTCTTCAGCGTTTTTCCTTTCCGCACTAGCCTTGGACATCTCCAAAACACTTTGTATGCGCCATATGTCTTTATATTCATGATTGGGAGCTTTCCTTTTAACCAAATCATATACATAATCCTGGATGCAGCATTCTGTTTTGCAGGCCACCACCCTATATCTTATATATGCCTCGGTACACATAGTTTCTGTCTTTATACAATATACAGAATCTACTAAGGTAGCCATCCCTATTTCTTCAGCAGTAATTATGGTAACTCCTTCCGCTTTTACACGTACCTTTTTACCACCACTACCAATGCCTAAAAATATGTCGTAATATTCCGGCTTTTCATACTTTTCACTTTCCTGCCAATCGCTCATATCTTCATATGAGAGAGTGCTACAATCAATAGCATTCAGGATAAAATCAAATTTCCCGCTCCTTATACAGTGACATTTGCTCATTATTCATTACGCAAAATTGTTTGCTCTATCTGCCAAATACGCTGCCTCTGTAACAGTAGTTAATGTACCATTCTTTACATAAGTAACATACTTAGCCCCATTAGTTGCCGGCACTTGGTCTCTCCAATGATATACCCCATTGCCATCACAACAATCCGGCCCACAGCAACGCTCTTTTGATGTCTCATCAACTGCCACACCAAAATCAGTTATAGCCGCACCGGTGCGTAAATTCTTTACAATGCCTGATATAATATCTACTATCTTCATTTTAAAAAGTTTAAAAGGGGAGTGGTTTTACCCACCCCCTATATTATTTATGCAGGACTCACACTTATACTAGGAGTTATGCTTCTAGTCACTGTAATACTAGGTGTTACTGACCTACTCACTGTTATGCTCCTGGTAGCAGTTATACTCACTGTTATACTTCTGGTAACAGATGGAGTAGCATACCTACTTGCACTTACGCTAGGACTTGGTGGCCCTGGCTGAGGATCTTCGGTACATGCCCAATCTGATACGTTAGCGCAGTTGTTAGCGTTTTTGATCGCATTAATGTCAGCCAAGATTGCTGCATTATTATCGCTCTGCTTTAAGGCTATCATTGTTCGAACAAAAGCCTTTCCGGTAGATGTACCTATCGCATCAGGAGAATATCCATAAGGCGCAGTAGTGATTGACAACACACAATATCCGGTAGGACATTCTATATCTACACCCTTCCTGCGTGAGAATGACAAATCCTCGTTGTATATACCGCCGGTTCTGATGATGGTATTATGGAAGCCTGGAGCAGGTTCCGCACCATATTGTTGATCCCACAGTTGAACACCCCAGTTAAGTGGTATTACAGCCTCTTCTACCAAAGAAGAAGTGAAATCAATAAATCCATCGATAGCTTCAAGTTTTACATGAGTAGGATAGTAAGTAACAGGGTTGTCTTTCTTGCCAGTACAATCACAATTCTCTTCTGCCAACTCTCCGTACCATCCCAAGGCACAACTCTGTGCACCATTGTCCACTGTATTACAAGGATCAATAAATGTGCCATCGTGCTTTATAAGCCTAACTCCTAAATCGGCATTAATTACCAATTTTGCTGTAACGCAAGGATCGTCATACGTTCCCATCCCATACCAAGAAGCTCCTTGGTGTGCCTCAAAAGCACAATCTATCTTCTTCAAAAGTTCAGATAGCTGAGATTGGTGGGTGGTTGAACTGGTAGCTAAAGTAGTACCAAATATCACCTGCCTACCCTGTATATCTATACCTTTTATACCGGTATATGAATCGCAATGGCCACAGGCACTTTCTACACCATCAAGACAGAACTCGTAGTTATATCTGTGATAAACGAAGAACTTGGCCGGTATTGGCTCTCTGCGATATTCCGGAAAATCTCCTGTATCTTTTGCGCCGTTAAGGTCATCAACAATACCTTTAACTATATCAAGACATACTGTATTGTCGTCACATGAATCGCATGTTGGGTTTACAGTAGTGTCATATTGACCTATTCTTTCCAACTTCTTATTCCAGTCAAGCTCCTGTCTTGTCCTATTGGATTCGATAGAGGCTTTTATAGAATAAAGTTGATTTTTCTTTACACATGTAAAGGTGGCTCTACCCACCTCACCACGACCGACAACCGGCATGGCACTTGCTCCACCTACTATCTGCTCAGGAACAAGCTTTTCGCCAGCAATCTTTAAGATCTCGGTTATTACATTGTTTTTAGTCCTGGAGTAGTAGATACCCATTACTATATTTTTAGTAGTTGGCGTAGCACTAGGGTCTATACTCGTCCTGGTTGCGTCATCAGAACTATAAAATACAAACATCCCAGGAACAGCCTGTGTGGGGAATGATATTCCATTTTTACAGTTCCCTCCCGGGCAAGAGAATACCTGTATCCCCGCAGGTAATACTCCGGCATCGTTATTGCTAACTAGCCACCTTTCAATTGTCACTCCACCGTGCATAATATACTATTTTTTATTAAAAATTATTTTCTCGTATTGAGTCTTGGATTCATTATTCATTCCATTATCTCTACACGCAAAATATACCGCTACATCAACTACTTCATCCATTTGAAATTCATCTAGCTCAAAAGCTACATTAGAACTTCCCATCACAGATCTTATATCTACATAACAATCTCCTAACTCTGGGCTATAAATACTCGTTGGCTTCTTATAATAGTCAATCCAGGCTGCTTCGATAGTGAAATTGTAAGTCCCTATCCTAAGCCCATCACTACATTCGTCCGCTAACGTACGCCTCCATAAAAAGGAAGGCCTTTGTTTTGGATCTAAAAATGTGCTACCCCAATCATTACCTTGCACTATTGCAACAGTAAGGTTTGCAGGCTTCTTACACTCTTTTGTAGTTGCCCTTACCGAAATCCTATGAATATCATAGTAATCTGCCGGTAATTTAGCTATCACATGATCGCTGCCAACTTTCCCTATTTCAACTTTTACTTCCGGCATGAAAAGCTTTCTTAAATCATACCTTACTTTATTTGTCGTTTTGGATATGCTTATCCTATCTTTATACCACGCTCGATACGCTTCATTAAAATAAGCATCCCACTCTTCAATTTCTATTTTCTTGCCAAAGTTTGATGTTACCCTGGCAAACTTTCTCTGCAGTTCGCTATGTATTAGAAGGTTTGTTATCATTATCAGATACCTGTGATTCTAAAACCAGCGTTTCCTCTCTTAACTTTTTAGGAGCCTTTAGTTTTATTCCAGCAATCAAATCTTTTAACAACTGCTGATTCGCAGAACTGTATAAAAATTCAACACTCTCTTCTTCGTCCCTTCCTAATTCACGGCTATTAAATATGTATAACTCATCATCAGTACTTCTTGTAATAAGCCGCGCCTTAATGCCATCCATGAATGTATTAAACACATCAAGCTTCTCCGGACTAAGCTTTGCAAATCGCAAATAAAATTGCCCCCGGGACTTCATCCTCGTACTATTTGCATCCCTTTGAATATGATCGTACAATTCTGCACGAATCTTATCATCCGACACTTTATTAGATGGGTGCATGTTCCATATCTTCGCTAACACAAGCAATGCTTTTCGGGGCATCTGTTTGATAGAAGAAGCTACATCCAAGCTTACCTGGCTATTTTCGATACGTGCTTTCTCTACGGCCTCCGCAAATCCTATACTATATATCTCATCACCGTAATTAGGCATTGCCTCGCCCTCCACACGCACAAAACGAGAATCTACTAAAAACATAGCAGCCATAATTTTATGGTGAGGCATATCAGTATCTAAAACACATTTACCACCAGTAAGAATAACACTAAACTTGTCATCGGTAAAAAAGTCATCATTGATATCATAGAAGTTAATATCTTCATATTTGATGATACGACGATCTGCTCCTATGATTGCACACTTAGATACTTCTTTTTTGAAATCATCTTCTGATAAGAAGTTAGTATCCCAATACCACCGGCCTTTCTCACCATTAAAGTGAGGCCTCTCTGTACGTACCCCTATAACCTTGCCAATAAAAGGCTCACTTTCTAACCTTATATTACCAAGATTGGGATCATCCATGTCAGCACCACGGAAAACCTGGCCACCCTTTAAAAAAGGGGCTTCTCTCAACAATTCAATTACTACTTGTGCCATATATTCCTCTTATTTTTTACGATATTGTAGGCATAAACCAGATCATACCCTCTGGGTTACGCATGTTAAATCCAACAGTCTTTTGCCAATGCAATTCATAGAAAGCTCCAGGGCCGGCAGCAAACACATGGTTTGACCTAAACATACCAGAAGCCCTTGAATTTACTGGGCCTAGTGGGCCCCACAGATTGATAAGGTAAGAGAATGCTTCACTCTGCTTTTTCTCTATAAGTTCTATATTCATTTTTCTTGAACCCTTAAGTCCAAGGTTGAATATAAATCCCCACCAAGAACTTATTGGCCATCCGTCCAACGTAAGGTCGGGGCCAAAGAAGTGTGGAGAGTCAAGGTCTGCCCAATGTCCAACCGTAAGGCTACCCATGGGATCAAAATTGATCTTTACAAACTGCTTTGTATTGAAAGCAACACCTTCTCTGTTCTTAGTATCTATTGCCTTTGCCCCTTCAGTAAAGTCTTTGAAACTATTCAAAAATCCGGATAATCCATATTCTTTCTTGTTACTATCTAAAATAGCCTCGGTAAATTTGAAACCCCCTACTGCAACAAAATTGTATTCATCTGGTCGTATCTTACCATTTACTTTTGATACAGCAGTATTCCACACATATCTCGAAGTAAGTTTTTTCTTATGGTAAGGTTCAGTAGTACTATATGCCGCATATCCAAAAAATCCTGTACCGGAATTGATACTGTAACTACTACTTTCATCAATAGTAGTACTGTTTGTCAATGGCTTAGATAGTGGTCTACCCCACATATAGTAATATTCTACTTCTTGTTGAGTTTGAGCCACAAATTCAGCTTCCTGAAGATCCATGATCTTCAATCCAACATCTTCCATTCCAAACTGTGCCTTATCGAAACAGTTGTTGAAGATAAGATACTGAGCCTGTGCTTTATCAGTTATTTTAGCTTCCTTAGATAAGGTTGCTAAATTGCCGGCTTTCTCTATCCACCCCTTATTAAAGGATGACATCATACTACCTCGCTTTGAGGTAGCTTCGCCTACCAAGTGATAAGCTTTCTCCCATTTTGTATTGGTTTTAAGCCACTTTTTGTCAAAGAACTGCTTGTCATCACCGCTCTTGTATTCAAAATAATATAAATAACCAACGCCATATCTCTCTGGCCTAGCTGATACGTTACGTATTGTTTTGCCTTTGGCATTCACCGGAGCAATAAAATCGCCCTGTTTAAGACGACCATCGTTAAGTACTAATGGGAATCTCTCTCCACCAAGACCAACGCAGTCAACATCTTCATTAAGGTCTTGAAGCACAACCATATAGTCGATGCCATCAAACCTTTGTTTATATGAGAAAAATTCGTTGTCTACATACCTTTTGGTACTGTATTCATCGATTATTTTCTTAAATGGATGCTTATATCCAGTATGATCCTCTAACGCCGTCCATATCTTTGGCCACGGCATCTCAGATATATCATCCACCGTCCTTAGTCCGGGTAAGCTTGCAAGAAGGACATTATGATCGGTAAAAGAGGATAAAAACTCTCTCTTATTAACCACTACCTTATTAACATCAAACTGGGTTTCATTAAAATTCATTGCCTATATGTTTTCAAAGAAGTTTTAATTCAAAACTTCTACAATGCCCTTTAATCCTTTTAAAGGCATTTTTTCACCAACAACTGCTCCACCTTTGTGCCCAGGAAAATCCATAGCACCCTTTAACTTCTTCTCCAACTCTGCGGCAAAATCCCCCTTGCCAATATTTTTCGCTGTTCTAAGGTCTAGTCCTTCAGCCACAATAGCTGCCAACATAGCCCCTTTTGCAGGATCTTTCTTTATCTCATGAACCATCTTCACATACTTAGATACTTTGGTCTTCTTTCCATTAAGCTCTATTTCCTCCGTTGGCTCATATATGTTTTTAATAGTAAGTGCTATCTCCGCATGACTCATTTTCTGATCCCCATAGATAGTACCAGCCTCAATAGCTTTACGCATATTCTGGTCATACGTAAGTTCTTCGTTTTTAGCACTTTCTATCTTAGAAAGTTCAGCTTGCTTAAATTCGTCCCTTTTGTTCTTAAAGTAGTCACTAGCATCTTTGTGCATTTGTGCAAACTCCTCATCATATTCATCTATGCTATTAAGGGCATTTTGTAGCATCTTGCCACTTAGTTTTTCACTATAATACTCTTTTATTACTTCCTTTGCATCATTAGTAACTGCGTCCTTCTCATCATCGGTCATATCATCAGTAATCTCGTACTTATGATTTGCCAATACCTGCAACCTGGCATATTCAGTTCTGTTTTCTAATGACATGCCAGAATTAAGCATCTTAGCCGCTTCTATGGTATCTTCCCCATATAGTTCTTTTGCTTTAGCCTCTACATTGGAATCTAAATAGTTGGTTATCTTACTTGTAAAGTCAGATAGAGCCATATCTGGCTTTATTTCCCCCAAATCAAGGCCGGATTCTTTTAATGCACTAGCTAATATATAAGCAGTGCTCTCCTTTGCCGGTGCAGATTGCTCCGGAGCCTGAACGCCTTCAACCACAGGATTCTCCTGTTTTTGCGTTGGTTCAATGGTCTGATCAACAGTTGGTAATACAGAAGAAAACGCATCCGCATCCCCACCAATAACAGATATAATACCTGGTATGTCTTTCATTGCTTCAAAATTATGTTAGTTAAATAATACAAATATTTTATTTTTTAGTCTTTTTCTTACTTTTTTGGGTTAGCGTCGCCTTTTTTCTCATGGTCTCCTGCTTGATCTTTTCAATTTCCAACTTCAAACGCCTATCTTTTTCATTTTCATCCATGTCAAACTCCCTCTGCTTCTGTGCATTTTCGTTAAGATCATTTTGATTGTTTTTATTAACATCGCTTGTGTTTAACCACTGCTCGGCACGTATAGCTTCCCTTTCTATATCAACCAAGGCATCTTGCTGTTGCATGTCTTTTTCGTGCTGCCTTGCATCCTGTAATTCCTTATCTCTCATTTGAGCCGCCATTTTAGCTTGCTCCTGTTGTGCCTGCATCATATCTTCTTGCTGACGCTCTCCTTTCCTTGCCATACCTTCGGAAGCATTCAAGATACCTGCCATATTCTTGGCTAATTTAAGCCTCATATAATCCGGTATCATAGTATATGCACCGTTCTGAACAAAGTGCATTATCTCCATCTTCGCCTCCCTTAAATCTAACTGATCCTGTATATTATTCTTGATAAATACCCCTGGCTTTGCATATTTAAGATAGTCACCACTAAGCAAAAGCTGATAACTCATATCATTTAATATCCACTCTAGCTGCTTAGGGTTCTTTTTATATACATGGTGACAAAAATCAATGTACATCTGCAAGGTGTTGTTCATATAATATATATGCTTTGTAAAAAGGTCTAATGTAGCATTAGTGGCATTCTCTTGCCCTACCTTTAAATTAGCATCCGTAGCATATGGGTTTACATCCATATCATCTACCCCCATATTCCTTTTCATATGGTTATATAACCCCTCTATCTCTTCCCAACTTTCTTTAATAGCTACATTATTACTCATGTCCACAGAGTTAAAAACTCTTCCACTCTGAGCCAATGAGGAGGCAAAAACACCATTTATCTTAGACCCATCAAGATCGATAAGCCTACTCCCTTTCATAGTATCAAAAAATTGCTCTGGAGTAACATCGTCACCCCTGGCTTCTGATAGCATCACAAACACCTTCCCAAGGTTAAATCCTTTCTCCTCTTCAAGCCTTGCTGCCTCTATATTTATTTTTATCTGAGATGGTATACCCTTGTCAAATAGCCCCTTCCTTCTGTTGCCGCCACGCCCCTTTATTACAGAACCATAGAAGCCACCACAATATGGATGCTTCCTACTTCTCGGGTCTCCTATATCTGCCCAATCATAACCCAAGGGGCCGGCCTGGATATAAAGTTCTGCCAATGGATCGCCAATACACCTGGCTTGCCCTATCTGCACACTCTTAATTTTTGTAACTTCTATATCTACATCCGGATTTCTTTCATAGTCGGTATGCCTCCAACTGTATTCGATACGATCTCCTTCAATCCTTTTAACACAATACATATCGATAGGGGTCTTAAATGTAATGTGACAATCACGGATGAGAGAGCTACCCATATTGCCACCATAAAACCTGGCTTTATAGGCCATCAGCTTCTGTTGCCCCTCCTCTGTTCTTTGATCTATATGTAAAACACGATCTTTGTCGTCTTTATAATTGTCAGAATAGTAACTTATCGCCAATGTCTCCTCTACGCCATTAAGCACATTTATATCTCCATTAAGGCCTATATTAAACATGCCTGGCTTTATTTTCTCTATGTCCTTATCTTTTATGTATTCCCCATACAAGTCAAATAACTGCATTGGAGTACGCCACGTTTCTGCCTTACACCTCTCACCATCCTCTATCGTATCTGTCATATCATCACCCCACCAATAAAAATATTTTGGATCCCACTTGGCTATTCTCGGGATGCCATGTGTCTCATATATATATGAGACCTCCATATTATCTTTATAGGCATATGAGAACAAATCTTCAAAGTGCTTTTTTAGATTATTCTTATCTGACTCATAATCCAATATTGCCTGAGACATCTCTGAAAAAGGACTAAAATATTCTTTATCAAAATATTCATTGATACGCTCCGGCGTCATCTTTTTAAACCGGGCTTCTATCTCGGCTTGCATATCCTGTTGATCCTCATGGCTCATCTCTGCAACATCAGCCACCCCATATTCCATAAGATACTGTTGGGTTAATTGCTCTTTAAACTTACCATAGTCATAATCAAGATATTCCTGAAGCCTACGTAAATGTTCCTGGCTTTTTTGATTCTTTGAGAAAATACTTAAATCGGTAGCTTGTGGCTCAAAGTTCATCCTCTGCCTTATCCCTTTCATCTTCTCATATACCGTATCGATAAGGGGGAAGTGTGGCACTAAATTAAAATCTCTCTTTGCCTGCTGTCCATACATCTTTATCCCCAACCTTGACAATTGATGGTCGTTTAAATTAGGCATCTCTCCGGCAGCTAAGTGCTCCTTAAGGATGCCCATCTCAGTCTCTTGCATCGACTTGCGCATGTGCATATCGTAATACTTATGCGCTTTCTTATACCACTCAAAGTCGTTGGCTTTTTTCTTAGCATATGATTGAAAATGGTCTATGCCATCTATTAACTTACTGTCAAACATTTTGTGGAAGTTTATACCCTAAATTTCTGCGTGCAAACTCATACATCTCTCTTTGCTTGCTAGGCCTTGGCTCTCCCGACTCTTTAGTTTCAAATTTCTGCGCAACATCACATCTATCCCATATACTGTGAATAATCATTGCTGAAGTGTTGTCAAAGTTATCTGTACTATTATATTGTGCTATTTCATCCAATATCAACAAATCATCCAACTCATCTATATTGGTGTATAGCTTATCTGTTTCTTCGTCTACACCACCCACCGGAGCAGTAAGCCATTCAGCATATAGCTCTAATCCGTGAGTTTTAAATTCTATATTACCCTCTACTTTTATACCTGCATTATATATAGAGTTACCACTTATTCTTAATTTACCTGTTGTATTTGGAGTTGGCGCAAGACAATTGCTCTTTTTCTTGTTTCTACAATATGTAATAAAATCACCAATATCCTCCTCATGCAATACCAGTGCTCCATAATATTCACATGCCAATATTACAAGTTCATGATTCTTGTCTTTTGTGTTTAACCGACCTGTCCACCTGGCTACTACATTATTTTGTTTACCCTTTGTAGATAGGTCATACCCCTTCTTTACAATAATAGATACAAGAGACGCATCATCTGTTTTTCCAAGTCCATCACTTCGTATGGGGTCATAGGTAATCCTATATAGACCGGGCTTGGTTGTCTTTACTGGATGCTCATATATAGCCCACCCATTATCTTTTGTTTGCCTGGTAGTTTTAGATGTATAGTTATCTATAACTGTTGCACGTGGATCACTCTCAAAATATACACGACCTGTATTTGCATTCCTCCTAAGATGCCCTATCTCTCTCCATACCCCCTCTTTAATTATCTTAGCCCTACGTATTTTAGCAAGTTCTGAAGGCAATATTGTGTTGCTTACATCTGTAAACATTTGCTCCGGCCAATTAGGAGTATTCTGCTCCTCTTCCATTATTACTTTAGCACTAGCCCCATTCTCTATAAGCCTGTTTATCCTTGCTACACTAGCGTTATAGGCATCAGGAAGGATAGTATTTCCATTCTCGTTTTTATATGCACTACTTATATAATAGTCTGGCATAAAAAGGCATATATCGCTATCTGGATTATCCCAATAATTAGGGATAGGGTATATGCCGTATGCTTTTGGTTTAAAAAATATATCCCTAACACCCGCTATATGTTTTACGAACCCGGATGTACCCTGCCTCATGGCAAGACCCATCTTTTTATCTGCGTGCTTATCTTTCAGTGTCTCCCCCTCTGCAGTTATAATTGTCGATGGATCTTCTTCTAACCCTATCTCATCATATAATATAAATTTACGCCGACCACCTACAAAAAGCTTTTTATTATTACGATAACATCCAAAATCTATTGTAGAACCAGAACCACTCCTTTCCTTTGTCTCCGAATCTATATATTCATGACGAACACTTCCTGGGCTTCCCCACTCTCCTATTAACCTACGAAATAGCGGAGGTGCTAATTTAATCCCATCTTTATTATATCCGCCAGGGAAATTTTTATAGAAATCTAAAAGAGCGTCTGCGATACCCTGCACTTTGTCCGTATCATACGATCCTACGCCAAACCTATTTGGCCCCATAATATCACCTATCTGATCCCACCTTCGGATTCCTGCGGTATAAAATTTATGAGATATATTACTTGCAGCGAAAATACTTTTAGCACTATTTCTAGTCCCCATAATAAACCCATCCATCCACTCATTATCATATAATGGAAGGCCAAGTGGCTTACTCTGTGGTTCTAATACAAGATAGAAAGATCGTAAATACTCCCAGGCATTAACGTATTTTTTTAGCTTACCATGCTTATCATACAGGTTTTTATTATTGTCTAATATCTTCTGACTACGATAATCTATTATTCTTCCTTTTTCTACATCATCAACAACCCTATGACACGTATGATACTCATCACCATCAAAACCAGAAAAACCATAACAACAACTATAATAATTAGTGAAAACAAATTCTTTGTCTGTAAGGTCTGGCATGCTTATAACACGGTTGTTATGCTCATTTGTTACTGTAATAACAAAAACATTAATAAACCAATCTAACTCGGGCAACATACATACCCAAGTGCCATTATCATTTACCCACCACCCCTCTATGCTTTTTCTTAATCTGCTATCCCAATAAGCATCCCTATCTAACAACGGGACACTATCATGATCCCTGTCGTAAAACAGGTTTCTATTTTTTATTTGATATGGGAATAAACTAGCGACTTCCACGGCCAAGACCGCCTGACTCCAACCTACTTGGAGTATAACCAGCTAATCCCTTCTTATCCGTTGAAGCCCTACTGGCCTGCAAATCTTTACGTTTAGATATTACCTTATCTAATAACGACTGTGCCTTAGTAAGGCCATCCATCTTATCTTTAGCCAAAACCATCTTCTGGCTTGCTGTTCTTTTTTTCTTTTTACCAGGCTCATCTTCCTCCTCTTCTATATTTATGTTTTTATAGAACTTAAGAAGATCACGGCACTGCACAAGCAACTCATTATATGCCGTCTCTGGCTCCGGAATATATACCCTATATAACTCTATTTGTGTTTCTATAAAAGCATCTTCAGGATCAAATTCTGGATAATACCTACTTTTTATATGCTCTAACCTGGCACTGTCATCCGGATCTAATGATGTGATAGCACGTGGGTCACAATATAAATAGATAGACCACATTATCTTGCTCGAATCAGACATCTTTATAAACTCACTATCAAAAACAAGCTTATATTCCGGATTAGCATCCCAAAAATTAGAGTTTATATCCATTATGCCGGTACTATGCTACCATAGAGACTTAAAAAAATCTTTGTCTTCAAATCATTATCTACCATCTGTCCAAACTCATTGGTTTTTCTCATTGGCCGACCGTCCTTCAAAAACAGCGTTATAGTTGTCTCATAGGGTATCTTTTCAGCATACTTCTGAGTCTTTGCTGTATCAAAAATAACTTCAATAAATCCATCCCTTAGAAACACATTGTCTTTCGTACACACACAATTCCCTGTCCAGTCCTCTATAAAAGAACCAAAATCCCTGGTAGGAACATCACAATAGCTATGTGGGTCTTTAAACTTAAATAAAAGCTTTACTTTATCTCCCCACTGTATTTCTCCATAAAAAACAGAAGTCTCTATTCTACTCCTTAATTCCGAAACATTAAATATCTTATCCATGCCTTTTTATTTTTTGCCTGCTGTAAAATTATATGAAATATTATATTCTGTCACTGTTTGATACCACTTCTTTGATGTTTGCATTTCCCCAAACTTGCCGGCACTACACCTTGCCTTTGGATCAAGCATTTTACCCCATGTGTTACAATTACAATTTATACAACGCCCCCTATCAACACACGGCTTACATACATAAGACCTATACATAAGCTGCTCCATATAAGCCCTTGATACAAAAAAAGATATGAAAGAGCCCTTTATATAACTAATCCATTTTAATGGGTTTATAATGTCTACTACCTTAACGCCCCATATAAACCAATATTCTCCGATAGGCACTCTCTTTTTTTCAAGAGTACTCAGAGCATCTACAATGATTGCTAAAATAAAAGATACTATTATTATACCCTTATCCGTCATTTTATTAGTTCCTTGCTCATGACACAATGTATCTCATGCGATCCTATAAGGATCTTAGTATTGTCACTTAACTCTTTTTCGTCAAGTGGGTTAAATAAAAACCTATAATCTTTTAAAAGAGACGCAACTCCTCCTACAAAAAGATCACCAGGGTCTTGGTATTCTGCTGGATAATGCTCATTATGTGCTTTTATGGCTTCAACTTCTTTCGTTCTATTTTTAGGAGTTTCACATGAAATATTGGATAACTTAACAATATCCCCAACCTTATATTCTGTATCATTTGGATGCACTGCCAAAACCTTAGCTATTGGCCAATATTTGTACCCCCCTTTATCTCCTTTGCCATCAACAGCATTCCCTTCAGTAACCAATATTGTCGATTCTTTATACATAAAAAGCTCTAAAAGTACCATGCCTCTGGCAGGCTTAATCTTACTGGCCTTTTCTTCTTTGGCTGTATCACCAACGAACTTCTTAAACATATCTATCGGATTGTATGCCATATTAGTTATGTTTTAAGGTTTCATTGAAATTAGATAGGATTATTCTTTCTATTGCCCGCATAAATGGCTTGTGCTCTAAAGCATCCCGAACCGAATTACTAGACGATCCGGTCTCTTCTTGCTCGTCGTTCCTTTGCTTGCCTCTGTTCAAAGGTTTCTTTGAGCCATTGGCAGCGATCTTGTAAAACTCTAAGAGTATGTTCTGCTCTTCTACGCTCAGTCTCGCTTCTCCCATGTTTTATGGTTTTTTTCAAATAATACATTTTGGGTGCAAACCCCATCTTAATCAACTTTCTCCGCAGGCTAAGATAATAGTATAGCTTTTCGCGACTACCCTTACCGGCCTTCAACCGCTTAATCTCTTTTTTGATCGCACGCAATACACTTAAATATCGTGGCCTAAATGTGCCAAGCTTATAAAGCTGTATCACAAAAAAACGATCAGAAACGATCAAGTACTTCAAAAAACTCCAAAATGCGTCAATAGCTCTTCCAAAATCTCCTGGCTCTAAACTACCAATACGCTCTACCTCCTCGACAATATCATTTTCAAAACTAGACTTCGTTGCCATACACTTTTGCAGAAAAAACTACATCCTTACCGGCAACAACTTGCTCGGCTATCCTTAATATGTCAGGGGGAAAAAGAAAGTCATCACCTTCTTTTCTTAAAAGACCAGACTTTTTAATCCTATCTATATATGTATAGATACTCTTATTGTCATCTGAAATCTCCCTTATAGATCCTTTTTTAAGATTTTTTGATACGTGCCTTAATAACAGCTTGCTATAAGCCTTAAGCTCCATATCAGATAGATGGCTGCTCTTGCTTTTAAAGAGTACCAAATAAATGTATATAGACACCCCCAGTTTTAACTCACTATCTACAACACGTATATCCTTACTAAAGACATCCACACAACAAATATAATTGCTTAAATAATCTGAACAAACATTAACGCTTGTAATACCGGAAAACAATACCTATTACGATAGATAACGTGGCATACCAACCCGCTTTCTCTACATCACATAGATACCCATAATTTTCACATAAAAGAGCAAATAGCGTCTTTGTTGCCCATCCCCATAACTCAAACAGTATGAATAAGATAACAGATATAATAGAGACTTTTTTAGTCTCTTGCATCAATACTACGGCATTTTCTTTTGCCTTAACCATAAAGTCACTCATATAGCTATTTTTTATTTACAAACTTTTATTGTATCCTTTCTATACGCCGTGTATGGAGTAAGCACTACACTATCCCTACACACAACATTTGTCTTTCCCCACGCCTCTATTTCAGCCCAATGAGAATAATCCCCGGCAGAAAAATTCTTTACATATACACGCAAATACCTTCCGGTAACATTTACATCCTTTGCAATATCTCCAATCCCACCAGATACATTAATATCCCATACTGATCCAGGAGTATCATAATTACCAACCTCTTCGTTGCTGACAAATACCCTGGCAATACGCATCCTATACCGGCAACAATCTTTTCTGCTTAAAAGCCTTATTTTAGTAATATTCACTATTGCTCCAAGATCTATCTGAACCCATGGAGTTACTTCCTTATTTGTATGGTTATAAGTCTCTTCGTTACCATCATTTACCAATGTGATAGCAAAAGCAGAATATGTACTACTTTGTTTTACCGGCTTACCTCTTGTTATTGGAACATCAGTAGGAACAGGCGGAGGTGGTGGTGGAGGCGGTGGCGTAACTACTGTTGAACATGCAGTACATGGCTTAGTATACCTATCTCTTATCCTGGCCCCTGGTATCGGGCCAAAGCCATTTTTCATATTAGTACCTACCCCTTGCTTCATATGGCAATAACTCATTATCGTTCCGCCTCCTGCAGGCGGCACTGGGGCAGGACAACCTCCCTCTGTGGCATAACAAGCATCAATAGCCCCAAAAACGCCAGGACTAAGCTCCCATCGACACCAATGAGTATGTGGACTGCCTATATTATGCCCTAATTCGTGAGTTATAACCATTATAGACCACGAATAGGCTGGATAGATAGCATAATTCCACATAGGCTCTGCGTAGCTAAACCGGTAATTATTATTACACAAAACATCAACATAAGCGATTCCTGAGAGTGCACCTCCCGGCCGGCCACGTACAAGTTGAGCTAAGTTGCCTTTAAAGTTAGGATCAACCTTCCTTTTCTCAGTAAATTGCTCTAAGGCCTTACCAGCCTCAGTACTATATCCATCTGGCACTGTGTTGTTAAATATCTTAGAAATGTTAATATCGATAGCCTCTGCTTTATATACTGCTTTTACAGAAGCAAACATGGCCACAAGCCAGTCATTACTTTTCTGTATAGTCCCGAAATTTTGGAACACCTCATATGTTAATTCAAAATCTACTGTGATACAGCGACTTACTGTTTGTTGAACCTGTGCATCAATGCTTTTTTTTAACTCTCTTGGAGCTATCAATTCTGAGCAATTAAAGCTTAAAGTGTCGTTACTACTATAAGGATCATAAATTAGATAGGAGGTAGTGTTTACTTCATTTTCCCTGCCTATTACAAGTTCCCCATATTTAGTGCTGCTTATAAGCCCGCTTATAACCCCATTCACTACATTTATGGATACAATACTACTATCCTCCCCTTCCACATGCCCTGTATAGAACGTGCTATTGCTTTTATATTCCTCGACTCCACTCTGAGATACAGACTGGAAATTAGCATCAAAAAGGTTTTCTTTTTCAAGATTGACTATTACTAACCCATCTTTCACCGGTAGATTTAACCGTAATGTAGCCGGTTGGCTTTCGTTGATAATGTTTATTGTAGAAGAATCTATCTCTACCGTTGTGTAATCCAAGTTACTTTTTAACCTAACTTCTTTGTTAGATACCTTAAAAAGAGAGAGACCGCTATCTTTATCTGCCTCCTTGCCAGTACACGAAAATATTCCTAAAAGTATTAAAATCCCTAATTTTTTCATTTTGCTCTCCATTTACTTGGCTCTACTATATTAGAGCCTGCCCACAATCCTTTCTTCTGCGACTTTGCCTGCTCCATAATATTCACACTTGCCTTATACCCTTTTTGTGGATGATACTCTTTAAAAGCCCAGGCAAGGCCTTCCTTAAGCATCCACTGATCTATCCTTTCTCCATCTAATGTTATGAAAGCCAAGATACGGTTATATTGATCTACACCATAATATGTCAATTTCACCTCTTTATTCAAAAGTTTTGCTTCCACTACTTTATAGATACTGTCGGCAAATTCCTGTGCTTCCCGGCGTTTTGGAATAAAG
>ERZ761584.216-NODE-216-length-21381-cov-9.339867_pt1 | contig 21381 bp, 23 predicted proteins | sample MGYA00512168_ERZ761584 | MGnify/ENA primary metagenome ERZ761584 (study PRJEB28899, sample SAMN03785564) | bioreactor sludge metagenome | biome: EBPR Sludge; feature: EBPR Bioreactor; material: 0.22µm filtered reactor supernatant | place: Saint Lucia: Queensland...
ATGGGCATGGGCGGGCTCTGGACGATGTCGAAGGGATCCGGGGCGGTCCCGATGAGAGCGAAGAGGTCGAAGGTCGAGGCATTGGGGATGGTGATCTCCCGCTCGAAGCCCGACCCCTCAAGAAGAACACGGAAGGTGGCCCCTCGCGCCAGCTTCACCAGCGCGGTGCCTGTCGCGTCGGTGGTGAAGATGATCCGATCCTGCATCGGCAAGAGCTGGTAGCCCCCGCTCTGAGAGAGGCCTGTAGGGACACAGATGATGCGGCGCCCCTCGACTGGCTGTCCCTGGCCGTTGGCCAGCTTCACCGTCGCGGTGGACATCAGGTTGTCGGGGAGGACTTGGGAGGAGAGACCGAGGACTGGGGAAGAGAAGGAGTCGACCTGGAAGGTGATGGAGCTGTAGAAGCGCCACTTGTAGTAGTTGGTGGTGAGGCTGTCCAGATCGCGGAAAGGGTACTCGGTGGTGGGGTCGGCAAGCTCCGGTCTCCGCCCCTTCCCATTCACCTTTCCGCCAGGAAGACCGAGCTCTGTTGCTGCCGTGCCCGAAGCTTGAAGAGCTGACCCGGTTCCTGGAAGAACCGCCTTCAGCAGGACCTTCCCTGAATGAGGCGCGGACTCCTCGGCGGTGACCCCGAAGCCAGCCTTGTTGATCTGGTCGAGCACCGTGGCGAGGTCGAGCGGATCGGTGCCAGTGAAGACGATGTTGACGGGGTCGGCGTTGTTGATGACCAGCGTCAGCGTCTTGCCCACCAACGTCCAAGGACCTGCCACCGTTCCTGTGAGCTGCGCCGGAGTCGGCACGTCGGCCGTGATCTCAGCGTAGGTGCCCCCGATGCTCGTGGCTCGCCAGATCTGGATCCGGTCGAACAGCTCGAGAACCGATGGAAGGTTGTCGACGTGGATCTTGAGGTCGATCGCCGGCATGTACTCTCCTGGAGCCCGCTTGCACCTGTAGGAGAGCTTGAGAGGCGGGCAGAGTCAAGGATACCGATACGGCCGGCGTTCGCAAGAAGTGTGGCTACGAAGAGATGGCCTTCCCCAGGTACTCGTTGATGGAGTTGGCGAGGATCTTCGACGCCCCCTCAGTGTTCAGGTTCTGGAGACCCTTGCTGCCGTGCCGAGCCTTGCCGATGGCATCGAGGAAGTCGAACTGCGCCTGTAGCCGCTGCTTCTCCTTGTCGAACCAATCGGAGGCAGCGTCTTTCAGCTCTTGAAGCCTGTCTTGTGCGGCTCCCATCAGGTTCCGACCTTCTCCTCGGTGCCCTCCCAGGTGAACTCTCCCCCTTCTCCGACGGGATAGTGCGCGTTGCAGTTGCAGCAGAAGGTGGCGGTGTAGAACTTGGGGTCTCGGGCGTAGGTCTCGGAGAGCTTCAGCCCCATGGTGGTCACCCCACCGCACTTCTCGTGTCGGTAGGTACGACGAACAGGACGAACGAAGCCCTTGGCACGTTCCTCGTCGCTCAGGACGATGTAGTCCGAGTGCATCCCGACAGGCTGAGCAGCCTGCTGTCGTCGTAGCTCGTCGATGGGTGTGCCATGAAGAGAGGTGATCGCCGTGCGGTCAACTGGCTCTGACATCGATCTCTCCTATTCCTTCAGGAGGTCCATCGCCTCTTCGAGCTTACCTCGAAGCTTGTTCCGGATGCGAGAGACCTTCGGCCCATTGATCTTGGTGATCTTCGCGATCTGCCCAGGTTGAAGCTGGGGCTTCCCGTTCATTCCGAAGGTGTACTCGTAGACCGCCCGCTCCTCGTTGGTGAGGTCATACTGCATGAGCTTGATGGCCTCGAGCTCTCGAGGGTGAAGGAAGTCCGCAGGGTCATGCTTGAACTGCGAGGTGGGCAGGTCCTTGCGCAGTTCCTTGTGCATGCGCTCGACTCTCTTGGGCGACCACCCTAGGTGGGAGGCGAGCGAGTGGGTGTCGGGTTCATGTCCGAGCTGGTTGGTGAGGTGCTCCTGGGCGACTTTGAACTCCGTGATCTTGGCGATCTGCCCCTCTGGGATCTTACCCATGTTCTGGTAGGTCCTCATGTAGCGACCTGCCTTCTTGAGGTTGTGATCGACCCAGGTGTTGAGCTTTACCCCTCGCTCTGGGTTGAAGGTCTTCACCGCGTTCACGAAGTGCCGCTGGAACTCCTTGTCGATGGTCGATGTGGGGAGCTCGACGTTGCCCTTCCAGGACTTGGCCCGCATCTCGAGGAGGGGCTTGTAGGAGTCGAGGAGGGGCTTGAGGTGCTCCGGCTTCCTGCCGCCGGTGTGCCAGGTGTGCCAGAGCTGTAGCTCCTGCTTCTGCGTCTCACGCAGCTTCTCCTTGGACGGGGCAGCCTCTTTGGCCATCACCGTCTCGAGGAAGTCATCGAGGACGTCTAGAGCAGTCGCGAACATGTGCTAGCGCGGAAGCCCCGGCATGGAGGGCATGGCGATAGGGTTGGAGTGGAGGCTCCTGAAGCCCTGCATCGCCTTGTTCGCCATCGCTGGAGCTGTGGGCTTCACAGCCTGACCGACAGCCTGAGTTCCCTTGCCGAGTGCCCGCATCATGCCCTCGATCTGCGAGGCAGCGATCTTCTGGAGCTCCCAGAGGAACTCACGGTAGCTCAGCCGGCGGGAGTCGCTGGCGATCTTCGAGAGCTCTCCACCGACCCTGGTGTAGAACGCCACCTTGAGCAGGGGGTTGCTGGTCTCGCGGTCCATGCCGCTCTTGGATGGCAGGAGCGAGTCCATGGTCTTGGTGTTGTTCTGCTCGACGGCGCCGGCGTTGTCGAAGAGGCCCTTCAGGTAGCTCTTCGAGTCGCCTCGGTTCGCCGTGTGCTCTCGACGAGCGATCTGGGCGTTGTCGAGGCTGTAGTTGGGGGAGACAGCGCTCTCGGCTGCCGCCTTTTCGATGGACGAGATGAAGTGCGCTCTGGTCAGCATGGTTCTCCTCAGATGCGTGGTAGGCGGCCCGCGGTGCCCATCAGACCAGAGGGGCGAACGCCTGGACCCTTGTGGATCATGTTCTCGAAGTGAGCGGTTTCTCCGCTCGCCTTGAGCTCCCTGGCTGGAGTGAAGGTCTGCGAGCCGAGCATAGCCTGCTTCATCATCTCCTTCTTCTTGAGGTGATGCGTTAGCAGCTTGTCTCCGATCGCGAGGCCTCCACCGAGAAGGGCGCCTGCCCGAAGAGCTGGAACACTGGCCTTGAGGCCTTCCGAGAAGGTAGCTCCAGGAGCCATCGGCGCCTTGACCAGAGCATGCCCGAGTCCCATGAGACCCGCGCCTGTGGTGACCCCCTTCACCCCGGTCATCATCCAGTCCTTGGCCTTGGCGTAGCGGTTGTGGGGGCTATCGACCGGGCTGTCCATGTCCATCCCAGTTGCGGCGAGACGAGCGGGAGATCTCCAGCCGGTGATCGACGCGATCTTGGGCACGAAGCTGGTCTCAGCCTCGGTGTTCGCTGGTAGACGCCCGCCCTGAAGATACTCCTTGCCCTTCTTCTCCGCCTGAAGGGCTTGGATGTCGGGGTCCTTGATCTCCATGGCCAACTTGACGAGTTCCGTCGAGAAGGCCCTCATGGACAGCGCGTTCATCAGTACCCCTGCTGTGCCTGTTGCAGACGGAGTTGCTTCCCCATCTTCCGGTCGTTGTTGGCGCGGATGGCAGCCAGAGTCAAGGCCGCTCCACCCGCAGCAGGGACGAGAAGCTTCGCCGCCGCACCACCTCCGCCCACACGGGCCGCGGCGATCTTGTTGAACTCGTCCTCGAACCCTCGAACCATCTTCTCGACATAGTTGTTGGACATGGTGGGAGTCTATCAGCCCAAGAGGCCGATGCCTAGGCTTCCCTGCCCAGCCCCGAGGTCGCTGGTGTACGCCAGAACCTGGGCTCGGCGGTCCGGGCGTGGGTCAAGAGTACGCGAGAGAGGAGCCGCTTTCCCCTTCGTGAGGAGCCGTGGCAGCGCCTGGTCTGGGTTGTCGAGTAGGCCCATGAGGTTGTCGTAAGGCCCGACGGAGGTGGAGTGGAAACCGGGGGTCCCCTTCACTCTCTCCAGCTTGTCGCCGTTCTTCTTGTACTCCAAGTCGGCCGAGCCGAAGATGTCCTCCATCGTCGCAATGGGCCTCGAGGTGTAGTCGGCGATGAAGCGATGCACATCGAGGTTCAGGCGACGGGTCTCCCCGTAGATGTAGGCCAACGTGTCAACGGCCGTTTCCACAGAGGGGATGTCAGACAGAGAGGAGGCCTTGGCGTCATTCAAGATCTGACCGATCTTCTTCAGGTCTCCATCTGCCGCCTGGATGTCGGAGAGGAGGTCACTCTTCTTCTGTTTGTTGACTCCCTGACCTCCTGCCCCCAGGGGGGTCTGGAAGATCATCTCGTCGACGATAGAGCCCGTGCCGAAGAAGGCCTGGTAGATGTGGTCGCCGATGAAGAGGTTGGAGTAGAGAGGGCTGAACCACGGCGGGCGGATGACCTCCTCGATGGGCAGAGGAACAGAGGTGGTCTTGGAGGTAACGTCCTCGTGGATGACTGCTCGCTTCCAGAGGTAGACCACTTCCGAGTCGTTCGCCTTCGCCTTGGTATCCTTCTTGTCCTTGCTCTTGGCCGTCTTGTTGATCTCGGCGCGAGTCAGACGAACGATCTCATCTCCGAAGAGCTGGATCTGGGTGACCTGCCCACCGTTCGGTCCCTTGCTACCTGGACGCAGTGTCTCTGGGTAGGGGTTTGGCTCGAGGATGGTGGTTCTGGTGCCTGAGAGTGTGGTCTGATGCACCTTCCCCCGCAGTGGTGTACCGGCACCAGAATCCGCTACCACCGTCGTCGGAGAACCTCCGAACTCCGGCAAGGTGACTCCCGAGAACAACCCTGTAGCGATGGCTCGTAGACCCGCCGGGTTGAGATCTGGGTTGGGGCGATCTCCCAGCGTGACTCTTTCGACACCCTGGTTCTTCTCGTCCTGCGCCTGCTGCTTCTCCTGCTCCGCTTGCTGCATCTGTTGAGGGATGTTCTGAGGTGTGGCAGCGATGAGGAGCTTCAGGAGCTTGTAGTCGCCCTTCTGAAGTAGGTCAGCCACGTCGAGAACAGTGGTCCTGTCCTGGGTGTTGGTCTGCTTCAACACCTCGGCCGCGAACGTCTGGAGGAAGTCGTCCTCCGTGATTCTATGAGTGCGGGCATGCGTCATGGTGACGCTGGTTGTTCCTCCACCTTGGTCGACCGAGTGCGACATTGCGGCGACCATGCCCAGATACTGCGTCGGAGCCCTGAGCTTCTGCGCTAGGATCTGGATGCTGGAGACGAAGTCGTCGGTGTTGAGGTTGACCTCTCCGATGGAAGACTTGTCCAGCGCCTCCCGGATGCGGTCTGGATCGACGATGAAGGGCTTCTCGATCAGGAGAGCAGGGAACCCCACGGCTACGAAGGGGTTGAACCGCATCGAGACTTCCATGGTTCTCGCCGCGAAGCGGTACTTGAAGTAGTTGAAGTTGGCTGTTCTCGCCGAGAACGAGACCGACTTGCCCCTGACGTTCTTGTTGAGATCCTTCTGCCTCTTGTTCGCGATGTAGTTGATCTCGGCGATGTGCTCGAACTTCGGCAGGATGCCAGTGAACTTCTCCCAAGGGAGCAAGGCACGAACACCGCTGTTGCCTTGCTTCTTGGCGATGTCCCTGATCTGACTCATCGAGGGGGCGTAGAAGTAGTCCGCCAACAACGCGTCGTTGCCACCGAACATCCAGCTTGTCTGGAGCCGTAGCCTCGTGGGCTCTTGTAGGAACGACCTCTGGTAGCTGAACTGGGTGTAGACGTCGGGGAAGAAGACGTTGCACTTGGGAGGTGCTGCGAAGAAGCAATCGGGACGGAAGATCTGCGTCTGGAGACGGTCCAGCTCTCCTGGCTTCACCGCCTCCTTCAGCTTGACGGTCGACTTGGACAAGTAGGACAACGCCTGGTTGAGCTGCTTTGCGACCAGATTCCAGCTCGCTGCATAGTCCACGTTCAAGCTGTCATTGACCGCCTTGCTCAGGTCGGTAGTGACAGATCCATCCCGGATGTTGTGGAGGTAGCTGATCGCGACCTCGATCGAAGACTTCATCTTCGTGGGTACGTCGTCCCGTGTTAGCAATGAGCTTAGACCTCCGCCCTCAGCCTCTCCCGCCATGTTGATCGCCAAGGTTCGGTCGTTGGCGTTGGGGTCGAACCTTGGACCTCTCTCGGCCGCCTTCTGCGCGTTCTTCTTTGCCTCTGCCTGGAAGTCCTGGAGAAGCTTCTGGATTTCCTTGGGGGTGCCTCCAACCGAGACCTTCTTCTTGGTCTTCAAGGAGGCGATGGAGGGCACGTACATGGGACAGACAACCGGGACCACCTCGTAGAAGATCCACTGGAAGAGCAGCTTCAGAAGGTCTCGGAAGGACACCAGTTCGCCGAGGCTGAGAGTCCCTCTCTCCAGCCACTGCCAGAACTCCTTGTTGTCAAAGAGTTGCTGGGCTGTGTTGTCATCCTGCTCGGCGGTGATCTGCTGGAGCAGATGTCTCATGAGCTCAGCGATGGTGAAGAAGTCGTTGACTCCGTGGGTGTGGTTGGGAACGCCACCCATCGCCTCGAGAAGCCTGATGATGCCTCCCATGAGCCCCTTCACATTCTTGAGACCCGGAGTCAGCGGCTGCTCGTGAAGGAAGCGGTTCATGACGGCGCTGTGGCCGTCCAGGATGTCGTCGAAGAGGCTGTTCCCTCCCGCCCACACCGCGCTCGACTCGGTGAGGAAGTTGCCGTGAGGAGCGAAGGAGATGAACATCTGGTAGGTGGTGTCCCAGTAGGTAGACCAGTCGGCGCACTGGAGCACCATCTGCCTAGCCGTCGGGGTCTTCATAGCCGCGACGCCAACGATCTCGCCACCGAAGAGCAACTTGTACCCCTTCAGAGGGTCTGGGGTAGCCGCCAGCGGGCTGCTGGCAACCTTGCTGCCCACAGCACTTGAGCCTCCGAACTGCTCAGCGATGAATGCCTCGAGGTCATCCCCTGCTCCGACGGGAACCGGCTTCTCTGGAGACGTAGGCAGGTCGAGGGTGTAGTCGTAGAAGAACAGGTGGACAAGCGTGCGAGGCTTGAGCTCGAGCACCTTGTCTGAAGGCACCACCTGGATCGACGCCGTTGCAGGGGCGTTGATGTTGCTCTGCACCACGGCCGAGATGGCCGGAACCTCGATACCCTCGAGGAAGAGGCGTAGGTGCAGCCTTCCTCCTGTTCCTCCAACGGTTGCCATCTATAGGACTCCGAGGACGACAGAACCTGCCTGGTTGACAGACGAATTTGCGGAGCTCGCACCCTTGGCCGCCAGGATGCCGACACCTGCCCCAACCGCCGCTAGGCCGAAGCCGACCCCAAGGGCCTTCCGCAGCAGGTCGTTGGGCGGGTCTGTCTTGATCCCGAACTTCTTGAACACCTGCCGCACCTTGTCGGTGACGTCTCCGTCCGAAGTGAGTTGGTCTGCGAACAAGTCGGGTGGAGAGGAAGATTTGGCCGCGGTCTGAGCGACTCGGGCGATGAACTCATCCACGTTCTCGGAGATCTTTCCGTACTTGGCCTGCTGGAAGGTCTGAGCCAGCGCCGGTGCCTTGATGGTCACCGTCCGGGAGCCCAGCTTCCCCTGGATGCCCTGGTTGAAGAAGGTGTTGAGGTCTACCGATCCCAGCGCGATCTGTACGTCATCGAAGACCGCTCCTCCTGCGAACCCGATGGGGACCCGTACCACTCGACCAGAAACGAAATCCGTCGTCAGGTCGATGCTTCCATTGAGGTACGAGTCGGCGATGGTGAACGCGTTCTGGAGTCCGTTGCGGATTCGGGCCAGGAGTGAGTTCTTCCCCTTGCCCTCATTCAACGCGCGAACCTGCTGCGTTGAGCTCTTGAACGCGGAGCTAAAGCCCTCGACGTCGATGGTGTTGGGGTCGAGACTGACCTCATCGGCGCTTCTCGGGAACTCGGTCTCTCCGATCCTCGAGATGTTCTCGTAGTGGGTGAGGAACAGGCTGAAGCTGAATGGAACCTGGAGGGGCTCCGTAGCCTGCTCCTGCGCCGTGCAGTTCATCATGTAGCCCTGAACCACGATGTCGTCCCAAGACATGAGAACACGCGTCTTGTTCTGCGCGCACTTGGTCCCACGGAGGTACAGATCGTAGTTCTCCCACCACTCGGCCCTCCAGTTGAAGTCCTCGGAATTGATGAGGATTCCGTTGAACTGGACCACCCTAGGGCGCTCTCCGTAGAAGAAGATGTACGGCTCGCCGAAGGTCTCGACGATCTGTGTCTTCTCCTGCCTAGCCTCGGTGACGTTCTGGAGCAAGAAGTTGGAGTACTTGGCAGTCCGTCCGACCTCGTCTTCCTCCCCCAGTAGGCCATCTCTTCCACCTGCGTCGATGAGAAGCTTGGGCACCCCATCCGAAGAGATGACCTGAATGGTTGCGAAGGTGTCGTCCTTGATCTGGAGGCCACGGACAGGTCTACGGACGTGGCTGAACAAGCCTCGCTGAAGACGGCTCTGTCGCGATCGGTTGGCTCCCGTTCCACCCTTCTGCTCCGTCGTTGCAGACTGAAAACTGGTGTTGAACGGGTCTGGGGTGAGCTCGACGAAGGCTGCCATTGGTCTACTCCGGAATCGCGCCGATACGCAGTAGGTAGTCCTTCACCTTGCGTCCGACGGTGGGGAAGACATCGCGCCCGGTCATGACGCGGTAGCCCTCGGCCTTCGCTCCTTGAATGACCACATCATCGACGAGGAGGCTATCCATCACACGGACGTTGAGCGCCGTCCCGTCAGAGAGGAAGACCCTCGCGGTTGCTTCTCTTCTTCGGGCCACTCTAGTCCTCCTCTTCCTTCTTCTTGGCTGCATCTCCTGACTGGGGGAAGAGCCTGGTGTTGAGCAACTGGATCTCCGCCGAGGCAGCCTTGGTTGCTGCGTCGAAGCTGTTGACGTCCTGACCAGCCAGCCCTTCCGCTAGTGCTTCCAGGAGCTCGTCATCCATCAGTGACCCTCCTTGGTGTTCTTCTCAGGCGTCGCCTTCGCGACCCCCAGTCGATCCGCGAGGTTGTTCACCGCTTGGGTAACCGCAGTCATGTTGGTGTTGAACTGGTTGAGATTCTCCACCATCTTGGCGACGGGGGCCACAGTTCCCTGCTCTCCCCCGCCCTTGGTGAGCCCCTTCTCGACTCGAGCCCTAGCGATGAGCTGCTCGATCTTCTTCTCTTCGGAGGAGCTGACATTGTCATCTCCAGCCGCCGACTTGATCTGAGAGAGAAGCTGCTTCTTGGCTTCGCCCTCAAAGCCCATCTCATCGAGGCCTGCCTCATCGTAGCCAAGACCACCGAGGGTCTTCTTCTTCGCCCTTCTGTACTTCTTGGAGAGGATGCCAACCTGAGCCACGCCAGATCCTAGGTGTCCGGGGAGCTGGCGCATAAGGAGGTCCTTCTCCTTCCCCTTGAGCCCTGCGATGGTGGCGGAGAGTTCACCGACGTCGGTGCCACCCTCGCTCTCGATGTAGGCTCGGAGTTGTGAGAGAGCGCTTCTGGCCCCCGCCGACCCACTCTTCATAAGACCCGCGTTGGACTCCTCGAACTCGCCCATCCTCTCCCTGAACCCACCGAAGATCCGAGACCTGTCCTGCGCCAGCTTCTTCTGCGCTTCCGCCAAGGTTGCGTCCTCTGCCCTAGCGAATGCCGTAGGACTCACGCCATGACCGATCTTTCCTGGTAGCCACCCATACACAGAAGAGGCATGGCTGTTGTTGAAGATGGACTGGAGCTGATCTCGGTTCTTCATCAGCTCGTCCTGCTCCTTGCCGTAGATTCCTCGTGCTTCCAGGGCAGCCCTCTGCTCCTTGCTGAGCGACTCTCCTTCCCGAAGCTCCATGATACCGACGAGGGTCTCCCAGTCCTTGCCTCCTCCTGCCCCCGTAATCTGCCCCTGCTTGTTTCTGGAAACCTGCCCGGCGAAAAGGCCGTAGAGGAACTTCGCCTGCGCCCCACCCTTGTTGAGGATGGCCTTGACAGTATCCTCTTCCTTTCCGAACCCAGAAGCGGCCTCGTTGATAGCAGCCTTACGAGCATCGGCGATCTCCTTCAAGGAGCGTGGGTCTTCCTTGCCTGAGAGGGCCTTGCCTAGCTTCTCGATGTCGAACATGCCCTGGTACTTGCCGAGACCGCCCTTCTTGGCCGCCGCAGCAAGAAGGAAGGTGTCTTGGCTGGCATCATCGGGCTTGAGACCGAGTCGTACACGGGCTTCCTGCATCGGAGCGTAGTTGCCCATGTTCTCGCGGATCATTTGGAACTTCTCGAGGTTACCCTTGTCGCGCTCGAGCAGGCCCTCCATCCCATCCATGCCAGTGAGGGTCATGCGAAGGTCGTCGATGAGGTCGGTGTTGACCGCCCCTTCTGCTCTCGACATCTGCGCCGCCAGGTCTCGGTCAGAGAGAGCCTTCCCAGCTCCATACTCTTGGAGGAATTGGGCACCACGGAGGCGGTTCTGATCGGTGACTCCGGTGTACTCCCTCTCCTCGAGACCGAACATCCCTTGCATTTGCTGGTATCGACCGCCCCAAGTGACTTCATCCGAGAGAACCGTCATGCCGGACTTGCGCATCCTCTCGGCTGTGCCTGCCGCGTTGAAACCTCTAGTGGATTGAGTGAGACCCATACCACCAAGAGCGCTGGAGTACTGCTCTCCAACTGTGCTGCTTCCTGAGAGCCAGTTGAGGGTGTTCCCGATGTAGGACGTGTTGCGCATGTCCCCACCCCCCATCCCACCTCCCATCGCCTTGGATGCCTGAGAGAGACGAGATGCCGCCTGCTTGCTACCAAGACGAGCGGCCAGAACAAGGTCAGCTCCTTGTGCGGTCACTTGGGAGGTGTACCGGCCGAAGATGTCGTCGACGAAGCTATCCACTCCCTCCGCGATCGAGTTGCCGATGCTGGCGCCAAGCCTCTTAAATGGCTCCGTGAAGACGTTCTCGAACTTCTTCCCGATCTTTCTCTTGATACCGTCCCAGCTAGCGTTCTGGGACATGAAGGCTTGGTTGGCGATGCGACGAACCTCGGTCTCCTGCGCTCCGCCGAGCTCCATCTCGACCTTGGGCATTTCCTTGCCCATCTCGATGAGCATCTCGGCCTCGTGCTCACCCACTCCATAGCGCTGCATGACGAGATTGAGAGCGTCCGGGTTGTTCCAGCCACGCTCCCCGAGGATGGTCTGGAGCTCCATCATGATGCCCTGCACGCCGGTTTGGTTGACCATCTCGGTGCGCAGGCTCTTCTGATGGGCCTTGAAAGAGATCTTCGCTGTTCTACTTGCGCTCTTCTGCCTCGCGATTCGGATGAGCTCACCCTTGCCGATTTCCCCTGCACGAACACGACGAACCAGATCTTGGTCCATATGTCCGGTATACCGGCCGTCTTTCGTCTCCCCAAGCGCCAGCGTCATGGCGTTGCCCAGGGAGCTCTGAGCCATCCTGTATCCAGCCTCGTTGATGGTGGAGGAAAGCGCCTGGATACCCTCGGATCCCTCCATCCCAGTTAGCTCAGTGATCCTCTCGCTAGAAAGGATCCCGAGCTGGTTGGCCATCCCAACCTCACCAGCAATACGAGCGATGCCGCGGGCTCCAGAAGCTCTGTGGCCTCCCATGGCATGAGAGATCTGAGAACCCTGCATCTGAAGTGCAGCAACCTGCTGGCCGGACATCCCCGTTACACCACCAACGATCTGGCTGTTGACGGCGTTCTGGATGATGGACTGCTTGCTGTGGAAGCCCATCAACCTCGACTGCTGGAAGATCGGGAGCGCCTCCTCCATCGAGGAGCCCATCACCTGCGCCACTGTCTTCAGCGTGTCGACGGTGTCCTTGAAGCGCCGCTTGAACTCTGAAGCGTCTCTCGCCCCCTGCATCACCCCCATCTGGCCAACCTTATCGAGAATCCTCGTGAGCTCGCTCATCGAGGTCATCATCTCGGGGAGGGCCTGCATCTCCCTCATCATGCTTCCAATGGCCATGGAGTCGGTTCTAGAGAACCCGCGGCCCGAACGGCTCATGGGATTGATGAAGGCGTGCTGACCGAGAGCGCTGTTGACCGCCGACTGTTCCTGCGCTCCAGTGACCATCGAGCCAACGGCGTGAGAAGCCATCATCCCGATAGCGAGAGGAGGCATCGCTGCCATCGCTCCCATTCCGAGAGAGCCGGCGACCCCCATTCCAGCCGCTCGAGCCGCGCTGAACCCTGCCATGCCTCCCGCTAGGGGGTCGAACATGGCTCCACCGAAGAGACCTGCTGCTCCGATCGCTAGCTGGCCTGCTCCACCAAGAGCTGAGACGCCCATCCCACCAACACGGTTCCCCAGACCGTAGCCCATCGCTCCGCCACCACCGTAGTTGAAGCCGGCCTGATGGCTTGGGAGAAAGGGAGCCTGTGGGTACATAGGCCCCATCCTCGGAGACCCGTAGCTACCGATGGTGCCAGCTCCCTGCATCACGGGAGGCATCTGGGCGGAGATCTGCTGTGCATAGCCGGCGGCGCCCATGAACATCTGGTTCTGCTGGGCCATCATCGCCGCGATCTGCGTCGAGGTGAGCAAGGGGGCTCCCTTCAGGTATGCCCAAGTCTAGGGGGGTGGAAGGGCAAAACGCAACGATCTACGGGATAAGACACAGGAACAACCTCGAGGGGTTCACAAAATGTTGCTCATCCCTGCGGCTCTTGCAGCCCTGGTTCTCAGCGGCGGCGTTCTCGGAACGCTCACTGGGACCAGCCGGCTGGTCTCGCTGGGCATCGCCCTCAAGCTCCTCACCAGCGGTGGATACCGCGGAAAGGAAGGCATTCTCACCCCCACCATCTCCGTCTCCATGAGCGATCCCGAAGATGCCACGGGGATGTTCATCTCCACCTTGGCCCGGCTCTTCCCCGAGCTGGCGCCCTTCGTGGCGAAGGACGGGAAGCCGGTGCGCTGGGTCCTGACAGCGCCGCCGGTAGGGCGGAAGCTAGGGGGCGAGGCGCAGACCCTGAAAGCCCTCCTCGACCCACTCATCGTGACACTGAAGGGTCTCGATGATGAGGAAGAGATGATCCGAGTGGTGCGACGCTTCCGCCTCCTACCACCGCTCATCGACTTCCTCGGGCAGCTCCCGGACAGCCGCATCACCACGGCATGAGGAGTCCCAGGTCGAAGACCTGATGAAGTACAAGGGGTTGAAGCGAGAGGAAGCGGAGGAGAGGCTGAGCGTGTTCGCGTGAAGAGGAACGGTCCCCAGGGGTTCCAGGCCCTGGGGACCTTGGTGGGCGGGAGGTCGACCCGCTGAAGGCTATCCGGGGGCAGGCACACCCGGAGCTAGGTCTCCAACGACCTTTAGCCGCGGAAGCTCCTGGGTGCGCCGGGCCTTGGTGAGCTTCCAGTAGGCGTAGGTCTGCACGATGGTCCTCTCGAACCCCGACAGAGGGCCACCTTCTGGGCTCCCCAGGCTCCTCATGAACTTGTCGAACTCGGCGACGTCTTCCCGGATGAGCCTTGCCAGCTCAGGACCATGCTCCGGTCCTCCTTGGCAGAGCTCTTCCAAGCTCTCGTCTGTGAGTCTCATCTCGATAGTGCTCATAGTTGTTCCTCTCTTCCAAGAGTAGACAAAAGCTAAGGGCCGTCAAGGCATAAGAGGGCGGGACGCCCAATTTTTTTCCAACCAGGAGGGTCCATGTCGACCGACTACTTCATCGAAAAAGGCCTCAAGCAGGCCTGGCCAGGGACGCCCTTCGAGAGGCGCCAACAGCTCTGGCCGGGTTTCCTGCGGAGGTTCATGCAGAACAACGGAAGAGGTCAGAGACCTACCGTTTGGGAGATCCGCGTGGAGGGTGATCGCGTCTTCACAAGACACGGGCTTCTCGACGGTGCGATGCAGGATACCAACTACCAGGGGAAGGTGAAGAACGCTGGAAGAGCGAACGCCATCACGGCGGAGCAAGACGCCCTCGCAGAAGCGCGAAGAGACGTCCGCAAGAAGTGGGATTTCGAGGGCTACGACGAGTACCTCGAGACCGGCCAGGACCAGTTCGGGCAGCCCCTCTGGACGAACATCGACAACCGGAACCAGGGAGTGTCGATCCCGCACCTGCTGACCTCTCTGCCCAGCAGCTTCTGCTTGTACAAGCCAGAGAACACCTTCTGGGACCAGAAGAAGTTGGTCGAGAAGGCGCGAGCAGGGAAGGCGCTGTACACCCTCAAGAGGGACGGCATCGCGCACTGGGTGGTCAAGGACTACTACGGCGAGATCAAGATCTACTCCCGTCGGTCCCGTCCCTGGAGTGACCGCGAAGCCCCCACCGAGATGCTGGACGGCAGCCTCGACTACTCCACCGCCAAGCCCTGGGCCCTCCGGTTCCCGCACCTGGTCGAGGCGGTCAAGAGGCTCAACCTGCCGAACGGCACCATGATGGCCGCCGAGCTCGTGGTCACCGGCGCCAACGGACGCGACGCCTTCCCAATCGCATCCGGCTACACCAAGGGTCACACCGAGAGGTCTCTCGCGGACCAGCAGCAGTACGGCCTGCCAATGTTCTACTGGTGGGACCTGCCCTTCCTCGGTGGGATGAACCTTCTCGAGCGTACCGTTCAGGAGAGGTACAACGTCATCACCTCTTTCTGGTCAAACGCCGTGGATGTGGCGAAGCAGATCCAGCCCATCCAGTACATGCGGTTCCCGACGCCCGAGGATGCCGTCATCTACGCCAAGAAGCATGGCTTTGAGGGCTTCGTGGTCGTCGACCCGGAAGCCATCTACGGCGACCGTGGCTGGAACCTGAAGGGCAAGCCGGACCGTCCCTCGACCTGCGCCAAGCTCAAGCCGGACTTCGAGGACGACTTCGTCGCCTTCTGGGATCCGGACAACGGTGTCGGCGAGTGGGGCACCGGCAAGCACGAGCGCAACAAGACGGTGGAGCTCCCTGACGGCTCGAGGGTCGTTCACGGTGGAGTCGGCTCCATCATGCTCTACCAGTACAACGACAAGAAGGAGCTCATCCCCATCTCGAAGGTCTCTTCCGGCATGGACTACGCCTTCCAGGCCCAGCTTCGGAAGGAGCACTTCCCGTTCGTCTGTGAGGTCCAGTACAAGGAGCGGACCTACATCTCCGACGGAGATAAGACGAACGCTCTCCGTCACCCTACCTTCTTGCGGCTGCGGCCGGACAAGAAGATGGAAGAGTGCGTCAATGCTCGGCTTTGAGAACCTCAAGGGGAAGGTCTTCATGATGACCGACTTCTGTGGAGAGGAGATCCGCCTGTTCTCCTTGTTCATGCAGAAACAGGCAGCCCTCCGCACCGAGAAGCTCCTGGAGACCATGGAGGAGCTCTACCTCTGGGCCCACGGCTGGAGGAAGCTGAGGCACGACCTCTGGGCCCCTCCGGACGACTACCCCTACAAGAAGGGCAAGCAGAGCTACCGAATGGGTCACGCTCTCAACTCCCAGAAGTACCGACAGTACAACTGGAGGAGGTACGGATGAAGAAAGACGGAGAGGTTCCGGCGGTTGTGCTCATCAACCCCAACTTCTCGCATAACGTAGGGGCAGCCCTTCGGGGGTGCTCCTGCTTCGACGTCAAGCAGCTCTGGTGGACGGGTAAGCGTGTGTCCATCGACCCCCAGAAGGGAGAACGACTGGGGCGAGAGGAGCGCATGAAGGGCTACAGGGACGTGAAGTGGCGGAACGACGACCGCCCGTTCGACCACTTCGAGAGCGACGTTGTTCCCGTCGTGGTGGAGCTGCTGAAGTCGAGCGAGCCCCTGACAACCTTCGTTCACCCCGAGAAGGCCATCTACGTCTTCGGCCCGGAAGACGGTGATGTGCCACAGAGCATCCGGACCTTGGCGCACCGCTTCGTGTTCATTCCAGCCCGCCACTGCCTGAATCTGTCGGCCGCCGTGAACGTGGTCTTGGCCGACCGCATGATGAAGAGGCAGATGGCGGGGCTGGAGCCGATGCTGCCCGTGGAACAGATGCTTCGCGAAGACCGCGGCGCTTTTCCTCGTGGTCTTTTCCCCAACGTGCTCGATGATCTGGGGCTGGATGGCAAGTGAGGTGACGCCATGGCTAGCCGTTGGGAACGAGCGGATCGACTGGATGAGGAGCTTGCAGCCACTCTAGAAGAGCTCGCGGAGACAAGAGCCAGGCTGTCTCAGGCTCTCTCCAATCCAACCACCCAGCTCTGCGACGAGCTTCGCAGTCGGCTGGTGGAGATGGAGAAGAAGTACAAGACAGAGCTCGAGAGGGGTGAAGAGCTCGAGAGGCAGAGGTTGAAGGCCCAGACCTCGGCCGATGCTCTGAACGCGCTAAATGCAACTCTCCAGTTGGACAACAACAACCTCAACAACCGCATCCAACAGGCCAACCGCACCATCGCTGAGCTGAACACCAGGCTCCGACAACAAGAACTACGACCCCAGGCTCCTGCACCACAACCCCAACCCGAGAAACCGGGCACTCCCGATCCAGTGGGGGTGCCCCGGTTCGGCTTGTTGGAGATCGACTGATAAGGAGGTCGCGTGGCGATCCCGACTTCACAAGAACGAGAGGTACAGAGCAACGGGGTCACCGCCAGCACTGTTTTTGGTATCTCGGTCAAAGATGCTGCCCACATCATGACCATCCTTCGCGACACCTTGTATTCCGACAAGGTGCTTGCGGTGCTTCGAGAGTACTCCTCGAATGCTTGGGATGCTCACCGAGACGCCGGCAAGAGCGGTGTCCCCATCAAGGTCTCCATCCCCACCATCATGGACCCGACGTTGACCATCCGGGACTTCGGAACGGGTCTTTCACACGAGGCTGTCTTCGAGGTCTACACACAGTACGGCGCCAGCACCAAGCGGGGGAGTGACAACTCCGTCGGTATGCTAGGCATCGGCTCGAAGAGCGGCTTCGCCTACTCGGAAAGCTTCACGGTGACCTCATGTCATGGGGGGAAGCGACGCACCTACGTCGCGGTCATCGACGAGTCCGAGAAGGGCACCATCAACCTGCTGCATGAGGAGGACTGCGGAGACGAAACGGGAGTCGAGATCAAGATCGCCGTGAGACCGGAAGACATCAACGAATTCGTGCAGAAAGCACGTTCGCTCTTTCGGTACTTCGATCCCAGACCGGAGATCAACATCAACCTCCCTCCGGCTCCCACCAGCCAGACCAAGCTCACGAACGGAATCATCTTCGAGGCCGAGCAGCACGACGACTATGGGCACAGGACGACCAGCAAGGGCACCTGGGTCGCAGTCATGGGCTGCGTTCCTTACCACATAGATCTCGAGCAGCTCAAAGGTGCCAACCTTCCGAACGGTGGAATCGGTGAGTACCTGAACCGCATGTCGGGAGCGCTCTACTTCAAGATCGGAGAGGTGCATATCAACGCATCTCGCGAAGAGCTGAAGTACAGCACAGGCACTCGGTCAGCTCTCGTCAAGAAGTTCAACGACCTGATCGAGGAGTTCGTCAAGCACACCCTCGACACCATCGAGCAGGGCAAGTTCACTCTCTGGGAGAAGAGGGTACGCGCCCAGATCCTCAACCAGCTTCACCTGCCAATCCCCAAGGCTCTCAAGGACATCACCGAGAGCCATGTCCAACTCAAGGGCGACCCCAAGCACTTCACCGTCCTGACCCGAAGCGGTAGCCCCGTCTCTTCCGTCTACGTGGCCGACGAGACCAGGTTCCTGCTGAAGGACGATGCCAAGCTCCTGGAGGGGTTCAACCTGGGCTCCCACGACTACCTGATCAAGCTGGTCGGCACCTCTACCTTCGATGAGGCACAGAAGGAGCTCGAAAAGAAGATCGTGGCTTGGGGTATCGCCGGCATACCCGTGGGCAAGCTATCCGACCTTCCGTGGCAGGAACCCTGGAAGCCGGGCAAGAACAAGACGAAGAAGAACCCCAACAAGAAGCACCAAGTCCGCACCTTCAAGTTGAAGGTAGACCCCAAGAGCCCACAGTTCTCCCATGGAGTCTGGTCTGACAACTGGGAGATCGAAGTACGGGAGCCACAGGACAGCGACGTGTTCGTGATCCTCCAAGGCTTCCGCAGCAACGGCCACAACATCTACGAGGACTACAAGGAGGACGCCGAACTGGCTGGTGTCTTCCACGGGAAGATGCCGTCCATCTACGGCTACAAGTGGACCGAGGCCAAGCCCATTGTTCCCAAGAGCTGTCAGGGCAAGCACTACCCCGAGTGGAGGGTGGAGTTCGCCAAATCTTTCCTGACCCCCAAGGTCAAGAAGATGTTCGCCGACGCAGAGTGGGCCAGGCTCTTCAACTTCAACAAGCCCAACAAGAAGCCCTACGAGAAGATGTGCGAGATGTTGGGCCCGAACCACCCCATAACGGTGCTCCTCAAGAACCAGTATGAGGGGCACCTGGCAACCTCGAAGGTTGACGCCAAGATCCAGAAAGGGCTGAACCTTCTCAGCGCTCGGCTAGGCAAGAGCCCGGACAAGCCCGAGGCCCAGCTTGCCCTCGCCGACATCCACCAGCGCTACCCACTTCTTGCTTTGCCTGGAACCAACCTCACAGAGGTCTGGGGAACGCACGCGAAGAACTGGGTGGAGTACATCAAGCTCGCTGACCGAGCTCTTCCCGCCATCACCCGCGAAAAGGAGATCGCATGCGCAACGCGCCTCCGTACACCATCACCAACCAGTCCGTCTCGGTCGTCTGGAACGGCAAGCCGTACACCGTTCAGGAGGGGTCTCCTAACTACAGCCCCCTCCGAGCCGCCCTCCTCGAAGGGCGATGGGACGACATCGAGAAGTACCTGACCGCCAAGCAGAGCATCAACAAGTGGGCCAAGGGGCTCTTCACCGTCGAGGACAACACCTTCTCCTACAAGGGTGAGGCTCTGCCCTCGGAGCTCAACTCCCGCATCCTGGCGATGGCCACCGCGGGGAACGACCCGACCTACCTCCTGAACTTCTGGGAGCGGCTCCAGAAGAACCCCTCGCACCGCTCGGTCACCCAGCTCTTCTCCTTCCTGCTGCACGAGGGCATCTCGTTCACGGAAGACGGGTGCTTCCTGGCCTACAAGTCGGTGCGGGACGACTACCGGGACCACCACTCGGGCACCTTCGTCAACAAGCCCGGGGCGGTCCTCGAGATGCCGAGGAACAAGATCTCCGATGACCCCCGTCACGCCTGCCACGAGGGTCTGCATGTCGGAGCGCTGAGCTACGCTCAGACGTTCGGCGGGTCCGGGAGCCGCATCGTCATCTGCAAGATCGCTCCCGAGGACGTGGTCTGTGTGCCCTACGACGAGAGCCAGCGCAAGATGCGGGTGTCTCGCTACGAGGTCATCGGCAACTACGGCTGCCTGCTCCCGTCCACGGTGTACAAGCCGGAGCAGCTCCGCAACGAGGACTACCGACCGGATCCGGCGCCGGCCGCCCACCTCATCGACGAGGACGATCCGCCGGATGACGAGGATGAGGACGACGGGTCTCTCGACGCAGAGGGAGAAGAGGAAGAGCGCGAGGGCGATGTCTTCCCCGACGACGTGGAGAAGGGTGACCTGACCGAGGCCTCCAAGCCGGAGGAGAAGCCGGCCGTGAAGGAGGCGGGCGGGGTCGAGGTGCCGAAGGAGTACCAGCACTACCTCGACGAGGGCACCGAGGAGCTGATGGAGCACTACCTCGACGAGCTGCGCAAGTACGCGACCTACGGGCTGAAGATCGTGGGTGCGTCGAAGATCGGGGGCGGCAAGATGGCCCTGATCGCTCGCATCATGGAGGTGGTGCGGCCGAAGTAGTCGAAGAAGCGCCCGGGGGTTTCCCTGGGCGCTTTTTCTTAGCCTAGTGATTCGTAGTATTTCAGGTAGTGGTAGGCCGTAGCGATAGCTTCTGTAGACTCCTGAAGCATACCGATCGCCGTGTTGCAGTTGTTGCACAGCAAAGCTCTAACTTGTCCGGTCTTGTGATTGTGGTCTACCACTAGCGGCTTCTTTTCAGGTGGCCGCTTACATATGGCGCACCTGCCACCCTGCGCAACGAACATGGCCTCGTATTGGTCTATGGTGATACCATAGAGATGAAGGAGCTTAGCTCTTCGCATTTGCTCCTTCATTTTGGCCTTGTTCTTCGCGTAGTAGGCCCGGGTGTAGAGCTTCCACTCTTCCGGGTGAGCGTCACGCCAGGCGTTGCGGGCCATGATCTAGAGGGTCTGGAAGGTGTACTCCCTCTTGCAGCTCACGCAGCGCCAGACGTAGCCACCCTTCCCATCAGAGGTTGCCACGGCCAGGTTGCCGCAGGCCTTGCACCGGATCTTCCGTGTGTCCCCGGTCGACTTGATGACCTGTGCCGGCTGCTTGAGGGACTTCGTGCCTTCCTTGACGTTCGCCATGGTCACTCTCCGAAGACTTGCGCCCCTTCAGGGATGTCGGCACCTTGCCCACCAGCCAGGGGATCGAGTTGGGGGGTCTCTGCGGCCTTCAGCTCTTCTTCTGCCCTCTTGGCCTCGTCCGCGTTCTTCTCGGCTTGCTCCCTCTGGAGCTCCTCGGCCTGCTTCCTCGCCGCCTCGTGAGCAGCCTTCTCTTCGCGAACCTCTGCGAAGGCGCCGGCGATGGCCGTGCGGCACATGGCCTCGGCCCGTTCACGGATCTCATCCAGGTTGAGGGGCAGCTCGGCGGGGTTCAGGTCGAGCTTGTCCATGATGACCTTGAGGAACTCCTCGGTCTGCTCGAGCTGGCCGTAGATGTTCCTCAGCACCTTCGCGAAGGACAGGACGTTCGTGTCGATGCGATCGAGGGACTCCGCGAAGATGCGGTGGTTCGACTCGACGTGGCCGAACTGGATGATGACCGCCTGCCTGAGCTGCACCAGCTCCTGGTTCGACAGGTTGTGCTTCTCCGCCCACTCCTTGGTGAAGGCGTTGAGCCTGTCGAGGACTTCGGTGATGCCACCCTCGAAGCTGTGCTTGTGGATGACGATCTTCTTTTCCTTCTTGCCCTTGCGCTGCGGACGATTCCGTGGACCGCTCATGTGGCCTCCCTATTCTTCGTTCTCGATCTTGGCGATCCGGTCCTTCAGCCCCTTCATGGGACCGGACTCGATGTCCTGAAGAATCTGGTCCAGGGTGTCGTCCTGGACTCTCTCATCAGGCTCTCCGTTGATGAACTTGGCTCTTCCTGGTGCGACGATGGCCTTGACGTCTCGCCCATCCTTCTGGATGAAGGTCTCATCGAGGTAGCGGTAGAGATGCTCCCACACCGCAAGCTCGTGGTACAGCTCGATCCTCTGGGCGTCTCTTTCCTTGAAGGTGGCCATCAAAACCTCTCTTCGCACGCGATAAGTATCATGTGTGAACCGGGAAAGCACCCCGAGGCTGGTGAAGGGTCACATTCCCCGATGAGCC
>ERZ761584.218-NODE-218-length-21066-cov-4.920280_pt1 | contig 21066 bp, 34 predicted proteins | sample MGYA00512168_ERZ761584 | MGnify/ENA primary metagenome ERZ761584 (study PRJEB28899, sample SAMN03785564) | bioreactor sludge metagenome | biome: EBPR Sludge; feature: EBPR Bioreactor; material: 0.22µm filtered reactor supernatant | place: Saint Lucia: Queensland...
GTAGGAAATGCTATTAATACAATTAATGGTACTTTATATGCTTTTGCTTCAATTCCTGACGGGACTAACTGGCTAAGACTTAATACTACTTCAATCATTCAAAACAATGCTGGGGCAGTAAACTGTGCCCATCAAGTAATTGCATTTCAACCTAAAGGATATAACTAGATATGACACAGTCAGTAATTAGAGGAGTTCCAGTAACTACTACTCCAACTATAGTAACAGCGACTTCTACTGTTATTCTTGCTGCTAATGATTTTAGGCAGAAACTAGAGATTCAAAACTGCTCAGCAGCAAATATTATGATTAACCTTGAAGGTGCTACTCTTACAGGAATAGTTCCTACTGCTACTAATAAGGGGTTCGTTCTTGAACCTGGTAGGGCGTGGTATAACGACACAAATTATATTCCTACATCTGATATTACTTGCTACCAGACCTCTGGTGGAAATATAAACACCGTTGTTGTAGTGGAGGGTTAGAGATGCCACTATCAGCAATGCCTGGAGCAATCGTAGGTTCAACTATCTTAACTGGAGGGGCTGTTGGGTCTGTTTTGTATGTTGGGACTGGTGGAGTGCTTGCGCAAGAAACTGGAAGACTTTATTACGATGACCCAGGCAATCGGCTTTCGGTTGGAACTAACAACACAGTACCGACTGGTCAAACAGCTTTAACAGCAGGGGACTTTCTTCTTGTTGGTACCAATACGACTTCAGGAGGGGCGAATAAAACCTCTATTATTTTTACTAACAATGGGTATGCAGCACCTTCAGCAGCCAACGCTACAAGTAACGGTGATAAGCTAGTTTTTTACAATTTAGCAGGTTTTAAAACAGCTATCGGAATGGGCGCAAATGCGGACATGTGGTTTCAATCAAATGGAAGTGCAAGCTCTGGCTTTACTTTTTATGCTTCAGGAACTGGCACGCCTAATATAGTTCTTCAGATTAATAATGTTGGGCTTTTAACAACAGGTTCGGCAACTCTTCTCGCTACAAGTGTAGCTTTAACAAACGGAGCAGGCGCATCAGCTGGAACATTAACTAATGCACCAGCAGTAGGAAACCCGACAAAATGGATACCAATTAATGATAACGGAACGACTAGACATATCCCAGCTTGGTAAATTATGGAACAAAGAGAAATTTCACAATTATCAATTACAGAGTTAAAAGCGTTAGGTTTTGACGTAGAACAAGAATTAAAAATTGCTACTATGAATCTTGAGACTATAAAAAGATTGATACAAGAGAAATTAAAAGCTGAAGAGATAAAGCAAGAAGTTGAAGAGTAAACCATGGCGACTATCTTAGGTTACGATATAGGAGATTTAAGTGGACTTGGAGACCTTCTAGGAGGTTTTGGAGGAGAGAAATCTACTGGATTCTCTAACCTTTTAGGATTAGGTCAACTTGGTCTTCAAGCTTACGGTGCTGCTAGTCAAGGTGGCGCAAGTAGAGACCAACAAGCTCAGGCTAATCAGTTAGCCTTAGATAAATTTGCGTTTGAACAACAACAAGCAGAAAAAGAATTAGCGTATAGATATGCAGCATTAGCTGCTCAAGGTCGTGCTGCTGGGGCAGGTCAAAGTGCTGCAAACGCACAAGTAAAACTAAATAGAGATATTGCAAGACTTCAAGCTGCGCAAGATATTTTAAATAGAGACCAAGAAAACCAAAAGATGGCTCAACTTGCAGCATCGAAAGTTCCAGATGCATATTCAAATCTTTCTCAAACTACCGGACAAACTTTTACTCAACTTGCTAATGCATTAAAGGAACCTGCCCTGCGTGGAATAAGGGGGTTGTAAAATGGCTTATGCGCAATATGGATATGACGAAAACGGAAATCCAGTTCAGCAACAACCAACGGATATTAACGCCCTTCGGACTCAACAAAATCCTATTACTGGACTTATACAGAACGAACTTACCAGAGAAGGCGTTAAGCAACTTGGTAATTCGTTGTTTCCAGAAGCTGCCTCCACAGTCGCACCTGAAGCTATTAATGCTACTGGGTTTGCTGGTATGTCTTCACAAGCTGCTGGTGGTGCTACCCAAGTTCCACTAGCCTCCCAGGGGGTAGGAGTTTCTTCTGGAACTCCTTTTTTTGATATTGGAGCTCCTTCTACCGCAGGATATTTATCTGCTGGGGCTAGGGCTGTTACTGGTCTAAATAAGTTCTTTAAGAATGATGGCTATGAAAAAGACAGAAATAAGCAGTTATACCGTGACGGAACTATGGCTGCTGCTAACTATGCGACAGGTGGATTAGCTGAACTAGGGAAGCTTGGGCTAGATACGATTGCTCCAGGCGTGGTAGATAAAATTATTGACTTCAACACTAAGCTAACCCCAGGCTTTCATCTAATGAACATGGTAGGTAGTAAGAAAGACAAAGACCAGGTTAATAGAGACCAATTAAGAAAAGGTATTTTAGCTTCTGGGCTAGGTCTTAAGAATGATAGAGGAAGTACTGAACTTACCTTAGCTGACGGTACTAAATACGATATCGGTCTTGACGGTGGTGCTAGATTAGCTGACGGAAGAAGACCTTATGACCTAGATTTAAAGAATGAATTTGAAGCATCTTTAGTCCCATATGCCCAAACCCTCTCTTTGATGTACTCAGGTGGAGACCCTAAAAAAACTTCAGATTTAACTGGATATTTTGTTAATGCTGCAATTTCAAATGCAAAAACAAAAGAAGAAGCGTTAGCAAATCTTAGGTCTTTTTATAACAAAGCAGGAGTGACTACTTCTCAGGCTACTCAGTACTTAGGAAACTTAAAGAAAAACGGAAAACTTGATGACCAAGCTTACGGAGTTTTGTCTACTCAAGTTCAAAGTGTGGCACAAAATGACGCTGCCAAGGGTAATTCTACAGGTGGAATGTCTTTTAATATGCCAACACTTTCTATGCCAAAAGCAACTCCTCAATTTCAACAAGTTGACCCAACTCAAGCCTTTAATACTATGAGTAGAACAGGCTTTGAGAATGTTGACCCTGCCAAAGATTTTAATAATTTAGTAACATCATTAAAGAATAGTCAAAATAGGTAAATATGAAAGATAGCGGAAAATATAAGGAGTTAGAAAGTGTTAAATCGATGCTTGAGAAGGCTCTATCTACAATTAGTCAGTGTCTATCAATGGATGATGAATCCGAAATGGATTCAGCACCCGAAGACGAATCAACCTCAGAGGACATGCAAGAAGACAGTCTTGAGGATGGTTCCGAGTCTGAGGATAGTGGAGAAGGGAAAGTCTCTTCCTCCTCTGACCCTGAGAAAGACAAAAAGAAAATGTTAATAATTGCTTTAGCTAAAAAGAGAAAAAAGTAAAAGATGTCATTTTGTAGATACGTTGGAGATTTAGTTACTGATATTAGGTTGCAGTCTAATAACGCTGACTATTCTACTTCAACTGGAAACTCACAAGATTTATTTCTTCGTTATATAAACGATGCTCAAGACCATCTTCAGGCTGCAATTTTAAATGTGCATCCTCAAGAATTTGTAACGGAAGTTATTTTAACTTCTGCTTCTGGTACTGAGATTGTAAGTGTACCTGAAGATGTCTTTATTAATAACAGAGTAATTTCTGTTGAATATTCTCCTACTGGACAAGTAAGAGATTATTATAAATTAAGACAAAAAACTTTTCTTGAAAGAGATACTCGTAGTATTGGAGAACCAAACTTTTATATTAGAAGTGGAAATTCTATTTACTTAAATCCTATTCCAACTAGAACTGCTTCTCTTAGAGTTTTATATTATAGGGAATTAGATGACGCTGCCTTTAGAGTTGCTAAAATCTCTGCTAATGCTACAAGTTCAGTGACTCTTGAAAACACTGTGTCATCTGAAGATGCTGCAAAACTTGCCGTTGCAGAATATGTTTGTATTTCTGATAGATTCGGAAATCCTATTTTAAGAAACGGAAAAGTTTCTTCTTATAACTCTGGTACAAGAGTAATAACTTTCGTAGCTAATACTTCTACTTATTTAGTAGGTTCAGCTACTATTACAAACGCATCAGATTATTTAACTATAGGTCAATACACTACTACTCATCCTAAACTTCCAAGAAATGCAGAAAGATATTTAATTACTTACTCAGCAAAGAGAGGATTGCAAAAAGACGCTAATAGCGTAGGTCAAATTGTAGAAGACTCTGAGATGATGAGAATGGAGATGGATATTATAGAAAGTTTTTCTCAACCTACTGAAGACGTTTTAGGAATTCCAATAATTGATAAAAGTATTTTATGGTAATTAAATGTCTAAAAATACAGTCTCTAACACCATAAGTAACTTTGAAGAATTTCAAGGATTAGATTTTAAGAAAACTCCTCTTACTAGGAAGACTAATTTTGCACGTGAATTTCAAAATTATAGAAACTCTGAAGGAGGTTCTGTTAGAGGAATTGAAGGTTTCAGAGGAATTGCCCAACCTGGTCTTTTAGGCGGAGTACATAATTATACCAGATTAAACAGAGAGACTGGGGCTACTGAGAATGAAGTCTTAGGTGCTAATGCCTTTTTATGGACTCTTAAAAAAGATACCTTAACTGTCGCTGCTACTCCTTCTACTGGAGCTTATACAGCTTCTATTTCTTCTGTCTATGACTCGGGGACTGAGACAGGAATTTTCTACTTGAATGTATATTCAAATGCAGTCTTAGTTACTAGCTTCTTACTAGGGACTGGAGAGGTGGAGACAAACGGTTTTGGGGATTATCATTATTACTCAGAGGATACTAGTATTACTGCTTGGTGCTATACTGTTTGGGAATTAGCTTCAGCCATTGATGCTACAGGTGCTTTTTCTTGTACTTACCCTACTGAGAGTGGAAGATTTGCAAATGCAATGGGTAGTACATTTACTACTGCAATTACAATGGACGCAGGTCATACCCTTACTTCTCAAGGGATTTCCTCTTTTTATTCTAATACTTCAAAAGCCTTGTTTCCTTTTTCTTGTTCTACTGCTGTCGCAGGAAATACAGCAAACGTAAATAACGGAGAATATGCTTTCTTAGAAGATTATACTCTATCTTCTAATATTTCTATTAATAGATACTTTGGAAAAGGTGCTGCCCCTGCTGCTGGAATAGAAATAGTAAGTAATGGTACTTCAGGGTTTTATATAGATTATTATTACTGGGAACCAGTACGCTGTGGATATGAGGATGCAGCAGCAGATGCAGCAGCGTTTACCTACGAAGGGATTCCTAATAGATGGAAGTATCCTCCTTTTAAAGCGTTTTTTAATTCATGGAAAGAATCTTCTACTAACAATTCTCAATTACCAGTTTTTAAAAACTCTCATGATATATGTCTTATAGGAAGTTATTGTCCTCCTAATTATTTAAAGGACGTAAACTTTGGATACATATTCAAATATGATGGCGCTCAAATCTATAGATTAGGACTTCCTACTCCTGCTTACTATATAGATTATTCATCCACTAAAGTTAGTATCTTTACAATAAAAGACGCTGCTGGAAACTTGACTGGGTACTATAAGTATAGAGTTAGATTTAAGCATACTGACCAACAAGAAAACGTCACCTATTCAAGGTATTTAGAAGTAGCTGCTCCAGTATTAGCAACAGAAAATCTGGAACTATTAGTTCAAGGGATTACTCCTCTTTATGCAGGTGGGGCTTCTTTAGTCTTAATTAGCAGTACTATTACTACTAATAATACTCTAGTAACTACCACTGGTTCTACCGTTTCATTTGATGAGGGAGACGTTGTTTCTTGGTACAATACTAGTAATGATACTATAAACTATGGAGTAGTAACTGGAACGGCATTAGGGACTGGGTTTTACCTCTCAGAGAAAATATCAACTCCTTCTAATACAACTTTTGTTAGAATAAGAAACGCTAAGTACTCAGAAAAACCAGAAGAATCTCTTTTTAGAGACCATTTTGGATTTCCTTCCAAGAATATTATCTGTAGCGGAAATTCCATGACACAGGTTAATAGTTTAACTATTCCTGCTGCTGCCCTTCATACTTTTAAGGTTGGAGATTTAGTAGCGATTTCAGATTACGCAAATCCAGTAGCTACTCTAACTAAATATGTAAGACTAAACGCAGTAACTACTACTACAATTTCTTGGGACGCTACTAAATACGGAAAAGTAAGGGAAGTAAGAAATGTTGTTACAAGTGGACTAGTAATAGAAGTCTTTAGAACTAAAGTACTTCCCTCTGCTACTTCTTCTGGAACCTTTTATAAGGTATGGGAGATTCCCTACTTACAGACATTTAATCAACCTGCACTTATCCCTGATGGGGCTGGGGCTGCTTATCAACCTCTTATTGACGATAGAGTCGATACTCTTTTAGGAGAAGAGTTTTTTGACCAAGAGTTTGGAGAAGAATTTGATTTACCTCCTAGGGCGCATTTAATAGAACTTCATCAAGGTACTTTAGCAGGAGTCGGGAGTAAGGAACCAAACACAGTTAGATGGAGTTTGCCAGGAGAACATTCTTACTTTCCTCTTGCTACAAGAAGCGTAGACATAGACAGTTCTGTCTCGGCAGAAATAACTGCAATAATCTCTAGTGATGATTCTAAGTTGTTAGCGTTTAAAAGTAGGGCGCATTATGAATTAGACGGGGATTTTACAACCGTAGGTGCAGTTTCTTCTAGGATTATTTCTGAAAACGATTATGGAGTTGCTAATCAGTCAAGCTTAGTTAGGGCTAAAAAAACTATTTTAGGAATAGGGCAGAACGGAATTTTCTCTGTTAAGGACGGAATTACAAATCTTGATTTCGCAGAGAATATGAATCCTATATTTCAGAATAGTTCAAGCTTAAATTTTAACAGGGCAGTTGCTTATCATAACCCAATAAATCAAGAAGTAGGATTCTTTTTACCTGGGGCTAATCTTGCTGTTAGCGCAGTAGAATTAAAGCCTATAAATTGGATAATCTTTGACTACTCAGGAAGTGTTCCTAGATGGTATTCTAGGGCGTTTGGACTCGCTGGTTCAGTCGAAGGGCTTGGCTTTATCGACGATACTGGAATTATGTATAACCCACTGGGTGGAAGTTGTGTTTATAATAATGAGTTTCTTTTCTTTAGTGACAATTCATACGATTCTGGGGCGTGGGGTGGACAACTCTACAGACAATTTCCCAAGTTTACTTCCGCAAGTAATATTCCAACTTATACTCCTGGATTATATCTAGCTCAAAGTAGACCTATCGAAAATAGATTCTCTCCTCAATGGGAAATGTTAGGAAACCCTTCTCTTTATAAAATGTTTAGAAGATTAAGAATCTGGAGTTTTCCTTCAGAGTTGGAAGAAAAGACTGCTTTTGATTTTACTATTTATGGGTATAGAAACTGGAGTACGGTAGTTAAAGAAAGCTCAGCTCAAACAATGGCAGACACTGATTACTGGAAAACTATTCATCTTAAGACTGATTCAAAACTTTTAAGCTTTGCCTTCTCTTTAGTAAGTAAAGACACAACAGGTACTAAGGCTCCGTTTATTTCTGGGTATCAATACATTGCCTTAGCGGTTTCAAGTGAGGAGGATATTTTATTATGACAGTAAAACTTCCAACTCTTAAATCTTGGACGGCTACTTTTAACAGGTGGAGAATAGAGATTGTAAATGCATTGTTTCTATTAGCTGATGGACTAGATAAGTCTACTCCAGTAGGGATGATTTCTCCTTATGCTGGAATTTTCGGGGCACCTAGAGGATGGCTTTTAGCTAATGGAGATACAGTTTCTAGGACACAGTTTAAGTCCTTATATGATATTATAGGGGTAACTTACGGAATCGGAGATGGAGTAACTACCTTTACTCTTCCTGATTTAAGACACAGAGTTCCAATGGGACAAGAGTCTTCAGTAGCAGCAGTAGATACACTAGGAGAAACACTTGGACTAACAACGGCAGGGACGGCAAATCCATCTGCCTTAGTAATCAATTTTATTATAAAGTATTAATATCATGGCAATAGAAAGAATATCAGCAGGAAGGTATAGGGACACAGAAACAGGACGTACAGGCTCTAAGTCTGAACTCATGAAAAAGGCTACCGATAAAGGGAAGGGTAAAGGAAAGGATAAATCCAAAACCTCTACCGAGACTAAGGAAGAGTCCGTTGCTAAGGCTACCGACCTTACTAAATCTCAAGAAGTCTTAGACAAACTACTTGCCCCTGGCGGTGCTGCTTCTGAGTACGGAAAACAACTTGGAAATATTTACGCAGACGGAAGCCTTGGAAGATTATCAACTGATAGAACTGCTGAAGAGTCAGAAGCCTTAGCAAGATTAAAACTTCTTGCAGATAATGCAGGAGTAAGAAGTCAAGACATTATAGAGATAATGTCGAGAATGAAAGGTGGTCTTGAAGGTTATAATTCTCAAGAGTTACAAGGTCAAAGAGAAGCAATGGGGCAAGAGGTTAATAGAAACCTATCTTCAGCCCTTACTGAACAAAGAAGGATGCAAGGAATTTCTAGAACTAGAGGCGCTGCTTCTTCTGCCCAAGCTGCTAACTTACAAAGGTCAGCAATGCAGGATAAAGGAAATATTGAAAGAGATATATTCCTTAGAAATGCAGATGAAAAAGATAGAAGACTACAAAACTTTGGGCAATACACAAGACAAGTCGAAGGAGATGAGTCAGGTAGAAAGAAAGAGTTTGAAGGAATGTATCAAAGTAGCGTTTCTAACTTAAATAATATTAAGACTCAAAAAGATGTTTACAACTCAGGTCAACAAGCAGCAGAAAAAGCTGGACAAGTAGCAGGAAACTTAGGTGGAACTGGGGCTTATCTTTCTTCCTTATTTGGACTTAAGAGTGCAGAAAGTGCTGCTGGAAATACTTTTGATGCAAATGCTTTCTTACAAGCTCAACAAAAAAGGGCTGATGAATTTAATAAAGTTTACGGAATAAAATAAATGGCACCTATTAAAAAACCTTTATATTCTCAGGAAGAAGAAGACGCTATTCTTAGAAATGCTGCTGATGTTGACACTGCTACTATGGATGAAAGTAACATTCCAGAGGAGGAAAGCGTTTCTACAGAATCTTCTTATACTCCAAACTTTGCACCAATAAATGATGGTTCAGAATTTATTAAAAATAGAAATGTTGATAACGCATTAAGAGAGATAGAAGCTAGAAAAGTTTTAGAAGACCCTTACGTTCCTACGGCAAGCGATAATACAGTTAGAGGATTAGGTACCTTAGCTTCACTTTTAGGTGGTGCTTTAGGCGGTGGAAAAATGGGATTAGTAGACGCTATCCCAGGAGGAATTAAAGGTGCTAATGAATTAGCTGCAAACTCTGTTTCTGCAAGAAAAGATGCAACCTTAAAAGAATTAGCTGCACTAGATTTAAAAACTGCATTACAAGATAAATCTCAAATGCAAAAACAAGGAATAGATTATTTAAGTGAAGTTAACAAACTTGCTCAACAAGGTGTTTTGAAAAAGCAACAAATGGATGAGACTAAGGCTTACAGGGAGAAAGTTCTTGCCCAAGGTGATAAAAGGATAGACGCCTTAGATGAATTAAATAAATCAAAGCAACAAGAAAAAGCTGTCAATGAAATGACTAAGAAAATCGAAGGGACAGTAGAGAAGGCTAATGAAGCTATCTTGCCTGGACACGAATTTTCCTCTACTAGCATTCCAACTAAAGCTCAGAAAGAGGAAGCACAAAAGACTGTATTGAAGTATATCCCAATTCAGCAAGCAACAAGTGAAGCTGTTAGTATCTATCAAAAGTATGCAAAGGAAGGAAAGCCAGTTCCTCCTGACCAGCAAAACTTAATTTCTAATAAACTAGATTTAGCATTAAAGGAATTTTATAACTTAGGGGCTAGTTACTCTTCTCAAGAGATGGCACGTATTCAAGCTATTATTCCTTCTCTAGATTTAAACACTGCTATTAAAAAACTTTCTCCTGAAGAATTTATGAAAGCAGCTAGGGCTAATATGTTAGAAAAAGACCCACTTCAAGCTTTAACTAGATTAAACGATTCAATGAATGATGTTTATCTAGGCAAGATAGGAAGTCTTGGATATGTAAACCCTAGGATTAAATATAATCCAGAAGTAGCTAAGAGTGCTGGTATTATAACTCTTAAAAACGGATTAGCAGTTGGAAGTAATTCTGCACCAGCACTTCAAGGATTAGCCTTAAGACTAAAAACAAAAGAAGATATGCAAGCAGCAGCGACTGCATTAAACGCAAGTGATACTGATTTGTACAGGGCAAACAGGCTATTAAGTAGGTCTAGGAAATCCCCTATAACCTCATTAGTAAACCAATATCTAGGAATGGGAGAATAAGGTGGCTGAAGAAGAATTTTTCGATGAAGATTTACTTAGTAAGGGGTATCTGCCAGAAGATGAGGCAGTAACGGACTTAGGAAGTATTACCCCAGGAAATGTTCCTGATAATAATTTTAATGAAGACTTACTCTCTCAAGGGTATGACGCAGAAATTCCTGACTCTTCTCTTCCTACAAGTATGCCTATTCCAGTGGAAGCTAACTCTCCTACATTATATGGGGACGCTTTAAATTTCTTAAAGAATTCTGACTTACCATTTTTAGATACTATGGCTACTGGTCTAGATAGCATACTTCCAAGTGGAGACGCTGTAGGAGAAGTGCTTCCAGATGCTTTATCAGCCGTTGGTGGTGCAGCAGGTGGAATTGCTACCTTAAATCCTCTTTCTGCAACTTTCTCTGGTGGAGGTTCTCCTCTTTTAGCCCCAGCAGCAATAGCTGGAGGTTCTACTATAGGAAGACATCTTGGAGACCAAGTAGGAAAAGCACTAGGAATAAGAAGTCCTGATATTAATGCTTATCAAGCTGACGCAAGTTCGAATTTACTAGAACAAGGAATTTCTGGCGCAGCAGACCTCGCACTTCCTTTTGCTGGTCAAGCCGTAAAAGCAGTCGGTGCAGGGTTTAGAGGACTAAAGGGAATGATATTCTCTAAGGCAGTAGATATTACAGAAGCATTAAATAAAGGAGATGGACTATCTGCTATTAAGTCAATTCCAAAAGCAGCACTAGGGAAAGTCGCTGTTGATATGGGGGATACTAAGACTGCTGCAAAAACTTTTACAGATATAATTAGTAAAGCCCAAGAAGGATTTAAGAAGAATAAGATTCCAAAATCAGAATGGGGAGTCGCTTTTCAAGGTCTAGTAAAAGAGGCAGGAGACAGGGTTTCTAGCGTAATAAAGCAAGCTGAAGAGGTTTTACCATCATTAGATTATACTCCTAATGCTTTTAAGAAAGTTCAAGAAACTGCAAAAGCTTTAGGGCTAGAAGAACCAACAGAAGGAAATGCCTTAAAAATACTTAGAGTATTAGAAGATGATGTTGATTTCTCAAAGCTACTAAAGGGACAAAAGACCGAAGAGATAGGAAAAGTAGGTAAGGCTTTAGTTCAAAATATAATGGAAGAGATGGGAGGAAGAAGTTCCTTAAGACCTTCTCAGATTTTATCCCTTAAAAACAGCTATGATACGTTGGTTTATAAAGCAGCCCAAAGTGATGTGACTGATACAGTAGAAGTCATGGCTATAGACAAGATGAGATATGCTTATAGACAGCAGCTTCAAAAGGCAACCAGGGACGCTGATGCGATTTTAGGGACAAAATCAACCCTTTCAAGTGCTTTCCAGACAGCCAATAAGGAATACTACCCTTATAAGCTATTAGGAAAAGAAGAGGTAGAAGTGGCTGGTCAACAGGTAGTTGACACATCAGGGAAGCTACTACAAAAACCATCTTTTCTTGGTAATGGTCTTGGAGTAGGCTTAAATGCTGGACAAGCAGGAGAAGGACTTTATGAAGCTATTATTCCTCCTCCTACTATTAATTCCATGGATGAGTCTGGGAAAGTTTCTGACCCTATCGACAGAAGAGTCATAGGGTCTCAAGCTGAAGAAATCTATAAAAAAGATTCAGTAAGTAGGTTTGAAACTAAGAAAGCAAATAACACAGGAAAAGCTATTCCTGCTAAATTTATTAATGATGCTGGTGGTCAAGCACCAGAAGAAGTATCAGAAGAAGTTTCTTATCTAAGAGATAAAGAAGGTGCGTTAAAACAACCTTATGTTTTAAAAGGAGAAGGGGTAACTCTTTCTACTGGACTTTACTTAGGAGATAAAGACGCTGATTCCTTAAGAGAAATGGGGATTACTAACGAAAAACTAATTTCAAAACTATCTCCTGTATTAGGAGAGAAATCAGAAAGACGTGCTAAGGCACTTTTAGCTTCTGCTAAACTAAAACTTTCTACAAAAGAATTAGAAGAGTTAGAAAAAGCTTCTATTAATTATCATAACGGAGTTACTGAAAAAGACTTTAAAGCTATGACTGGAGAAGAATTAAGTGACGCTCCAAAACCTGCAAGAATGGTGCTTTACTCACTAGGATATTTATCAGGAAGTATAAAACGTACTAAGGAATCTAGCATTAGAAAGGTTGCAGGATTAATAGCGGAAGGAAAATATAGTAGGGCTTATACGACTTTAGTTTCTTTATCTAAATCTAAAAACTATAAACATGCTAATAGATTTGCAAAAGAAGCAGAGACCTTGGCTCAACTAGTAAATGAGAATCAATATGCCTCTTATGACTCAACTGAAAAGGTAGCTAGTACAGTTACCCTTCCTGATGGTAAAGTAAAGACTAACTACTCATGATGACATTTTACGACAAAGCTATTCACATGCTTAAGGTTGACGAAGGCATTAGATACTTTGCGTATAATGATTTAGACGGTAAGCGTCATAAAAGCCCTATAGGAAAGCTTACTATAGGAGTAGGTAGAAACTTAGAGGACGTTGGTCTTTTTACTGACGAAGTAGATTATCTACTTAAAAATGATATCAATAGAAAAGTCTTAGACGTAGTAAAGATATTTCCCGATTATAACAACTACTCAGAAGTAAGAAGACTAGCACTTTTAAATATGTGCTTTCAGCTTGGAAAAGCTGGACTAGAAGGGTTTAAAACTACTGTTAATCTTATTAAAAAAGAGGAGTGGAGCGAAGCTTCTCAGCAAGCCTTAAAATCAAAATGGGCTACGCAAGCCCCTAATAGGGCAAAAAGAGTTTGTTTAATGCTTCGCTTTAATCTAAACCCTTATGATAAAATACTTACTAAGTACAACTCTGATTTGTAGTCCTTTATTGGCACAAAGAAACGGTCTAGACATTCTGGGTATTAACTCTCCACGAGTTAAATGTTCTGAAATTATAAAAGGATTTCCAAGTGGAAATGGATTAGGAATGTTATGGGAGACCTTCTCTAATAATACTCAGTGCATTGAAAATTTATCCGAGGTCAAGAAAATACCTTTCTTAAGGGCGCATGGAATTAACGGTGCTGGTCTTAGAAATGGACAGCTTCAACCTTTTGAACCTTTTTACGGAAAGAATAAACACCAGGTTAATAAATTGCTAGAAAGAAATAACTCAAACGCTATGAAAATTTTTTCTAGAAATTTAAGGAAAACTATCCTTCTTTCCAAGAAGATAAAAGCTAAGTGTCTTTATTCTCCAATTTTAGAACATGACTTTTCAAAAAAGGCTATAGAAAATGTTTTTAAGAAAATACAAGGAAGTCGTTGTAGACTTATTAATAATCCTAATACTGGAAGTGGCAGCACTACTAGGGCTTTTTCTCATTATTTGGAGATACACGGAATAAAACATTTAAAGAAAACTACTTCTCCATGTTTATCTTCTAACGATGGAGAGATATTATCAGAATCTAATGTCGGTATTTATTTAAAGAAAACCAGAAACTGTGGATATAGGTTTTGGTGGTCATCTAAGTTTAATCTTCGCAAAAGTGGAAAGTTTATTTCTCCTATCAAGAGGAAAGCATACCCAACTGCGTCTTACCTTAGAAGCCTTACAAAATTCCAAAAGAGTCATTAAGATTAGTACGAAATCCTTGGGTGAAATTGAAAGAGTCCTAGCTTTACTTACCAGAAAGTATTCAGTATCTATTCACCCTATAGAGATAAGAATAGAGATTAAAAGTGTAGGTCAAAGGACTTCTAAGATACAAGGAAGTCTTAACTGTTTTCTGAATCCCTTAAAATCTTCTCGTAGATAGATTTTTCATATTCTTTTGAATACTTTTTTATCCAGTTACATTCCTGAATTAATGCTGGGACTGGGATTAGAACCCCAAGCCCATTATAGTTAGGGTTTCTGCAAGTCTTAGTGTCATAAAGCTTAATCCAGTTAGGAAGGCAATTCCTTAGTTTTAAAGTATCTAACATGCAGATAGTTCTAAGTCCTGGAATAAACCAGATAAGAATTTGCGCAGTACAGGTATATCCCCAACCAAGTTTTTCACTTGTAGTATTTGAAACTGTTTCTACAAAAAGGTTTCCCGTCTCTTGCGCCCTCTTACAAGTTTTATATTCAACGCTAGTTCTAAACCTGGTTTTTTTATTTTCAAAAATCCTGTCAATACCTAACGATTGTAATTCTTTTATTTCAATGATTTTAAAGTTTTTTGAGAAGACGGTATCAAGGAATAATTCACCTTCCTGACCTACTTTTAACTGTTCATGGAACCCAAAAATTTTTCCCACTCTATACAGTATGACCTATGTCATAGCAATAAATATGCATAAAAAATAGGAAACAGTGTTTTGGGTTCACTGTCTCCTATTAAGGTTTTCAACTAATGAGAGAAACAAGATTCGGGTCTCATTTCTTATTTGATAAATAGTCTCTTTTTATTTCTTACGCAAGCATCTTTTTCACTTAAGTTTTCATCAGAACATCTCGACTATATGTGTGCTTCAATCAAGAAGCTTTTAAATAAAAGGATAAAATATGGACAACTTAAAATTAATAGGATTACTCGCTACCTTATCGCTTCAATCATGTGGAATGTTGGTCAAAGAAGTAGACGCCTGGGGACTTAAGATGAAATTCCCTGAAGGTTATTCAGTAGGTGCCTCAGCTAATACCATTGATGAGATTGACGATAGAAAGGGACTAAATCGGGGCAAGGTCGTACCTCTAAGAAGCAAAATAGAGAAAGAGGAGTACTAAAATGGAAAAGATATTTACAGGAGAAAAGATATGGAATTTTTGTGTATACTGGTGTTTGCTTCTTGGGCTTTTATCTACAATCTTTGGAGGTAATATATTGTATAGGCAGTTTTACTTAGGAAAGAAAGTAGTCATGATAGCTACTAATGATTTTCCTGAAGGAGAGGAAGAAGAAAGACCAGTAAGAAGAAAATAAAAAAGACGGCAGGAAAGGACAAGCTAACCTGCCGTCATAAATACTAAGAGAGGTTGATGGAACCAAAGACCTCTTTTAATATTTTAAAATCATCCGAGAGTACACATCGGGCATTCTTCAACTTCAAGAAACGCAACAGCTAGAACCCTTCTTCTGCATTTCTTGCATCGAGTCCAGTACATATCATATTCCTTATTACTCTTCTCTATGGCTTTAATCTGTTTCTCTATGAAGGTGGTTAATTTTTCGTTAGTCAACCCCTCCCCTTCTATTCTCTTAGAACCAGTTTTCATCAGAGTAACCTATCTCTTTAATTCTAGTGTACATACAGTCTAAAAGTTTTTCTATCTCTACTAGGACAGGTTCTCCTTCCTCCATCACTCCTTCTGGAAGAGGAGTTTTATTTTCTTGCTTTCTAACATAGATAGGTATTTGAAGGTTTCTTCCTATATCTTCTTTCCCTCTATTCATTCTTCTTAAGTCCTCTAGTAATTCTGTAAACACAAACCTATGCAAGTCTTGTGCCTTTAGAATTATCTCTAAAGTCCTTTCTTCTGATATTTCTTCTATTTCAAAACTAAGCTTTGTTTTCATTCTCTTTCCTTTTTAAAAAGTCATTAGCCGTAGGGTACTCATAACGATGTTCTGCATTGGTTAGGTCATGGATAAATCCCCTTGCTGCTGCGAATATTTCCTCAAGTTCTTCATTGGTTAATAAATTATATTCCTTTTCTTCTGGAAAAAGTTTCTTTTCTCTGCTTATTCTCTCAAGAGTTCCCCATGCGTCGGTTTTCTGGTGCCCACCCCAATATACTTTCATCTCTTCCTCGCATACCGTTTGTCGCACTCGTCGAGAATATCTTCAATAATAGAGACATTAAATCCAATATATTTATAAAAATTCTTCACAAATTCTTTATTACTCTTCTCAACTTCCAGCTTGTGGCAGGGTTCGGTAATTAAAAAACTAGCGTCACATTCAAACCAATGGCTGTCTCCGTCTTCGTTTGCCATGATAGTTTCGTTAACCATTTTTACATGGTAATTATCCCCATCCACAAAAACATTATTTTCATCCTCAGCAGCCCAGGCGAGTGCGTGGTATTTTGTTTTGAATTTTTCGGTCATTTCTCCCCCAATTCTTTTTTGATTTGTTCCAGGATTTCTTCGGGAGTCTTTTTATATTCTTTATCCCAACATGTTTGACCGTATATGTTTTTGAATTGCCTCTCGTCATCTACTCGCCCCAACTCCACCGCCCGATTTACTATCCATTCGGTTAAGGTAGAGACTGCTTTGTTTAAGTCATAGTTAGCTATTAAACTTCCTTCGTAATGTAGGTAGTTTGAACAAGCTTCTATACATCTTTTAGCTTCTGCTAATTTCTCCTCACTCATAATTTCTCCCCTCGTGTTTCGTACCAGTCGTCGAAGTTATCCCAGGTGTAAAATTGCATCCAATAACCACTCTCTGCTTTTTTCGGTTCGTGTTCTCTACCAGCCTCAAACGCTTCTTTGAGTTCTGCTAATGTTTTGCGTCTGCCTGCGAGATAGGTGTCATTTATTAATCTAACAATCTCATCGGGCGTTATTCTGAATACTTCTTTACTCATCACTCACCTTCCAAAAATCATTAAATAAATAGCCGCCACATTTAAACCGTACCAAATCGGATTTAAGAACGGATTAAAATTTTTACATGCTTTTAATGCGTCACTCATCACTCACCTTCTTCTTGTTGTTGCTCAAAGAATAATCTATAAAAATTGTGTGCTTCTAAAGCTACCGTTTTCCAGCCCTGTACCTGGAGCTGTTTATTTTTGTCTGACTCAAATTCATCCCAACCAGGAAGAGGGTCACCGTTAAAAGCCACGCCTCCTACCGCCTTGCAGTAAACAGTGTACAATAATTTTTCTGCTTCTTTAATTGCCTCTTCGTTTGTCATATTTTTCCCTATAATTATCATTTCTTTATTCTCCTTCTTCCAAAAATTCCCTTGGCATAATCACGTCACTAAGCTTAATCGGTTCGCTAGGAGTAAAAACCATATGCTTACTACCGTCTGATAAGACAACTGTAATTACTGCATTATATTTGTCGCTATAATGCTGCATCGTTGATTCAAGGTCAACAACTTTCTGCACTTCTAGTTCTTCCTTTGCCTCTCTTGAAAGTCGCTTAAGTAAAGCATTCCTCTTTCTTTCAAATTCGTCGTAGTTTAATACTGAGTTACTCATCTTCGCCGTAAACTTTTAATTTACCGTCAAACTTAACAGACCATTTCTCATCTTCGTCGTATAAATCCTTGACCAATATTCTACCTCTATTTGTTAGGGCTACTATACGAGAGTAGCAGTCATCATCGTAAGCAGAATCTACTGCTATCTGAATTATTCTTTCTTCAAGTTCTAAGAAATCTAGTTCCACGTTTTGTCCCTTTAAATAATGCCGAAGTAAAGGCTCGGCTAACACCTATCTCAAATTTATCTTGTAATGCAATTAAGCTGTAACCTTGCCCTATCAATTACAATAGGTGGGGCAATTAGATTATAATCGTTATCATAATCAGCCTCCTCATTCTCAACTTGTAATTCAAAATCACACTTTGCAGAAGTACTACTCAAGAAAGTTACTTCTTGTGGTTCTCTGTATAATTCGCTTGAACAAGTAACGCCTCCCATGAAATGCCCTGATGGACATCTTGCTGTAACAGTCCCTAAGTTTTCATCTCTTAATGAATACTTATTGATAACTGTATCTGCCCTGGATAATCCAGGTAACAGAAAAAATGTTATTGTTAATGCTTTTAATATATTTTCTTTCATTTTATTTTCCTTTTTAATTTTCAAAAATCTCACCTAATACTCCAAGAAGCATTAGTATAAAACCAATTTCAAATAAGAATGTAATAGTATTATCCATTTTCTTCCTCACTTTTTTGTTTTGATTTTAAATGTGCAGTTGTATTTGAGATGCAAGCACGTCTAGCTTCTTGAAACATTTCATCTGGTGTTGAAGGATTATCTTCTGAGTTTGATATCTCGATAGATAATTCTTCATGTTCATATTGTGCCAAGACTCTTCTAATTGTGTATTTAACTGATGTAACTAACATTGTGATACTCCCTGTCTCTCTTTTAACTCATGATATCTTTTGACATCTGCTTCAGTATAATTTCCACCTTCAGTAATTTGTACGTCGATAGAAATCATTTCTTCCTCCTCTTCTTTTGTTAGCTTAGGTTCTGCGACTAATTCCTTAAAGAAACTTCCTATACCTGTAAGCTTATAATAATCCCCTGGACTGTCTGCCCTGGTAACTGAAAGTACTGCAAGTACTGATAATATTTTTTCTAATTCCCAAGGAGTAAATAGTGCTTTAGTCTTTAGTAAAGAAACAAGTTCTTCTCTGTTTGCTGCATGTACTACATCCATGAGTAGGTTTTCTCTAAGTACTACCCAAGATACCTCTCCGTCTATCTCTGATACTTCAATCTGTACTCCTGTATCTTTAGAGAAGTGAGAATCTGCATACTCTACCGCTGCCCTTTGCGCACTCTCTTCTGAGAAGTAGTCATGTTTAGATTGAAACGGTATTTTTCTTTGGTCACTCGTTATTGAGTAAATGTATATTTTATCTGTCATATAATGTCCTTTTAAACAATTAATCGAATCATTTCGATAATTGATTTATACAGATGTAGGACATTTTATGAAATCTTTTTTCGACCTATTAGAATGGTCATTCTAGTGATAAATTTATTTCTTGACAGGGAGAGTAATTCTTGCTTCAGAGAGAAGTAATTCTCTCATAGAAAGTAAGTAACAAGCATCTTCTGCGCCAAACATGGCAAGCCATTTCTTTCCGTTTCTTCTCCAGAAAACTACTGGTAGTTTTTCTCCCCCAGAATCTTTTATAGCTTGTGCTACAAAGTCATAAGGCTTTACATGTTCTGTGAATTTACATTCTATATGAGTAGCTTTCCACTCTTCTACAAGTACATCGCTTGATTCTGTACCGCCTGCAAATTGTTGAGACCTTCTAGCGTTTAGTCCTCGGTCTTTAAAAAAGTCTCTAAGGTCTCTTTCTCCTCTGCTTCCTTTTTGTTTCGAGTTTATCTTTTTCTTCTTGGGTAGTTGTTTCATCGCAAATTTCTTGTAGCCAGTGTTTTTCAATCAAAATATTCTTTGAAGGAGATTTTTTCTTCTGTTTTGATTTTACCTTTTTCGACATTGTTAATCTTTAAGTACTCTTCATACTTTAGTGTATATTCTTTGGGTTTAATTCCGTAGATTCTTCTGTCTTTTGTAGCGAGAATGATACTAAATCCTGGATAGTTTCTACCTTTGATAATAGTTTTTTCTGTATTCCAGTAAGAGAGGCTTTGACTAAGCTTAAGCAAGCCAATAAAATTGTGTAAATTAAAAGAGAAGATATCGTCAAGAATAATACCAATTGCAAAAGGTCTGCACTGAAGATAGGACTCCCCACTACCTTCTGGTAGGTAACTAATAAAACAATAGTTATCCCAAGCACTACCGTGATACGTTCGAAGGTTAGGGTGTAGTCTGATAATATCATTCCAGTATTCCCTAATCTTACAATCTTCTTGCATAATCTTTGATATTCTACGGCTGGATTCATTCTGTTGCTTCCTGTAATGCTGATTTAATCTTGCTAAACCTGCGTAAAACTTCAGCAGTTAAAGCACCTCTTACTTTTGAACCTTTAACAGATTTTGAACATTCTAGATATAAGTTTTTAGCTCTACTACCTCCGAGTGTCTCGCATACTTCTTCATCTAGTCTTTTTAGTTTCCCCCATAAATCTAAGATAAATTTATCTTTAGCCTCGTAGTAGCTAACAATTCTATTAGGGTAATGTTCCAATACTTTTATACTGTCAGATTCTTCAATGTATTCTATTTTTGTTACAGTATTAAATCCTTGAGTATTAGTTTCTTTTTCTTTAAAGCTTTTCTCTGTTTCAAAGTAGTTAACAAAAACTGCCCCATCATCAGAGATACTTCCAGAGACTAAGACACAACTTCCTATAGTCTCAGTAGCTTCAAAGAATTTCTCTACTATACCAGAGTCTTCTACTTTCTTAGCCCAGTAAATTAACTCTCTAAGTTTTCCATCTTTAGACTTAGCTAAGACTCTTGTGAATGGATTACCTTCATTAGAAGTTTTTAATTCTGGTTCTCTAACTGTTGTATAGGATTGAGAATGATACTTAGATTTACTCATTACCAGAATCTCCACCAAGCTTTCTTAGCTGGCTTATATAATATTTTAGCTTTCTCTAACTCTTCGATTCTTTCTTCTAATTCTTTTATCTTTCTAAAAGCCCAATTAACTTCATTAGCTAATAGCTCAATCTGAAAGTTACAGTCCTTTATGCTAGGTCTAGCTTTTTTAACTTCTTTCTCTTTCTTCTTCATAAAAGAAATACTAATCGTTTAAACGAATATCAGTCTAGTAATATCTAGAATATTAGAATGGTCATTCTAAGAAAGTTTAAAATGCTTTACATTATTAAAGCTTTCTGAGTCTGAAAGTTTACGCAGTAAACTATTCACACTACTTTCTCTACTATCTCTTGACTTTTCTTAAGTAGCCTTAAAAGGATTAACTCTAAATGGTCTATGCCGTCTAAGAAGTTAGATGTTTCTTCTATATAATTTCTTGCTAGCTTCATGACGAGTGTAATGTCTACAGCATCTAGTTTGAAGTCAGGTAATATTCTGTCTATTTCTTCTT
>ERZ761584.220-NODE-220-length-20954-cov-12.703287_pt1 | contig 20954 bp, 25 predicted proteins | sample MGYA00512168_ERZ761584 | MGnify/ENA primary metagenome ERZ761584 (study PRJEB28899, sample SAMN03785564) | bioreactor sludge metagenome | biome: EBPR Sludge; feature: EBPR Bioreactor; material: 0.22µm filtered reactor supernatant | place: Saint Lucia: Queensland...
TGTTCATTTTATCCTGAAGGACTTGACACCATTTTTAGATATGCTACAATGGAATTATCTTAACAAGTGAATACCTCTAAATAACCTAAGGAAAGTCTGTTTATAAAAGACCATTGTTACCGAAAGGTAGCCACCCTTCTTAGGTTGGGTGAGAGGATGGTCTCTTATAAGCAGATTTTTTTTCGCCCGAATTCAAAATCTCTAATGGTTCATAGTAAGGGTTCAATTCCCTTAGGAGATACAGCTTTTTACCCTTTTTAACAACTAACGTATACTGAATAACTCTGGTTGAAATGGTTGGTAGACTCGTCCCCCCTCTATTCAGGAACGTAGGCTTGGAAAAAGGGAGCCTTGTGTACATATATGTACTTTTATGAAGAGAGAACATAAGTTATCAGTATTTCAGAGATTAGGAATTGATAAAGAAACCTATTTTATTTTGCGAACCGCAAAAAGGAAGCATAAGAAGTCTATGATGGAGCTTGCTAAGATAGCCATAAAACAAATGTATGCAAAAATATAAAGCGATGATTATTGAAAGAGATAAGAAATGTGTATTATGTAAAAATAATAAACCTCTTGAGGTACATCATATAATAGAGCGTCACAAAGGTGGAGACAATAGTTATAGAAATTTAGTAACGTTATGTACGGTGTGTCATAGGGTAGATCATGATAAAGTTTTATCAAAACAAACAAAAAGATTATTGAAATATACCTCTTCATTTGAAATTCCAGATGAATATAATCAAGTTGTTGAAGTCGAAACTCATGGATATGTAAGGGTAGCGATGAACTTAAAAAAAGAAACGATTGATAAAATAAATGCACTTCATATCGGTAAAAATTATGGTTGGAATAAAAAACTTGATGAGATAATTGAGTTTTATTTAAAAGCTAATAAATTAATTAACTAATTAAAATATATGAGACTATTAGAAAAAAGAAATCAGCTTAGGAGGGACTTTGACGGACTTTATGAGTGTGAAAATTGTGAAGCCCAAGAGGAAATTAAAGATTGTTATGATGACAGGAATTTTCACGATAATGTAATGCCAAATCATAAGTGTAATAAGTGCGGTATGAGTACTAATAGTGCAGGATTTGAAATAGAAAGAGTAGCTACAAAATATCGTGACTTTGAACATATATAAATATATGAAAAAATATCAAACAACTAAAAAAGAATGTCAAGCTATGATTGGTGATTTAGTCTGTGAAGGTTGTGGTGGCAAACTAGAGCCAATTAAGACAGTTAATAATGCTAATGAACCTACATATTGGGTTGGCTGTAATCATTGTAGCTGTTTTAGAGCCGGAGTATTAAAAAAGTATTTTGTAATTGCCCGTCAACTTGTTGAGGATAAAGAGATTATTCCATATAGACATATGAACAGATATGAGTATGATGATGTACCAGAAAGACTAGATTATTGGCTTTGTACTCAAACTGCTGGATTATCAAGGACTGTACAGTTAGTTGAAAAATTATTATTAAATTATAAATAATATGTCTCAAACACCTGAAGAATTTTATGATGGATTAATAGAGGAGGGATATTCCCACGAAGAAGCAAAAAAACTTACTTGGGAAAGAGTTGCTAATAAACAGTACTGGAATGATGTAATGGATAATATTTAACTATATGCTACAAGAAATTACTACAACATTAGATGAGAAGTGCGGTAATTGCGGAGATGAGATAGCAAAAGGCAGTAGAGCCTATATTCAACACTACTACGACAAAGCGTATTGCCTTAGTTGTGTTTCAGAAGAGTTAGGAAATGATAAAGAATAATCATATGAATCAATCTAAAAATGAATTCAATTGGGAGGAAAGATTTGATAAGCTGTTTGTTTCAAACGGATATATATCTAGTGAAGACGGTGATTTATTTGAGGCAAAAGAAATTAAACAATTTATTGTTGACCTTATCAAAGAAGCAGAGGAGAGGGGTTATAAACGAGGTTATAGTTTATGGAAAAATGATGTAGATAATATTTTGTCTGTGTTAATAGATAAGAATGGTGGTGAATTGAGAATCAATGATAGAGATATAGCAACTTCTAAAAAAGGAATAATTACAAACGAGTATGATTATCAGAATGGATGTTTTAGAATTAAAAAAACAACAGTAGCAAAAGATTGGATTGAAATTGGTGAGGGCTATGAAAGATTATATCCTCAAAATCAAAAATTTGAAGATGATGAAAAATATGACGATTGTCATTATCCTGATTCAGAAGAAACAATAACTATTACAGAACATATTTTTGACAAAGATGGTTTTTGTATTAACTGTGGAAATACAAGGGAACAGTGTAAAATAAAATAAAAAATTATTAAGATTCAGAATCTGTTTCATCAAGGAAATTCCAAACATCATCAAATAATAATTTATCAAATGTTTTAATGTGCTGATTAAGTAGCGTGTCAGTGGTCATAATTGGTCGTATATCACAATAATAGACTCCGTCTAAAGGATTTAATTTTATTGTATAAGCTTTAAATTTTCCCGGTAAAAATGTTTGACTTATCGCATAACGTGATCCTGTTCTAACATTTTTTCTTTGTACATCATTTAAGAATACAGCAAAGTGAGGTAGGGTTGTTTCAGTTAAAGCACTATAAAAAAACTTGTCCATGAAAACTTTATCTATTCTGTCTTTACTTGAAGTTTTCACTGAACCGATTGCTTTGACAACTTCACCTTGTGTAATAATTAAATCTTGCTGATACGACATAACAAAAGACTCAGTAGCATTAATTTCAATGGTTAATGGAACAACACCAGATTTACATTCAATATCAATCAAAGTAAAAAGACTACTTATTAATTTTTCAAATAAGTCTCCATTTATTTTACGAGCTGTGTTTGATTGATTTGCCGATAGTGAATCTAACGTTGCTCCTATACTTTGTTGAATTGTATAGATACAGTTATTCAATGCTGTTCTATATTGAATTGTATTAAATTGATCAGCTCTTATGTTTCCTAATAGTTGTATGAGTAATTGTGAATTGGTTTCAAAATCAGCAAGACTATAGTAAATGTTTGAATTAAGAGGTCTTGTTATGTTAAACGTTCCGTCATCTTTGTATTGTAAAAATTTATAATGATTTTCGTTTTGAGAAATTATAGTCGCTTGAATATTATTAGTATTGGAAATAAACTCTAAATATTCTTTTGTGAAATTAATGTATGTATCTAATGTAGAAAAATTAGATTTATTGAGTGCGAATAGTCGTAAGTCGTTTAAAGTCATCTAATAGACTCCCTACGTTTGAAATTTGTCTGGTCGTAGGCTATCCATTGTTTTTCTGATTTAATTGTAATGTTATTCAGTCTATCTATTGTAATTAAATTGTAAGAAGCGTTATTATCACAACCAATCCAATTGCGGTTTAATTGCTCGGCAGTTACTAAAGTCGTCCCTGAACCTGAAAATGGGTCAAGTACTAATTCGTTTGTATTTGAAGAGGCTAAAATTATTCTTCTTAATAGTTCTTCCGGTTTTTGTGTGGGGTGTTCGTTTGATTCAACTGAACCGTTATTTGTTACTGGAATTTCAAAAACATCTTTAGGTTTTGCTCCTTTAGGGTGTGGTGTCCATACATGATTTTTGTTTTCACCATTTTTACCATATTGGCTAGTTTCAGCTTGCGGGTGAGAAGGATACTTTAATGTATGATTACCATAAGGTATTCTGACTTCATCTATATTAAGGGTAAATTTTTTTGATTTTCTAAAATGTAAAATACTTTCATGTGATCTTCCCCAATCTTTTCCAAGATTTGCTTTATTCTTGTAATGCCATACAAGCCACCTACACCCCTTAAAATATTCCATAGCTGGTCTTTTAAGATCAGCAAGAATTTCGGAAAATCCGCATACATATAATGTTCCTTCATCTTTTAACACTCTAGAAACTTCTTTGATCCATTGAAGGCACCAATCAATATATTCTTCATGATCGCTGAATTTATCCCATTCAGCTTTTTTTATATTATAGGGAGGATCAGCAAAACATAAATCAACGGACTTGGCTTTAAGTGTAGAAAGCCATTTTAGAGAATCGCCAAAAAATAACTTGCCCGTCAAAGTCTGAAATTGCAACTGTGGAGTATCATCTTTATCATTAATATCATACTTAACATTCAGTTGTTCATTAAACGTCATGTTTTCAGAATTCTTAATTTTAGTTTTCATCATTTAAAATAGTTAAATATGATTTTACTAAAAAGTTAAAATTGACAAATTCATCAATTTCAAAGTACGATGAAGAAAACACTTACATGAAAATACAAATAGACAAAACTATTTACGACTTGTCTAAAAAATCTAATGTGTTAGCGGCACAAGGTCATACAAAGTCTAAACTTCAAACATTAGAAGTAGAGCTATCTTTAGCTTATCAAGCCTTAGACGGTGAAAAGATACAGGAGATACAACAAAAGATAGACACAGGTAAGGCTCTTTACAAGAGATTAGAGGGGTGTTATAATCAAAGTAAATAAACCTCTATGAATCTACCAACTATAATTTTATTATTTTTTATAGGCTATCTTCTCGTTAGCTACTGGAGGCTAGACTATAAAGTAAATAGGCTCTATGACAAAAAAGTCAAACCTAAATCTAAAAAATCTAAGCGTAAATAATATGAAACTATCTCTTAAAACTATTATTAACTCCGTAACAGGGTTACAGGGTCTTTCAAACCTTAAACTTCCAATCGTAACCTCATTTAAGATTTCCAAAGTCTTAAAGCAAATCAATGCAGAACTAGAGACTTTTAATGAAGTAAAAAATAAGCGCAGTGATGAAATGGGGCTTTCAGAAAAGAAACAAGAAGATATAACCCCTGAAGAGAATAAAAAATGGAATGAAGAAATCAAAGAACTAACCAGTAAAGAAGTTGACATTGACGTTACTAAGATTAAATTATCAGAACTCGGTGAAGAAAAGATTGAACCGTATATACTATCCCAGCTAGACTGGCTGATTGAGGAGTAGGCTGTAAAATGCTCCCAGAGGCTAAAAATTGCCCGTACAGCGATTTAAATACAGAAAAGCCCCTACCATAGCGTAGAGGCTTTTTTGATACGGATAGAGGCTAATTTGACAATATGGGGATAAGTAGGCGAAACACACTAAAGACCATCTATAATAGCACCGACTACTATTACCACTACAAAAAAGGCTACAATGAAAATAATATTATTTCTTTATTGCTTTACCAGCTTGATTTAATAATTTACCGCCAGTTGTAAATACAGGAATAGTTGCTCTGTCCCAAAGGTTACTAACAAATGAACCAAAGCCTGCTTTTCTACCACCTGACGTCATAGCCTTTTTACCAAACTCTATTAAATTTGTCAAGTTACCATAATCTAAGAAGTCATCTTTAATACCAATATCAGATAAAACCTGATAGGTACTTTTTCTAATATCATTGGCTAACATATTTTTAACTTCAGCGAAAGCTCCAGCAACAGGTTTACCACGAAACACTTTATCTGGTGTGAATTTATCAAGACCAGACTTAATCTGTTGCGCTCTCACGTAAGTAACTTGGTTAATATTTTTATAGTCTGCTTTCAAAGCGTCTACTGCGTCTTTCAAAGCTGCACGTCGCGAAGGCTCTGGTAGTTCCTTGATGTTTTTTTCTATACGACTAATTGCGTCTTTGATATTATATTTTTGTTGAACACTTTGTAGAGCAGGCTTAATTTTATTCTGCCAAAGATTCTTAGCTTCTCTCTTAGCTTGTATACCTAACATTTCTTCTGTACCAGAAAATCCTTTATCTAGGGCTGTAATAGCAGTGGTGCGAGGTTGGGTTTCAAACGGCTCAAACAATCTTTTAAGAAGAGGATTATTCGCTTTGTAAGTTTGTACTATTCCAGCTTCTTTCATGTTTAGTGGGATTGCATTCTTATATAAAACTTCACCTGACTTTTCTAATACACTCCCTGCTCCTTTAATAGCAGTACCTACTCCCTCTTGAGTAATCTCAGCCCCTCTCTTAATTCCTTTACCAACTAATTGCCCACCCTTACCGACTGGAAATAGAGAAGCAATATTAACAATCCCTTCTAAGTCTTTTGCGGCTTCTGGGTGTTTACTTTTAAATGCTTCGTATGAACCAATTAGAGATTTACCAATATCTGATTCAGTTGCTTTTGTTACTACTTTCCCAATCCCTTCTTTAACTGGTTCGGGAGTAATTTTATTTAGACCAGCACCAATAACATCATTAGCAAAACCAGCAACTTGTCCAACGGTTTGAACTCCAGTAGATACTGGGTTGATTTTTCCTGACGCTGTTTTTGACAAGATGTCTTTTAAGTTCGTAAATCTCTTTCTTAGATCAGATCCAATAGAATTTAAAAAAGACTCTTCTTCTTGTGAAGTTGATTGAAGTAAATAGTCATACTTACCAGCGTAGTTTTGCTGGTTAGTACTAGGTAGTTTAAACTGGTTTCTTATGTTGTTGATTTGGTCTTGTGTAAGCATATTATTGTCCCATTAAGACTTGTAAAATATCTGCATCGGAAAGGTCTGGGTAGGCTTGAGCAATCTGATTATAGAGATTGATGTGTTGAGGGTTTGATGAAAGATATTGTTCAAGTGAGTTAACAATCCCAGTTTGTCCGCCAGCATTATTAAGAGCAGTTTGAGCAAGACGTTTTAGATTGTTAAGCTCATTGATAAATGCTTTTTCGGAGACACGATAGCCAACAACATTTCCATCTTTTACTAATCTCCATGAACCAATCTTTGTAGCGGCACTTTGTAACATTAACCGTTCTTGGTCTGATAAGGCACCGAGAGTACCACCAGCTTTTTTAAGATTCAATAATCCTGATAATGTTTCTTGAGATGTCAATTGTTCAATTTCACCAATCAAGGCTTGAGCATTACCACTAAGTGTTGAAAACGGTCGCAAGCGAGCGAACCATGTAGGACCAACAACATTATACTTCGGGACTTTCTTAATTATCTGGTCAATCAAAGCAACCTTATCATTTAGAATCGCTGTAGCTTGAGCATCAGCTTGTGAAACAGTGCCACTATTAGCTAATGCAGTAACAACTTGACTTCGTAGTTCTTGAGGAACACTAGAGAGGTCAGCCTTTCCTTGCTGAATAAGTGTTGCCCAGTTTTGAGCGGCAGTTGAAACGTTACCATTGCCAGTGTCTCTGATAACTGTTCCACTTTCTTTCTTAGCTATGAATTGAGCTAAGGCGTTAATGTCTATATCAGCAATCTTTGTACTCTTAGGAACACCTAAGGCTTGTACTGCTTGGTTAATATAGAGACCAGTATTATTCTCGCTCGGTGGAGCATACTTATTGATAAACTGTTCAAGTGTAAGCCCTCTGGAAGCGTCTAACTGTATTTGAGCGATAAGAGCTTGATAGCCTGCTTCTGGTGTTTCAAAGCGAGCAAAGCCTCCTTCACCCTGAACAGCACCAGCTTGTCCAACATAACGGAGATTGCCAGGATTATTGTTTACATACGCAAGTCGTGAGGACTGAGGGATTTGAACACTACCATTTGAAACTTGACCAGTAAGAGAATTAAAGATAACAGGATTACCATTAGCGTCTGTTTGATAGGTGAACTTTCCACTATTAACCTCCCTTTGATAGATAGCACTGTTTTTTACTTTAGCTTGAGCAACCGCTGGAGTGTCATACATCGTAATACCAGCGTCTGGATATTTGTTAATGAGAGACTGCATAATCTCAATGTTCTGCGGAGCATATTGAGGGTTTTGAGCATAGAAATTGTTAAGTTTACTGGCAAACTCATCAGCAGAATCAGTTAAGAGAACCCCAGCTTTATGAGCTACTTGAGCTGTAACTGGATTACTCATAAATTCTTGAATCTTTGCTTTGTTGGCTTCTACGTTAGCAATATCTTGTTGAAGTTTAGCTCGTAGCTGGTCAATCTGTTCTTTTTCATCTGCGGTTAATTGAACAAGTCGTTGTCTACGGTCATCAATCTTAGAATCATAAATACCAGAGACAAAATTTAAGAAGTTCAATCTATCGGCAGAGATGTTTTGAATAACCGTTGCGCCTTTATTCATGATGTCAAAGGCAAGATTAAAGTTACCGTCAATAGCGGCTGTAGCGGCTTGTGCGGTGGAGATTTTAGAAATGTAATTTTGCTGTATAGCTGATTGTCTGCCTTGTGATATAGACTGTAAGGCTGGTCTGCCTGCTTCTGTGTCTAGTTCTTGTCTCATTAAATTAGAGTAATTGACTATATCTTGCGTAAGCTGTAGACGTTGCTTAATTAAGTCTTGGTAGTTAATCTGTCCGAGACTATCTAACATTCGCCTATATTCATCAGCCCCTCTTTGATAGAGAGGGTCGGTAATAGAGCGATAACGGTCAATGTCTGCTTGTCGTTGCTGTTCTAATTGATTTAGTTCTGTTTGAGTATTCTGTAGGTTAGTCTGGGTCTGTTGGAGCTGTTGAGCAGAGAGCTGATTATACTGTTGTTGTAATTGTTGCAACGACTGCTGACCGTTTTGTAAGGCGTTTTGAGTATAAATGTTTATGGCGGTTTGAGACGCTGAACCATTAGGAAGCTGTGAGCCTACGTTGTTGTATTGAGAGCCTGTGTTTACATTTCCAGAGTTAATATTCTGGTTAAGAGGGTTTCCATAGAGAGTATTACCAATACGATAGATATTAGAAAAGTTAGCATTCTGTAATGCCGAAGTTCCGTATTGCGCACCATTAATAGCCACTGATCCTGGACGGATAGTGGGAGCGGATATTTCACGACCACCTGCTTGAGCGTATTGCTGTAACTGTTGAAGGTTAGCAATCTGATTATGAGAATCAGCGAGGTAGTATGAGCCATTGTAGCGATAGAAGTTTTGTGCGGGCATATTTATAGTATATCAGATAGAAATAAACTAGCCATAGACTTCCCAAAGTAAATCTACTTCTGAATAATAATTATCAATGTTAAGAGTAAAGCCTGCTGATACGCTCGTAATTGTTCCTGTAGTTTGGTCAGTTAATCCATCGTCCCAAATATCCAAAATATGATTACCTACATCTGACGCACTACCTGTAAGGGTTGAGCCGTCCCATGTTCTTAATAATAAACTTGTTATTCCACTATCAGCGTGATACGTCCCTACACTAGAACCATAGCCTGTTTCACATTGAGCATGGATTTTAATTACCTTTGGGTCAAAGGAAAGACCAGATACAGTTATATTTCCAGTAGATGTTACTACTTCTGTCCCTGTGGCATACTTGTTTTCTACGATAGTTTCTGCTGAGTTCCATTGATGATTTTTATAGTCGTAGTAATACAATTTCTCATTGTAAATTTTAAAACTGTCCCAAAACCTTTTAGGGGTATGAGTAGGTGCGGCATCTAAAACATCAACAAATCCTTCAATCTTCTGAATATCTACAGCATTAGGGTCTGCTAAATCAGATGAGGGAAGTTTATCATCAGGCACAAGTAAAGACTGTCCTTGTTGTTGAGCTACAGGAATCTGGTTAGTAATCTGTGCTGATTGTTGAGGTGATTGTTGTGGTTGTTCTTCTGGCATACTATCTAGTTAGTGAGCGTTCGCTCGGCTCCCAGTAAATCTTAATCCATGTAGGTGTACGGTTTCCTGCATAACCTGAATACAGTTGAAGTCTAAACTTATCTACTTGGTGGTTAATTTTCTTTTCCCACTTTTTAATACCGACATCAGTAATTGGAATGTTTTGTAATTCAGCGTCAAGCTCTCCTCGTACATACAGGTTATAGCTTGTACTGGCTGGAGTAGTACCTGAAAACAGTATTTCTATTTTCCGTAACCAAACAGGTTTTTCAAATTCGTAGTAGTTTGTATAGAGACTCGGTGTTGAAGTTGAACTATAGGAAAGATTATAAAACTTTGAAACTGACGCACCTTGTGTGAAGAAAGTAAGGGTTTGAATATAATCGGAAAAGATATGAGTGATTGGGTCTAGTGATGTAATACTACCAAGTCTATAAGTTGATTTATACAGGGTGTCATATCTAAAGATAGATTGACCATCTGTATAAAATAAATCCTTTCCTTTCGCAACCATGTATGTAATTGTTCTAACATTCGGCACTAAGGCATAGCTATAACCGTCAAAAAGATATAATCCGCTAATTGCTGAAAAGTACATACCGTTAATGGTATGAACAGCGCTATATACATAGCTAGTTGATAAAATAATTTCTCTCGTCCAGTTTTCACTGTACCCGTCCCAGACAAAGATTTTATGTGGCACTTGAATTTGAGGATTGAGAGACTTAAAAACAGCAAAGAGATATATTTCAGAACCCTTAGTTAAGACATTATAGATAATCCAGTCGTCAGTAAGTGTTAAGGTGTTAGAACCTGAATCGTACCCTGTTGTTCCGTCCGTACTCCATAACTTGTTACCATTGGTGATATACATATAACCACCAAACTCAAAGAGAATATGAGGCACACTTGCTGTAAGAGCAGTCTTACTTAGAGTTGCTGTCCACCAGTCATAATCATTTGTAGAAAATGAATAGCCTTCTTGCCAGACATCTGATGAAGAAGTTATATATAGTTGATTTTTGAACGAAAGAATTGATGAATACTGGTCATACGTTTTAACCGACTCAGTATATTTGAGAGTGTGAGTAAGATTGACTACATCTGTTTCATATAATCTTCCACCAGAACCAATAGAATATCTATATGGTGAACCGCCACGATACCCAATCGTAGAGGCATGAACTTTATCAGCTAAGTTAGTTGAGTATTCTGTCCTTGCTCTACCCCACGTTAAAAGACCGACGTTGTCATTGTCTCTACCTGTTTCAATAATTGAATCAGGTGAGTAACCACCATCAGACAAGTAATTAGTCGTTGATTGTCCCTTAATCCAGTTTCGTTTGTCTATGGTTATGATAGGCATATTACATTAATCCAAAAAATCCACCACTAGGAATTGAATAATAAATGGTTAGTCTCATGTGGTCTACGGTTGGTGCGCCTGCTGGTGCTTCAACGGCAAACGCTACTCCAAAATCCGCATGATTGATTGCTCCTACAGTTAAAGCAACCCAGTCAACGCCCCATGTGTCTGACGCTCCTCCATAAGAAATATAGGAATCACCAGAGGGAAGTGTTGCGCCAGTTGCTTTGTTGGTTGTGTGTAATCCACCAGCATGATTTTTTAACTTAACCGATAGTTCTTTAGCAAGTGTTGCTGTTCCTCTGTCTTGTTCAATTTCTACAAGCAAACCATTAATGGTTGCGTTGGTGGGAATTGAAAAACCAAACCCAGAGCAATGAAGATATTCTGATTGTTCAAAGGTTGTTCCACTAGCAGAGAACCAAAAGTCTCTATCAGGACTTGAAGCTGACCAGGAAGTACCATCAGTAGATCGGACGCTGTTACCAGCATGTCCCAATGCTCCACCATCGTTTTCTATATTAATGTGATTAGAACCATCTCCTCCGGTAAATTCTACAATCCAAAAATATTTTGTATTCGCATCTAACCTAATTTGATTCGCTCCTGAAAAGGCAATATCATATTGAGTTGAAGAGCCTGCAATTGTTGAGACATCAAGATTATCTGATGTTGCTAGAGCTGAACCTGTCGGTGTACCACTTCCATAGGTACCAGTATGAGCATAGATTTTTATAACGGCATTTCCAGTTGGTGAACCTACTTTCCATAAACGAACTGACACTTGTTCAATACGACGATACTCTCCAACAGCAAAGGATTGTCCTCTACGGTTAAATGTATGAGAGCCAATTTGAAATCCAACACCACCAGCAGTAGAGTATGAATCAATGGTTGATGTTGTTCCAGCTAATGTTAAGGTAGCATCAGAGTTATCACTGGCTGTTACATTACCAGTGCTTGACCAGCTTTCAGTACCACCCTCTGAAAAGGTTGCTGTTCCTGTTGCTGATGGTGAAGCGGTTACGCTAGGCATATTATGATACAGCGATACATCGCCATTTAGAAGTAACTGTATTCCAGATAAAGCCAACGTCCATACGAGTTGAAGCAGTTGTGGCAGTTGGTAATGCTACAGTACCACTTGCTTCAAAACTCGCACCCCACGTAATTGTCCGAGATGAACCGTTATCAGTAATAGCAATCCATAGTGTTTGAGCTTCCGTAGGAGTACCTGAAAGATTAGTGGTAAATGAAGTAATGTTAGCAGCTAAAGCAGTAATTGAATAAAAGTCTACATTGTCTGTGTTAATTGTTGGTGTGGCACTTGAAGTCGTTGTCCCAGTACGCTTTGTAATCCTTTTGTTAGTTAAGGTATTGGTGCTTGAAATTGTCGGGACAGTAACACCTTCAACAGAGATAACACCAGCACTCACTCGTGCGATTGTCGTGTCAGAAGCGTGTCCTAATTCTACCGAGCCAACACCAATAGCAGTTGACGTTGAAGCGACAAGCCCAGCAATCGGGAGACCAGTACAGTTAGTAAGCGTACCAGAGCTTGGAGTTCCTAATACTGGAGTTGTTAATGTCGGACTTGTGAGGGTCTTATTCGTCATTGTTACTGTGTTTGTGTCAGTAACAATCTGTTGACGAGCTGAACCTGTTGTAATGGTAAGATAGTAAGCGTCTGATAAAAATTCCATTGCTCCAGCTTCTGCCGATGACATGAGAGAGCCAGATGTAAATTTAAGTGGAGCAGATGATGCGGAAGTTGAGCCTGCTGGTAAATGAAAACGAGCTGTTGGTGCGTTGGTAAATCCAAGTCTGCCAGTGCCATACAATCCAGTTGCGTAAAAAACATTTGCTAAATTAAATTCATTAGAGGCATTGTTTGCTGAAGCTGACACCGCAACACCACCAGTACCACCAATTAAGATATTACTGCCACCAGTTGTAGTAGATGAAGCATTGCCAGCAGTTGTAGCAGGACCAATAATAATATTGTAAGTACCAGTAGTTACGTTAGCACCAGCGAACGAACCATAATATGTACCGCCTGTTGCTGTAGTAACTGCCATACCAGCACCATACCCACAATATGTGCCATATGAAGCTGTTGATGAACCATCTACACCTTTAGCGGCGGCATTACCGATTGCAGTAGTAGCAAAACCTGATATATATCGTCCTGCTTCATATCCTACTGCTGTACCACCTTGAGCTATATTTTTTTCAAAAGCAAAATGACCAATACCAACCCCAGTGCTTCCCGTAGTTACTAAAGAATATACTGACGAACCAATAGCAACCATGAGATAACCACTAGTTATTGCACTAAGTGATTGATATCCAATACCGATTAAGTTAGAAGCATTAAAAGACGCTCCTGCTGTCATGGTAAAGTTACCTGCTCCTTCACCTAAAAAGATATTCCTTCCAGTAGATGTAGTTGGATAATAATTATGTAAATATGGAACAGAACCTCTATAGATAATTCCTGCTTGAGTATTAGCGGCAGACGTTGGCAATACAATATTATTATTATCATCAATCGTAATACCAGAGTTTTGTACCAGCTTACCAGTTGTTGAATCAAACCTAACAATCGCATTATCAGTTGATGAAGCAGGACCAACCACGTCTCCAGTACCAGCAGGAGTAGCCCATGTACCATCACCTCTCCAATAAGTAGAGGCAGAGGCAGACGTACCACTATTTAAATTTGTTACAGGCAAGTTTCCAGTAACTTCAGAAGCTAAATTAACACTACCAGTAGAATAAACACCTGATGTTGCTTTAACGACACCAGTACCAGTAGCACGTTTTAATAGTTTACCTGTAGTGGAATTAAAGAGAGCAAATTCAGCGTCTACTGATGAAGAGGGACCTACTACATCACCACCACCAGCAGGAGTTGCCCACGTTCCGTCTCCACGCCAGAAAGTTGAAGCAGAGGCACTTGTTCCACTATTAAGGTTGGTAACTGGTAAATTTCCAGTAACACCAGTAGCAAGAGAAACGTTAGTAATCGTGTTATTAGAACCGTTGATTGTTTTATTAGTAAGAGTGTCAGTTGTTGCTCTCCCCACTAACGTATCAGTAGAGGTTGGTAATGTAAGCGTTCCTGTATTAACGATTGTTGCAATAACAGGTGAGGTTAGAGTTTTATTAGTTAATGTCAGTGTGTTTGAAGCAGTTGCTATAGTTACACCTTCAATAGAAACAACACCTGCGCTTACTCGTGCGATAGTTGTGTCAGTTGCGTGTCCTAATTCAATAGAACCAACACCGATAGCGGTAGATGTTGAAGCGACAAGTCCAGCGATAGGTAATCCTGTACAGTTAGTCAATGTACCTGAACTCGGAGTACCAAGTACAGGTGTAGTCAAGGTAGGGCTTGTTAAAGTCTTATTGGTTAATGTTTGTGAATCAGTAGTACCTACAAACGCTCCACTTGGGTTAGTTTTTACCGATAGAACACCAGACGTGAGAATAGCAACACCACTAGAGCTGGCACGCTTTAAAAGTTTACCTGTAGTTGAATCAAACAATGCGACTTCATTATCAACAGAAGATGAAACACCAGTAACTTTAGTGGCAATTTCTGTTTCCACTTCTGTTTGAACACCAGCAGTCATTACTAAAGCAAAGTTATCATTTTCACTCCACGCCGCAGGTGTTGTTCCTTCATCGCCACGAGTATTAACTGTAAATGTATCACCAGATGAACGATAACACTCTATAATTTCACGACCAGTGTCTTGTTCGGGGGTAGCATAAGAAGCACCCCAAATAACAGCTCTAAATGGGTTTCCAGAGCCAGTAGAAGGGAACTCATCACCTTCCCCTGATTGCAAAGTCAATTCGTAGTCATCATCAGCAATATTGCCTGATAATGTCCCTTTCGCAAAGTTAGTTTTCTTGAGTAAGATAGCCATATTAAGGTTGGTCTTTAGTATAAGGTGTCCATGTGTCGGATTCACTCTTAGTATAAGGTGTCCAAGTTGCGGAGTGTTTAGTATATGGCACCCAGTTTCTTAGTTTCCAAATTAAGGTGTAGTAAACGAACAAGTAAACGTATATATCCCAAATGAAAGTTTTTAAAATTGAAATTTCTGATGAGCTACCACCTCCAATATCACCAAACATTGTATTTCCGTAATAACCATTTCCAAACATATTAGACAGTTTCACCGCCAATAGCGATGACTACATTATCAGATGAATAAGCGTCAGCCGACGCACTGATAACTCGTTTAATCCATACTCCCTTTACTGCACCAGCCGCAAGATTGCCTAGCGATAATTGATTAGCAAATCCGTCAGCCGTAACAAAAGTTTGTGTAGATGGGGCAGTATTTTCATTAGCAATCGTCTGAATAGGTGAGCCAGTTTCAGTCGCAACAGAGATAGTAATAGCAGAGTCAGGTGAGGGGCTATTAGTTTCAATATAAATGTAGGCATTTGATAAAGTTAAAGCTCCATGAGTATTCTTGACATAAAACGCTCGGTATTCGGTATCTCCAGCGTCTCCCTCAGAAGCGTTTACTTTGTCAAACAAGTTGTGAATAGTAGCGTCCACAATTTCAACAGATGAGACAGCACCACCTAAAGCAGCATTAGGGTCGGAGTTAGCGGCACCGCCTGAAAGATAAAGTTTTAGTTCTGATGATGAGATAGGCATACTAGGTATAATATTCTTCTTTAGGTGTCATTCGCACTGGCTTAGTAAAACGATTAGCATAGAACTCTTTAATCTTTTGTTCTGCTTCTAGCTTGTTAGCTTTTAGTCGTTCTGACTTGTTGTACATTTCAATATCAAAGGCATAATGGTAAGCGGCACAATCAGATAAGTACGGTTGAAACGCAAGAGGGATAGCAGGTACATCAGAATCACCAGACATATTAGTAAATTCGTATTGAGCGTGTATTCTAATCCCTTCGGCTACATCATTAATTATTTGTTCAGGTAAGTAAATGAAAATATGTCTGTCAGAGAGGTCATATTCAGGTGTAGCAGGAATATATTGAGTAATAGGGTCATCTTCCATTGTGTCTACATCTCTTTGCTTGGCTTTGACGTATAAACCATCTTCACGAGACTTGATATAGACTTCGTTTAATTTTAATAGTTCAACATCAAAGGCATAGTCTCGTTGATTAGCGACAATATCAGTAGTGAAAAAGTTACCATTAGCTTGCCATTGTCCATTAGCAGTTAAAGCAAGGATTAAAAACTCTTGATAGGCTCTATTAAGGTAGCTATCAATGACAGCAGTACTAACCGTTGTGTCAGCAGGGTTAGAAAAAATGCGTTGATTAAAATTGTCTCGTAGAGTATCAAGTGTCATAGATTAAATAGATTCACCTTTCATATTTACATGAGGTACACTGTTCCATTGTTCCAACGTAACTGGTTTAGCAATCTCATGTCTTCCTAATCTGCTATCAGAGTTTTCTCGTAACACAGACCAATCGGCTTTTGTGTCAGCAACTCTCATCTTTCCGTCAAGAAAGAAACCAAACTTTTGCTCATTTCCTTCAACAAGAAGGTAAGGGTGATTTTCTTTAAACATATAGGGTAAATTAGATTTTTTAGTTAGATGAAAACGTAGTGCAGATCCAAATGGATAATTCCAAGCATAGCGTTTCTTGACAGTTCCACCGACAAACCACGCATAGTGGTCAAAGATTTCCCAGTACTCACCTTTCTTTGCTCCGTAAATCATTACCATGTGGTTTTGAGTACCTTGTGGGTTTAAAATATCCTCTGGGTTGGCACTTGAGGCGTAGCGTACAGTCACTCCTAAAGGATTTTCCATTAACATTTGATACAAAAGTTCATGGTCTTGAGAGGGAAAGATAAACTCTCGGTCTACAGTAAAGTCTTTTAAAAATGTTTTGCCTTTTTCCAGTACTTCAGTTGGGATTGTTTGATAATACACGTCCCAGTTAGGTGCTTGATTAGGGTATTCAGTCTCTAAAACATTACCTTTTTCTTTAATCGCTTCGGCTGGCTTGTGTACATAGTTACCATCTTTAGTATTCCCAGAGGTTTTAGAAACAAAACGATCAGACCAGTTAATCTCTGTGCCTGTTTGAAACTTATAATCCACTTCTAAACAGTTAAGGGTTGCTCTGATAGTACAGTTCATCTCATCCCAGTTGTTTGAGTTCTGTACTTCGGGTGTTGGAAGATAGTTTTTCCAAAATCCTGTTGCTTCGTTAGCTCGTCTATGTCCAATCAATGGGGAAAATGTACCTGCTACAAAGGCATTTAGTGGTAGTGGGGCAAGTTTTAGTCCAGTATTAAATTCCATACTGTTACCATACAAGATAGCTTTTAAAGCGCAAGTAGTATTTTAAAAATAATGAAAGCAGTGAGGGCAAGGATAAAAATATTGATTAAACACCAACCATAGAGGTTGTTTTCATCTATCAGTTTTCTCATGTACCGAATAAAAATTGTCATTTCAGGAGCTTATTTTCCTTTAAGAATTGATAGAGAGCCATTGAAAGACTGTCTACTTGAAACTCTGATAAATCTCCGTTGATAGCGTGTAAACATTCATGTAGAAACGTTTCTTCCATAGCGGATTGAGGCAAGTCTTTTCTTATCTTCATCGTCAACGTAGCTCGGTTTAGTTCACCGCAGTCTTTTTGTATCTCATCAGGATTACAAAGTATTACGTGATAGGTGTGAGCGGCTATTTTAACAGTCTTAGGTATTTTCATAGTCAAAGATTTTACCGTCCATAGTAGCAAAGCGATGTTTAAATATTCTCATCGTATGCTCGGTGTAAAAACCATCTGGGAAAATATAGAATACGGCAATCGCCTGCTGCCAATTTGTTGGGTTGCCTTTAAGGTACTTCTGGTTATAATCGCATAGACAGCCAAGAGATTTCCCCACGATAGTTTTATCACTACCCATCATTGCTAGAGACATTTCTTGAACGTCATGAGTATGACCGTAATAGATACAAGCACCATGTCGTGCCGCCATCTTTGCACTGTGATATTGATTTGTGAAAAGACCATGTGAAAAGTTTGCGTTTCCTAATGTGTATAAATCTCCTTTACTCCAGTTTCTAATCCATTCAATTCCTCTTTCTTCTAAGTGTAAATTACTTTCTACTTCTAACATTCCTGTAAGCTCCTCGTGTTTGTCCATGTAATCTTCTACTCGGTATTCATGATTTCCTTCTAGATAAACAAACTTTGCTTTCTTATTATTCTTTCTGATTATCTTTTGGTGGCGGTCTAGTAAAGTGTTACCAGCTTCAAAGGTTTGTTTTACTAATTCTGTTTTTCGTCTCGGGGAATCTTCATTAAATCTGGATATTTCATTAAAGTCTAAGAGGTCTCCTAAGCATAGCCACCCATCAAATCTTTCTTGCTCCATATATTGCTCAACAACTGACATGGTTTTCATATCCATGTAAGGTAAATGAATATCTGGAAGTATTAACCATTTCTCAATATCACTTGCGGAGTACTTCATAAATCATTGAATATAACAAGTAAGGCTAACCATGTTGCGATAGCAAATAGAGTCCCAAAGTATGCTATCCAAAAAGGTTTCATAGTTACTTAAAGTATCCAAACATAGCGAGAGCGATACCTATTACTATTTCAATGATAACTATTGCTCCTATAGATTTGTTGATGAAGTCTCGGTTTAATGATACTCTCGTGTCTAATTTCTCTAAGGTAGCAGTCATCTCGGCAATTTGTCTTTCTGCTGAAAGATAATCCTTTACAACATCTTCTAACTTTGTGACACGACCATTAGTCCGTTTAGCTTCGGTTAGAATACCTTCAAGCTGGACGTTTACTGTATTGAAACCTCCTGTCATTTTTTCCAATAAAACTTCATTGGTAATTTGGGACATATTATTTCAAGAGCGTGCGAGTAGCGATTGCTTCAAGCACTGCTTTTACACCAGCACGGACGCAGGCAATCATAATACCTATCCATGCACCTGTTTCAATCGTCTCTACTGTAATACTGTCAATCTCTGTTAAGAGAACAACAGCAAAACCAGTAACAAATGAAATGATTGTTGAAAGAATCCATTGTTTATGAGTTTGAGTCATACTTGTTGTTTAAAGCGTTTTGATACGCAGTTATATAATCATGAGAAATAGTGTCTATGTTTCGGTTCTTATACACCCAATCATAGGCTTCACTTCCTATTGTATGTCTTAGTTCTTGGCTGTCAATAAGACGTGAGACTTGTTCAACAAATTCTTTCTCGTTATTAAAAGCAAGAGCTGTTTTATTGTGTTCAATCTCTGTAGAATACGGCATTACATTAGAGACAACACTCGGTACTCCTAAAGCAGAGTATTCATACCACTTAATACAAGACTTAGATTTATTAAACAAAGTATCAGCAAGAGGAATAATTGCTATATCTAAATTCAGAGAGGCTTGTTTATACGGGTGAGCTTCAAAGTCAATCCAATCGTGATACTCATACGGTACGCCTTTTAATGTTCCTTCCCACTTAGAACCAGATAGAACAAACTTTATCTTGTCTCCATATTTCTTATGTAACTTTTTAAGTCCATTCTTAATCGTGTAGAGGTCAATGTAGTGAGTAGCACCACCAGACCAACCTATTCTGATCTGTTTGCCTTTTGGTAAATCCCATTTCTTCCAGTGAGTAAAGTCTATTCCATTCGGTAAGACTGTAATTCTGTTATGTCCAGTTATTTCTTCCATTCTCTTTTTCAAGTGTTCGGTGGTAACAGTAATAAGGTCAGCTTGCTTTGCCATTAGAACGGCAGACTCTAAGTTCTTACGATTCTTTTCAATATCAAAACCATTCTGTCCGTCTTTCCATAACCATTTACCGTCATACATCACTTCTTCCAATCCTCCGTAAATGTAGGTATCAGCAAAAGGTGTGATGTTAAACATATCATCATCAAAGTCTACAACAGATAGCTTCTTATTCATCTGTAATCCTTCCAATTTATAGAAGTGATGAAACAATCTATCATGGCACTGTCTAAAACAAATCACGTGAGAACCTATGATTGAATTATAAATGATATTCTCGTTTGAAGTATGTTTCAAAATATAGGTCTGATGGTCTTCACTATTGATAGCCTTAAAAGGATTCATTACTCGGTATCCACTACAACCGTCTCTGTCTATTGTAAGAGATAAGATGTTCATAATTCTTTTAAGATACTTTCTATTGGGTTATTGATAAACGCACCGCAATAATCAGCCCAGAGCATACGTTGATTATGTAAGGTGTCTTTTTCTAATACTTCAGTGATTGTTTTTTCCAATTCATCAGGAGCGCATTGATACTGTCCACTTAGTAAGAAGTTATTGAGATAGTAGTAGTTATGTTCGCTTGGCACATAGATGACAGGCACATCGCATGAAAACGCAAAGAGCGCAAAGGTTGAGGTGGGGTCGGTTACTACAACAACGTCAGCTTTAGAGATAAGGTCAAAACAAACATCAACGTGTCTCATCTCACCTTGCTTTGTAACTACAGGATTTAAAAAGCCTTCTTGTTCTCTGGTCAGTTTAGTAAAAACGTGTGCGTCTAATTTTGAGAGAGCTTCGGTTACTTGTTTGTTAGTTTCAACCGCACTTTCATTTCGTGATGGACAAAATACTACTGTTAGTTTATCTTGCTTCTGTCTTTCTTTCTTATGAGAAAAGATAGGTGTTCCTGTAATGATAGTCTTATGAGCAATCCCTGCCTGTAGAGCAAGCGAATAGTCAGCCATTCCCCAGACTAAAACCTTATCAGCTAAAGAGAGATGACTGTGAGGTGGTAAGTAGTCATTACATGACGCATAACAGTGAGTCATTAGAATAATTTCTTTACCTTGAGACTTCGCAAAGTCTATCACTTGTGCATACGCAGAAGAAACATCTTGCCACAAGAGTAAGACTTCCGCTTCTTCTAAAGAACTAGAACGTATAAGCGGGATAATGTCGTCCATTACCCCGTTATA
>ERZ761584.221-NODE-221-length-20948-cov-6.215766_pt1 | contig 20948 bp, 13 predicted proteins | sample MGYA00512168_ERZ761584 | MGnify/ENA primary metagenome ERZ761584 (study PRJEB28899, sample SAMN03785564) | bioreactor sludge metagenome | biome: EBPR Sludge; feature: EBPR Bioreactor; material: 0.22µm filtered reactor supernatant | place: Saint Lucia: Queensland...
TTTTGTTGGCGTTTCAGCCTTCCCTTCATTTTTAATTTCCACATCTCCCCCTACACCACTACCTTCTTCCTTACCTAATACAGTAGAAGGTTCAATGCTTAGTTCTATTGGTTGGGAAATTTGTTCTGGTTCGCCTTTGGGTTCTTCGGGCTGTTGCTCCGCTTTGGGTTCTTCATAAATTGGTTCTGCTATTGCCTGCGCCCTTGCCAATTCAAGATTAACTGTCAATGGGGGGGGTGTACTTTCTAAAACAGATTCTTCTTCCAATTCACCCAACCCTTCAATGGGTGGTGCAATAATTTCGTCCTCTACAATTACAGATTCTTTTGGTTTCCTAAATTCATCAAGTTTTGATTGCATTTTTTCATCGTTCTCTACACGCAAATCTCTTTTCGCATTTTTTTCTTCGCCTAATGCTTCTGTAAATTCTTTTTTGTCCACCCTTTTATCATCAATAAAGTACATTCCCTTTTCCCCTAAAATATCTGCCCTGTACTGTATCTGTTTTTCAATCTTCTTTTTTATTTGCGTTATTTCAGGGTCTTCTACTTTAGTAGCATCTTCGCCTTCGCCAATCTTGCCTACATCACGGCTTTTATCTTCTTTTAATTGTTGTAATTGTTTATTTAAAACCGCTTCTGAAACACGGCTGTATATGTAGTTGGCTTTTTCTTGTGAATTAAGTTTTTTGCCATCATCTTTTGTTGGCAATACTGCGTTGGCGTTGGCGGCTGTATTTATTATTTGCGCTTTTTCATTGTACTCGTCTTGTGTCATGCTTCCATCAAACACACGCTTATTCATATCATCTATTAGCGCCTGCCTGTTTTGTGCTGCAATAACTAAACTGCCCTTACTGAAATTATTTACATTGTAAGCCCCTACACCGCTTGCAATAGCAGGCAATGCCATTGATAAACCTGTTTGGTATGCAGTGTTAGCCATTTCTGCTGCCAAATCCCTGTCTTGGAATGTTTTGCTATTTGGGTTAAGTATAGCGTTGGCTGTGTAGTCCGCTATCTGCGTTACTTCTTCTTCGCCTATTTCTGCTAAACCTACTTTGCCTGTTTCCAAAGCCCCTTTCAATGTTGACTTCAATACGTTTTTTACGGCGGCATTTTTATCTACAATAGCAGCATCATTCAATACATCAATAACACTCTTGGTTATCTTTTTTTTGTTTATTAATTTACCTGCTATGCCTTGCGCTATCTCTAAAGGGGAAAGGAACAATTCTGTTGCACCTTCTAAACCTGAAAGAATATTCGCAGTTATCTTTGCTTTTCCGTCATCCGCAGTATAAGTCAAAGCCTGTTTTAAATTATTGTCATAAGACTGGACATGGGCGGTTATGAATGTGGCTAATTTGTCTTTTGACGAAAGGAGTGTCTTGCCTATTATATCGCCTGCCCTCATATCTGCCAAAGCAATATCCCCGGCAAGTGCGGCTTCACCTGCTTTTCCTAATACTGCCTTGCCTGCCACACCTAACGCACCGCTTGTTGCGGCTGCTAATCCTGCCTGCGTTATAAATTGCCCTGTGCCTTCTAACACATCGCTAACTGTATTTTCCCAACTATTCTTTACCCTGTCTAACCTTTGTTCTGATACATTAACATTTCCCTGTGATTGCCCCTCTGTATAAATATCTGATTTTGATTTTCCTAAATCTTCAAGAGTGTTTGAAATACCTCTTATTGGTTGTGCTAAACCCTTCGCAAAATCCCTTGCCCAACCTGATTTAGCAATGGAATTTTGAAGTATCATTGCACCCTCATTATCCTGTAAATATTTTATGGCCGCTTTTACCCTTGCATCGTTAGGGTCTATGCCATTGGCTTGTGCGTATGCAGTGCCATACCTTTGTATTTCTTCATCAGAATAATTCCATTTATTGCCAAATACTTTATTGGAAACAGCCGTTAACCCACCTCCCGCATTTAATACATGCTTTTCTTTATTTTCTTCAAAATCATCAGCAAGGTTAGCAACTCCATTTGCAATAAAAGCCCTTAAAACTTCTTTGTTCCCTACAATGTTATTGTAACGTACATCATTTAGTTCTTTGCTTTGCTTTGTAAATTCTTCGGGGGATATTTCGCCTGCCGTAAAAGCATCTTTTATGGCCACTTCTTTTGCCTCCAATCCGTGTGCGGTAATGTTGGCCACCATGCTTTCGCTTAATGGCTCTCCTTTTTCAAGCATATTAGTAACCCGCTTGTATTGTTCAGGCTCTTTGTATTTGAGATAATTAAGCCCTATGCTAAATTCGGCAGGCTGCCTTTCAATTCTATCTTCTGTTTCTTGCGATATGGCTACATTGCCTGCGCTCACACTTCCCGTGTTCATTAATGCCACCCGGCTCAAAGCCTTTTTTAATAAGTTGCCGCTTTGGTCTGTCCTTACCGCAACGTCAATATAAAGCTGTTTTGTGTCATCGCTTGCTTTCTTTAGCGCCAATTTGCTCTCTAAGTTATCAAGCAAAGCCATTTTGTCTTTATACTTATCATCACGGTTATCTATGTATGTTCCTTCTGAAGATGCGCTCATGTATGGGTTTTCTCCTTCTTCTGAATAAAATACTTTCTTTTTAAGCTCTTTTATCAACCCTATTTTTGAATCAATATCTTCTGGCAAATTTACTACTCCGTATTCGCTTGAAAGTTTTGATAATTCGTAGTTGTCGTATTCGTTGAAATTAGAATTGGCTTTGCGTTGGCTGTTTATAAATTTTTCGTCTTGTGGTGTTTTTTTCCCGCTATTTATTCTTTGTTGCAAATCGCCTACATAGGATTCTGTTGAAGTATAAGGAACCGGAGGTTTTACCCTTTCACTTATATTCAATACTAAACCATCCTCTGTGGCAATAGCCTTATTTTTCGGTGTTATTAGTTCCTCTGTTGTAGGAAACGCTGATATATATTTGGATGGGGAAGTTGTTTCTGTAACATTGCTTAACCCTGCGCCACCATCTTCTCCAAAACTTTTTTTTTTCGGCAATGGGGGCTTCGCTTCCCCTTTTCTTGGGAGTTTTGGCTTTGGGCCGCCTTCTGTTTGAATTTCTTCTTCTAATTCAATTTCTTCTGGCATTAGTTATTCTTTTTAAAATCTTCAAAATCTTTATACCCGGCATCTTGTACTTCTTTTAGAGTGTACTCATTACCGTTGAATATTAATTTATCTTCTTTAATTTCTATTGGGGTAGGTCTTTTTGGTGCGCCTGTCAATTTATTATACAAATCAATATCATACCCATACACTTCTTGGCCTTTCATTTCTTTTGCGTTAGTAGCAAGCCATGATTGAGCATTTGATATTAATTTGCTTTTATTTATTGGCTCTATCCTTCCTTTTTTGTCATATAAATAAACAACATCTTCCCCATTGTTTTTGCCAACAGATATTTTAAGGCCTTTTGCGCTATTAATTAATTTTCCTTCTTTATCTATATAGGAAGGATTTATGGCTGCTACTTGCGATGCTGGCAAGTCTTCTAACAAAACAATGTTGCTATACCCGCCTACCCCTGTCAATATGCTGGCAAATGGGTTCATTTCATTATCTTTTATGTTTGGCTCCCCTTTTTTTGATATTGTATTGCTCTCCCGGCTTATTGCTTCTGCCGCTTTGTTATGCCTTATTTCCTCTGCCAGCCGTTGAGGGTCAAGGTAATTACTATTAGGTTGTATCTGTTCTTTCCCTTGTTGCAAAATATCTTTATCAGAGCCGAAAGCCTTACCTGCTAATTGAAGCCATAGTGTTTTTGGGTCACCTATTTGTTTTTTTTGTATTTCGCTTAACCCATCAAATAACCTTTGTGCGTACCTTTTAACTTTGGGGTTGGTTTCATAAGAAACTTCCGACAATCTTAAATAAGGGTCACGCAAATACTTAGTGTCTTGCCTTTCGTAAATCAAAGATTTATCAGGGCTAACCCTGCTTTCATTTATCGTCTGCATTACGCTTGGGTCTTTTTTCAAATCTCCTGTGAACCCCATATAATCAAAAACATCGGGCGCATCTAAAGTAAAAAATTTTCTTCCTCCTTTTTCAACTGTCTGCCCGTCTATAAAATCGGCTATTTTAGCTTTGTTTTCATCGGTATTAAATTCTGGGTGCAGCGTTATCCATTGTGCATTTTTTTCTGCAAAATCCCTTGCTTGTTTGCTTGATACTGCATTGGCTTTTATGTTAGCCAGTTTGTTATTAAATTCCGGCGTATAAATTTTATACGGGTCTGAAAGAGCATCTTTAAACAATGATACGCTTTCTTTTTTTAGCCAATCCCTATCGCTGTCTGCCACTTGCAAATCAGCAATATCTTGCTGTGTTTTTAATTTTTGTTCGTAATCCCCTAAAAACTGCTGGTATTTGCGCCAATCATTTGCCGCTTTGAATTGTGCGTTTTGATTAAGTATATTAAGCAGTTGCCCATTGTCATTTATAACAGCCGGTTCGCCACTGCCTAATTCGGGGTCAATAACCCTTCCCTCTATTTCTTGTATTGATAGTGTGTTGTCTGCCATTTTTTTAGTACCCCATTTTTGTTGTTGGTGCTGGTATCCATTGTTGGCCATTCCAATAAGCGTTCCCTGCCCCATAAGGGTTTGCATTTGGATTGTAAACATCTGCTTGCTGTGCTTGCTGCGAACTGCCTGTTGGTATTGTTCCTGTCATTGTAGGCTTCACGTCTGCACTGCTTATTGGTGCAACATCTGCATATACCCTTCCATCTTCTTGCTGCGCCTGATTGTTTGAGAATAATTTATCCATTAAATCAATGTTGCTTACCGCCGTTCCTGTTGCCCCAACTGAACCAATTGCCGTATTTAATCCTGTGTTTTGATTTGTTTTTGCTGCACCTATCCTTTCGGTTATTTCTTTTAGTTTCCTTTCATAAGGGCGGTATTCATTTAATGTCCATTGTGTTGTTTTTTGGCCTGCTAAATCTTTATTAGCTTCAAAAAAACGTTGTATGTTTTGCACTTTTGCATCGGCATCGGCGGCGGCTACCCGGTTAATATTCCTTGAATAAATATCCAATAACCTTCCTGCATCATTAGGGCCGCCTCCTGCCATATTAACGGAATTAAATGCTGTTCCTAACCCTCGTTGTGCTTCTGTGGTGTAATAGTTTTTTGTTTCATCGCCTAATCCACCGGCAGCTTGGCTTGCTGCTATATTCCTGTTTTGAATAAATTCATCCTGTATTTTGTAAAAAGGGGTTTTGAGCCGTGATAGTTCTTCCCGTGCCTTAGCTTCTTCTGATTTTGCACCAAAGAAGTCAGCTACACCTTTTACAATCCCCAATACTGGCGAAGCTACTGAAAGTATATCCCCCACACCTAATTTTAATTCATCTGGCATTTGGTTTAATTTTTAATACAGGCAATCAAATTGCCATTCGTTTGATTGAATAAAATTACTTATAATTTGTAATATTTGTGCATCAAATGTAATAAATGCAGGCCGCAATTGATAATTAAGCAACGTTGCCGTGTTTGTGTCGCTGCCAACCTGTAAATTAAAGTACCCGGCCAAGTTCCCCCCATCTGTTTCTATTTTATAAGGTACAACTTTGTCGGTTACTAACAAGACTTGGCTTTCGGTATATGCTAATACATCGTACCCGCCTGCCGATTTTAAAAATGGCAAGTTTTGCCTGCTGTCTATCAATACGGCGGGTATTACCCTTTTATACTCTTGGTTATATATTATCCTAAAAATCATGCTGTTACAGGTGGTTTTATCGGCACTGAACTTGTAATTAAAAATGATATATCGTTTAATTCAAAAAAGCTGCCTAATGTTTTATAGTCTTGAACAAGCCTTACTAAAAAATACTGCCCAAATAACCGTTTGCCATCTACCAATGTGGAACGGAATAAATTATTTTCAGGGCCTTGCAAGTAAGTAACCATATCCCTGAAAAATGAAGCATAAAACATCTTCTCTTGTTCCTTGAATTTATTAACAGGTATGTAAGAATACCCATACCTCTGTGTTGAATAAACCAAATCAGAATACATAGAGGCGTTATTCATATCAATACTGATAGATTGCAATACTTTTACCGCATCTTCGTTTTTATTAGGCACTAAAATAAGCGATGGTTCTAACTGCACACCAAAAAAATTGGTGAACAAATTAGTTGGCTTATTTTGAAGGTAAGGCTTCCCTGCCGCTAATGCTATAAACTCTAACCCTGTTGAGTTGCCTCTTACCCTTCCATACGCCTCCGGTGTCATGCCTGTCCATTTTACCCAACGTTTCTTTTCAAGGTCATAGATAACAGTTTCTTGGTGCAACAATGATATATCCCTTCTTTTATTTACATACGCTAAGGGATTATTGCTGTTGTTTCTTCTTGGCCTGAATGTTACATAAACCTTATTCCTTATTTCATCAACCCCGCATACAATGTCAAATCTTTTGTTTATCCCGTTAGCATCGTTCCAATTTTCTATGGCGTTTAATTTCTTATACAAGTAGGATTTTATGCCATATTTTTTGCCGTCATTGTCTGTAATATCTGAAACATCAATAGCGGTTTGGTAGTTGTTTAATATTGCTGATTGGTTTTTATTGTCTATCCACCAAACATAATTATCAAAACCTAATGCTGTTGCTGTATCTTCCAGCCTGCAACCAAAGTTTTGCCCTATTTTTTGGTGCGGCACTGAAAGATTGTCTTCAAGGTTTGCCACTTGAACCCCTTGTGCATTTGCGTATATGTATTGGAAATTATAATCAGTAACAAACCAATCGTTTTCACAAATAAAAAGTATTGTTGAAAATTGACAAAATATAGCTACAATACCTCCACGCTGGTAGCCTTTAAAATCTACTTTGTCTTTAAACAAAAATTCGGACAACCCATTTACAATACCGTTAGTTAAGTAATCTGCTGATTTTATTGTAGTGTCATAATACCAAATCATTTCTGAATCGGCATTTATGGTTTGTACTTTGCCCCCACTGGATATGTTGGCCCCCCATGTGTCAGTTATATTGGGCGATTCAAATGGATGGGAAATGTATTGACCCAAACCAAATATATTCCTTCTTATCAGGTAAGTATCCCAATAATTTAAAAGGCCTTCTGACGGGAAATTATAAACCGGAGTATTGGGGCCGCCGCTTACATACTCTGCTATCGTCCCATTTATTACCGGGTAAAAACTTTCTACTTGGCTTAACGGGAATAATTCTGTATTTTGAGATGGCGTGTATAACTCAATCCAAAAACCTGATTTATTTTTAAGCACATCAAACCTGTTGTCATATTTTACAAAAACATAAACGGGGTTATTGCCTGTAATTTGATTTTGGTCTATAACTGTATTTTCTGATGGCGGTATCAAATTTGCCCGTATAGCCGCTTCGTTATAGCTTGTGCCCTGCACTTCTACATTTATTTCTTCGCCATAAGTTATTGTATTTAAAATATTGCCTGAACCATCATCTATTACCCTTAGCCTGTCTTCTGGCTGGAATTGGTAATTTGCTATCAATGTAAAGTTGTTTTGTATGTTGGTTTGTAGCAAAGATGAAATATCAATCCTTACAAGGCTTGCCGTATTTGTATTATTTGTTACATTGCCATTGGTGTCTATGAAATCTATGCTGTCCCCAACCCATTGAATATACTTTCGGTATTTTGTTGCATTAATAACAAAAAAAGCAAGCCACTTTATATCTTTAGTGCTTATATCATTTTGTAAATCGAGGCTGCTATTTAACAGCCATTTTAATTGAGTTGCATTTGTGTTGTTTCTTTGCTGGAAAGATGATATGTCTTGAAGCGAAAATTTATTAACGTATGTTACCCTTGAAGCAATATCAGCCCCAACAACCCCTACAAGGTAATTGCCGCCGGATTTCAAAGAGTACAACTCATCTGTTTGGCTGTCTATATTTATTACCCCTAAAAGAACCCTTCTTGTTTGTAATGTTTGGCATACAGGCTCTTCATAATTAAACAATGGAGGGTATCCGCAATTAGCAGCAGTTATATTAAAATCGCCGCTTGAATTAATATATATATTAGCAGATAAACCCTGCACAAAGCCATTATGGGATACAATAGTAAAAGTACCATCATCCCTTGTATATGAAGTTGCCCCACCAAATAGCGAAACAGCTATATTTGAATAGGACAATGTGTTTGAAAGGTTTTTTACCTCCCCCTCTATCAGCACATAATTACCATCTCCAACAACACCGCTATTGTAATTGTCAAAATAAGCAATTACATCATTAAACCACCCTGCCCCATCCGGCACATCAATTGAAAAAGGGAAATTGGGCGCACAGTCAACACGGTTTAAAAAATTAATATCTACTTTAGTATTTTTATCATCTCTTAACCAGCTATACCCAAAATAAAAACCATTTTTATCTGTAAACAAACCGCTTTCGGTATATCCAACATACCCATCCGATGTCCCTACAAAATAAAGAAACCTTTCCATAGGTATTTTGCTTGCTTGGGATTCGTATAAATAACCTTCAATAAAACGCCAGTTATTATTGTTTGATTGCAGGACACCTCCATTGTTTCCATACCCATTAAAAGGCGTACATACATAAAACATATCCCCTTTAGCCCCCCTGCCCCACAAATCAACATCCCCTGAAGTGCAGTCTAATTCTATTTCTTTATACCTTGATACAATAGCATTTGGCTTTACTGTGTTTACGGCAATATCTTCTAATACATTAGTGTTATAACGAGTAATGCTTGCTAATCTTGAATTAGCTATCCCCATTATATATGTACTTGTATCACGGTATTCTCCATCAGATGCAACGTTGTGCCTGCCCAATGTTGCTATATACCTTCCTGCTGGCACTCTGAATGTAAACACACCTACAAAAAAACCTAAATTTTTTACAGTATTAGTCAGGAAAGCCATGTCCGATATGTTATCGGTATTTATACTTCCTGATATGGGTTGTAGATTATAAAAAAAATCCGATGTGTACCATTCGCAATCTGCAAAATATGGAGTTCCTTTCAGGTAACACCGAAAACCTTTCTTATCAGCAAAATCTAAATTAAAAAATTTGCTTTCCTCTGTATTTATCTGAACCGATAAGGGAGTGGTTATATTTCCGCTATAAGCATAATAAGTACCACCAAACCTTACTGTTGTGTCAGTGCCTGAAACAAAGCCTACTTGCGACAGCCATACGCCATGCGAATCATAACTACCGGCTACTTCAAAACCCAACGGGCTTGGGCTAACCCTGAAATCGCCCCGTTCCCTTCCAGCATACACATACAGCTTCATTTCCCTTAGAGGCCTGCTGCATGAATTTACTGATGTTTCTATTACGCTTGTAGATAGCTTATTAATAACTGTATCAGGGAAATTATTAAACCCCCACCTGTTATTTGCCAACTGCACAGCATCTCCCAAATCGCTTGAAGAAATGCTTAACTGCGGCATTTCATTCCCTAACCTTTGAAATAAAGTTTGGTCTGTAATTAACCCTAATTTTGTGTTGTCGAATATATACTGTATTGTGTTTTTAACAGGGTTGTAGCTGTAATCCCCCCATGCGCCTGTTCTTTTCCAATAATCGTTGCCTATTACTTGCGGCGAATTGCCCCCGCTATCGGTAAATTTATAAATAGTATCATATAAATACCAATCACCCCACGAATTGCCTATATCACTATTGGCTTTTTTTAATGTTTTCCTTACAAATATGTTTCGTTTCTCCGTCTTGCAAGAACCTGCATCCATTAAAATTTGAAGCCTTTTTGGTATCAGGTTTTGATTAGTAAGGAATGGTGGCTGTTTTATTATTGCAGGCAATGAAAATGGCGAAGACAATGTTTGCCTCCCATCTGTAAAAATATCTTGATAACATACCTGAAAGGCTGCGCCTAATATTTTATTAGGCGTTCCTTTCTGTGCATCAGTATTTGGCAATGGCGATACGATTGGTGCGGCCATTGGCGACCTTACTGCCCATGCTAATAATTCCTGCCTGTCAAAGTGCGGTGGCTGCAAATTAAAATACGGGTATAATTGTGCGTTAAACCCATCTGTTTTTATCGCCGCTATTACATCAATCCATTTATGATAAGTAGTCCCTTCGGTAATCAACAGGTATTTTTCAATTACATTATTATTTTCATCTGTCCTTACCCGTAAAGTACACCTATGCTCTGACATATAGGCTTTGGGGTCATCGGAAAACAATAATTCAGGGTCTATTATAACTTTTTGCCACAAACCAGTATTGCCACTAAAAACATAAATACCATGATTCCTTTCCCCATTAAAATTCATGCAGTACCATTCTTGCGTTGTACGGCTTTCAAAAGAGCCTACGTTTTTATTATACCCTGATGGAAGTATTACATCTGGTATAGCAACATTTGCTTTAGATGGTGTGAGTACCGTAATAGATTGCCCTTCTTCTGTTGGGTTATTCATGCCATAACCAACATCAGGGTTACGGTTTAAATCCGTAGATAAATCTTTTATAAACGGTGATTCAGTTTCACTTAAAGATGAAAACGCAGCATCAGTATTGATGGCTAATGGTAATATTTTTTGTGAATCCTGCATTAATAGCTATACCCTCCGTTATTGTTGTTATTGGAATAAACCCTATTAGGCACATAAGACGGAACAAATGTTGGTGGCGTAATTATCATCCTCCATTCGGCAATCCTTCTTTTGTTCAATTCGCTTAACAGCCCCCATTTCATTTTTGTATATTCTTGTGAATATAAAGCAGCAAGGTTTTGTTTGCTATCATTAAACCTTGCATCCCACCATTTGATGCCCATTGCAAAGGCATCTAATGCTATCAACGGTATTTTTATACTTGCCGTATTTGTCGTTTGGTAATACCTTAAAACCACTCTGTCAAAGCCAAAGTTTTTGGGGAATATTAACCTGTTCCCTAATTCCGAAATATTGTAAATCATTTGATACGGGTTAAGGCATCCAACTTCGCATCCGCATTGATACCAAAACCAATCAAGTTTTGAATTGCAGTAATACTTCCACTGGTTTATGTCTTCGTTATTGCATGGAGGAGTATCAGCAGTTCCCCCAAAAGGAAAAGCACTTGTACTATCACCGCAACAGGTATTGCATAAAGCATCTATATTATGCTCTGTGTCGCATACGCAACCGTTATGGTCGAGTTCTACTTTGCAAAGGATTTTATTTTCAGTATAAAGAATTGTGTCAACCCATACGCCGCTTTCATAAACTCTTTGAGGGTATTGCAGTTGTTCAACGAATGTGCCATTGCTCTCAACCATTTTCCTGTCAACGCAAGTGAAAGAAACATCGCTTCCATCAGGCATTTTATCTTCCTTCTGTGATACTACTGCCTCGTACCCTTTTATGGTGTTGCATAATTTATTCCCGCACTTATATTCACAAGAACAATCTTTTCCGGCTGCCACATCAGGTATATCATCAGTCAATCTTTCGTTCCTCCATACAGGGTAAAAGTTGCCAAACCTATCCCTTACATTAACAGAACTTACTTGTGTAAACGGGCATGGCAGTTGTATTGAGTTTGTCCTTTTATCTATTTCAAAATACTCCCTTATTGGCTGCTTTAATACATTCAGCTTCATATCTTCCCAAACATAGGGGGCCCATTTAATAAATTTCATCCTATCCCTTCTAAGCAAATCATTGTTGCCTAAAAGAATCAATTCGATTGCCTCATCTACACTTAAAAAGGTTGACATTTATAATGATTTTTTTTCTTGTTGTTCAAGCTGATACCTTAACTGGCTTCTATTCCCGTCTGCCGGGTTGTCTTCTGTTGGTATAAAACCTCTCATTTTTAATGTTACCCCCAATATCTGCACTGAAATATTATACGCAACATCTAATGGTATATCCAAATCGTCCTGCATAAAGGCTCTTTCTACTTCTATTTTTTTAACGCAGGGAGGCACGTTATATGTGTCAATCCTGTCGCCCTTTTGCACGAAAAAAAGATAGCTTTTTAAATTAGGGTCGTTGATATAAAAATTTTCTTCCCCCGGCTGCACCTGTGTTAATTGCCCGTTTACTGTGCCATCGCAATTATCCGCTACTAAATACACATTTGTAACATCGGAGTTTTTAGGCAACCTTATCACTTCTTCTTTATAAACTGCACTTCTTCTTCCTTGATAATTTGTGTCGGATATATCATACTGCTTGCTGCTTAAAAGCCCTCCTAAGAAATCTGTTTTCTCTCCATCGTTACTTTTTCTGCTTTCATACAGCCTCATTTTCATTTGGTCGGCAACGTTCATAAAGACTAATTGTTGCATATCGTCTTGCTCCAATGTTTGATTGGTTGCCGTTGGCCGTCCGCCATCGTACATCTGCCATATCACCTCGCTTATTTGCTTTAGCTTCATATCTTCTTATAAAAATACCAGTTAAGGCTTACTAAAATAAACATATCTATTACCCATACCCACAATTCATAAAAATTAAAACCAAATGGCAACACTGTTGCCCAAAATGTAATCGAACCTATAACACTTGCTTCACATTTTACACACCCCCATAAAGGCATCACCCACCATTTGTTTTTGTGCTTTAATAAAAAAGAACCGAATAGTTTATTAAACACATTGCCTTCTGCAAAACATTCATGCCACCCATTTATTGCCAATGATTGCAACACTACAAAAATTGAAAACGCAATTATGTATTGTAATTCTAAAATCATATCAATCCTTCTTTATTTAGCAACAGTGTCCAGTCCCTTAAATTATTATCACGGCTAAATGCAGTGTATAAAAACAGCAACATATCAAACATTGGCTTGAAAGCGGAACTTTGCCAGCCTACCTCGTTACTTGTTGCTTCATTAAAAACAAATGTATCGTCCGGCTGCATTGTATAACCATAAACCGCTAACGTTTCTTTTTTAACATACATCACTTCTACTGCTGCTATATCGTAAGGGCAAACTTTTATTTGCTGCTTGCCGCTTCTGTAACCAATAGGTTTTTCATAAGTAGGGAATTTGTAAGTTGATGTTGTCCTAAAAGCAAATTCAGATTGGTCAACCATAAGCAAAGGTACTTTCCTGCAACCTGCCTTTAATACCAATGTTTCAAATTGCTTATTAGTTTTTATTTCTTCCTGCTCACATTCTTGGCAGCCATCCCCGTTTCCTTTAACCCCTATTTGTGGAGTGCCTAATATATTCCTGAAATTATCAGGCAAGGTTATATACCCACCAACAGGTTGTATTACTTTCCTTTCAACAAATGGGTCAAGCATATCCAGCACCCCGCTATCAGAAGGGTATATGTCAGAAAGTTTTGAAAGAAGTAAACTTGTTACTGTGTTGTATTGGCTTTGGTAAATAAATGGTGGGTAACTAAGGTTCTTTTCCTCGTTTGCAACGCCCAATATTGCGTTCAACATATTATCCAGCGAACATTTATTTACTTCTGCCATTTTTTTAACATTCAGTGGCAAGGCAACCTACCTCGCCTGTTGTTGAACTTATTGTTCTTGTTACTCCATTCAAAGATATATAATTATACCCCGTCAAAGCAGTTGTCATGCCGTAATCAGTGTACATTATAGCCCCCTTCCCAAAACTACCAACTGTATATAATTTAGCTGGTGTTTCATTTGGTATGTCTGATAAAACCTTTGAATAATAATACAAATTGTTATATGCTGTGCAAGATGTACCATTTATTCCAGTTACTTCCCCCGTTGCGTTGTTTACATTATAAATGATTTCGCTACCAATAAATACGGCATAATCAAAACCAGTCAAAGCCACCGACATTGCTGCATCTTCAAATAAAAACATGCCTACTTGAATGGAGGTATCGCCATATATAGTTTGTTGGTTTTGCGAACAAACCGTGCCTGTGTTATTATCCAAAAGTGCTTTAAATGCAATAGAATTTCTGCAAGCATAAACAGTTTCAGAACCTATTACCCCTGTACCGCTATCTAAATTATATATGCTGCCCCCGCTTGCTAAACAAATAAACAAATACCCACTCAATTCTGTTGTTAGCTGTACATCTGTGTACATTTGCACACCAGTATCAAAAGCCTCATAAGAATACAATTGCACAGGGTCGTTTCCGCATATATTATATAGTGCATTATCTAAAAGGAAACTGTTTGAAAAGATATTATAAGAAAACAAAAACTGCTGTATGTATTCTAAACTTCCGCACTGGTTTACAAGCCTTACTTCATACAGCGTGTTTTGTTCTGCGCTGGCTAATATTTCTAAATCCCCGGTTGTTAAATTGCCGCCAATATCAATCTTTTCATTTGTGCTTACGTTTATCCATGTAGCATCTACTTGCTTTTTGTATTGAACCAAAACAGTTTGAACACCCAATGGAGTGTACTGCCATTGTATATTATACAATTTAAAGCCACCTCCGTCTATTCCTATATTGGCGCTTGTTATATATGGGCATGATGTTGTGGCCATGTCTTATTAATGGAAATTTACCCAACTACCGGATGAGTACCCTTGAAATTTATTAGTCGTTGTATTGTAAATAATTAACCCATTTGTTAATAAACTTACGCTTATAGCATCCCTTTCTGCTGTTGTCATCCTTTTTGCCCTTATCAGCGTATCAAAATTTGAAATATCCCCTATATGAGTTTGTGTTTTGCCGTACAATTCCAATAGCCCTGTCGTTCCTGTTCCTTCTTGCGAAGCCTTTACATAAACTGACTTATCAGGGTCTAATGCAGGCGCAGGTGTTGAGTTATTAAATGTAACAGGATAATAAGAACCGAGTATTGCCCTGCCCGTAGAATCTGAAATAGCCACTATAAAAGACCTTGCATAAAAAGAGATTGCAGCCCTGTCTGCAACCGTGCTGCCTATCATTGAAGTATTATCGTAATTCTGGAACATTGATGCCACTTGGTCTGTTCCAGAAGTGCCTTGTGATTTTATAAACGACATGGTGGTATCGCTAAAAGAAACTAAATTCCCTGTAATCCCAAAAGTCAATGTGTAACCAGCAAGTGTTATGGTGGTATTTTTTATCAATGGCTGCGCCCCTAACTCAACCAGCCCGGCTGTATTCCCTATGCCATTTTGAAATGTAAGGTTTAATGCCTGAATAGTATTTATTACATTAGATATGGCGGTATTAAATTCAGCCTGTGTTTGATTTGCAGTTAAATTAACTGTTACCGGGTTGCCATTATAATCAATGTAAGTTATTGTTTGAGGCTGGCCTAAAAACACTTCCAAAGCAGACAAAGCACATATATAATCCACTACTGCCTGCAAGAAAGCAATAAGGCTCTTATTAGTCATTTGGAAATTAACGGTGTATGCTACCCCTATATTAAATGTTGCGCTGGTTATTGTGTTGCCGTTGCCTGTTGTAAGAATATTTATATACGCTCCTGTTGTGCCGTTTTCAAAACTTACGCTGAATGTACCCAACCCTAATCCATTAAGGTAACTTTCAATAGCTGAAACATTATTTACTGCTATCGGGCTTGGTGCTGTATATGTTGTGCCATTGATAACTACATTGACAAATGTGCTGTCAGAAGATGGTACTTTTAATGAAAGAAAATAATTAGTTGAACTTAAATCAATAATGCAACCGCCGTTAAGGTTAGACAAATCAATAGTGAAATTAGTGGTAGATACAAGGCTATTGAATTGAGTAAGCAAGCCGCTATTGCTGCCTATTGTTGTAAGTATGGTATTAGCAAGTACAGTATAATTAAATGTTATTATGTACTTAACGGTATTGCTTGTATTAGCATCAAGTTTTATAGTAAAAGCATTGTCGCCCGTATCCCCTTTTACTACCTGATATACATTTGATTGTATGTTGTAAGTTTTAGTATTGCCGTTTATTGTTGGTGCGGCTATGCTTGTGCCTCCAACCCCTTGCAATACAATGGTGGTAACAGAAGGGTTTATAGGGGTAAACTCGTTCCTGATTATTGACTTGCCGCCACAATTGCAGTTAAGTGTTTTCTTAATAAACAAAACTTGTTCGGAAGCATCCTGCCCACTCATTTCTTTGCCCAATGCAACAAGGAAAGGTATGGTTATTTGCGCTTCCAACTGGGCTGCACGTTCACCTTTTGCATTGTTACAGTTAGCTACCTTATCCCTTTGTATGTCAACAATGCAGCAAAGTACATCTTGTAGTTTATTTGAGCATGTAACATCAAAACCATTGTTAGTTAAGTAAGTAACATCAACGTATATGTCATTACCTAAACTATATGTGGCAACTGTTTCGCAATTTACCCTGTATTGCCCTGTGTAAATTTCATCGTTAGTGAAAGGTGTGCTTGTAAAATCTATTGGAGATATAGTGCCTGTTGGATAAGTAAGTGTGCCGTCCTTTACTACGCTATCAGGTGTAAGGTTATTATAAACAAGCACAGTAACTTCTTTTACTGTCAAAACATTATCAGGGCAATTAGCTGTCACCTGAAAAACGCCATCAACAGCCCCATCCTGATTAATTCCTAATGGCTGGCATATCTTAGGGTAAACTGGTGTGGTTTGATAAATCTGCCCGTTACCGTCTTTTATATAGCCTATTATCTTGTACGTTTGAAAAAAGAAATCAATGCCAACGCTTGACAAATCCAGCGTGTATTCCGTTTCGTTATCCTGTGGTAAAATCTGCGGCGCATCCCAATTTGGTTCAAGCAACACTACACCTTGCTGGTCAATAACAGAAAAGCATACCCCGAGTACATACAATTGCCCCTGCCCACTAACATCGCTATAAGTAGTTATCCCTGCGATGTCAAAGTTTACAGTTTGATTATATGGATTGAATGATGCAGCCCAACCGAAAGTTTCTATATTGCTGCTATTGACTGTTATCTGTGGCATTAAATCTATTTTTTTAATCTTATAAAAAAGGCTACCATCGTTTGTGGTAGCCTAACCTGTTTCCCACAGGAAAATATTATTATTTACTAAGAGGTGCAGACACCAGAATAAATAGTATCGCTGCCCACCAATAAACTTTGCATTTTTGTTAATCCCCAATAAGAATAAATCGTATAATGAGATGTGTTGCTGAAATTGCTTCTTAATTGTGCTGTACCCACATAGTTGCCAGTATAATCCCAAGCAAAGGCATCGTGCGCTCCTGCACTTCCATCATCAAGCCTGTAAATACAATAGGCACTTAACGTAGGTGCTGTAAAGTCAGGAACATTGCCATTCCATCTGCTTGGCAAAAGCGCAGGGCTTCCATCAAGGCAGCTATCTTGGAAGGCCGCAACTGTGGTACAGTCAATCATCGTGTCTTGGTCATCTTGCTCAATCCAAAAGCCTTGCAAGGTGTTTGCATCAAGCAGTTCATCAGATGATGGGCTGAACGTTGGTTCATACAAAATGGTAGTGCCATCGCCGGGCGCTAATTGCCTTATCAACCAAACGGGCCTTGGCGAATAAGCCTGCAACCTTTCGCAGTTTATTGTTATGGTTACATAGCTGTCCCCAACAAACTCATTGGTAGTGCCATTGAAGATTACATACGCATTTACTAAACTTGCCATTTTATATTAATTTATTTTGTCAGTAATTTGTTTCAGTTTTGATATTGTTGTGCTTGCCTCCGATTCAAAACAGTTTTCTAAAATATAGTCAAGCATTTTTCTCCCTTTTACTGGCAGGTTTGAAGCAATCACTTCTTTTGAATCTTTGCCTGCTGCAATAAAACCGTCTTTTGTTAAGTCAAGCAATTTGAATGATTCGGCCTTTACAAACATATTTGAAACCCATCTTTTATGTTCTTCAATTTGGCCTAAGAAAACATCCGGTTCTGTGTCTGCCAGTTTTAGCAATTCAGAATAAATATTTTCATCATCTAACTCAACTGTAACCAGTTTGCTTAATGCTTTTGAAAGATTTTTTAACCAAACAAGTGTGTTGTCTTTTGCCGCTGTTTTTACAATGCTTATTGCATCCCATTTAGCATCAATTTTCTTTCCTTCGTCTTTCAATTCAGATTCTTCACTTCTCTCATGGAACATAAATCCTACCACATCTGGGTTTTTGCTTACACTATCCCTGTTGTAGCTGGTAATTTTAAGCAATTCCGCTTTGGTTACTTCTGTTTTTTCGCTAAATTCATTCAGCCCACTTTTTAAAGTGATAAACCAAACATCGGAGTCTTCGCTTATTTTATCATCGGCTTTAAGAACTAATTTTTGGTATTGGTAATCCAGTGTATCATAACCACTCAACCACCTTGCTACAATAGCACAACCTCCTTCTTCTCCCCATTTCAGCCACTTTATCTTACCTGCGTAATTTGCTGTGTCTGTTACTGATAATGGAGTATCTGGAACTTCGCCTTTTTTGTTTAACCTAACCCCCCAAGCCTCTGTCATATTAGGGAACCCTACATCGCCGGGGCGATTGGCATATACTTGTGGTTTTTTGCCTTGCTCTGTCCTTGTTTGGCCAGAACCCTTTTCAATGTAGTTTGCTTGTATAAATGCAGGCCTTTCATCCCCTGCATACACAACATATTTTTCGTTTCCCATATAATTTATTTGTTCAAAAATTAGTTAGTTACAAACGGGCCTCTTGAAATCATGCCTAATTGTGTTGGCTTGTGCATTTCGATACCAAAGCTATCTTTTGCAAATATGCTAAGGTTACGGCCTCCTTGTTGACGGAAATCATAACTCCATACCATCCTTTCTTTAGCTGCTTCTGCACCTTCTATGTTTACATAGTTAAGGATTGGCACACGGTTTCCGTCAGTGTCGGTGTAAGCCCTTGCAGACATTAACATTGCAAAATATTCTAATGGGCGGCCATAACGGTAACTATCAAACACATCCATTTGATAAGCCATGAATTGATAGTTGTTCCATTTGAAGTTGCCAAAATTAAAGTATTCAAAATCCCTCATTCCTTCGCCGCCTGCACCAAACAAACTGTAATTTAGGTTCTGTCCGTAGTTCTTTACAAGGTCAGCTAATGATTGGCCCCAATCAATACCGAAGTTGAAATCATGGATAAGGAAATACTCATTAGAACCATTGATTTTGCGGAGCGATTTAATTATTGAGAACAACAGTGATTTCAATGAGCCACCTAAGAAAGTATCGTAAGCGTAGTTGAACAGGCCGTATTTACGAAGCGTTGGTATAACGCCATCAAAGTCTTGGTCATTTATATTATCCCTTTGGTTGAATAATGTGCGCCATGTACGGTTTTGCGTGATGTATGTTTCAATTTCACGGCTAACCTGTGGAAGATAAAAATATTCCATCTCTTTGCCATTAGCATCGAGGCCCTTAGCAACCATAATGTCTTTATCATAAACGTAGTTATCAATTTCAGATTCATCTACGTCAATCCTGTATTCGTATTTTTGCACATAGCTTTCGTATAGTGCAGGTGGGTTTTTAACGATACCGTTTCCAACAATAGTGGGCGGTGTATCAACAAGGTCATAGTTTCTCATAGAAGCCATAACAATTGTGTATTGCCCACGTTGAGTAAGGTTTAATACTTCCCCATTAATAGGAGTAAGCGTTACTTGATAACCACCGGAAGGAAGCTGCATTACATTTGTAATATCTACTACCTGCTGGTTGTTTTCTTTTACCATAGCCCTAAACCCTTGCAATGGCTTTGCGAAAGCGCCATTTTGAGAAAGAGAGTTACGGCTAATATGAACCGTTACTCCAATACCGCCAGAAGGCACAGCCGCAAGCGATTTTGAAACCGCAAAGGCAAATGTTTGAAATTGGTCATATTCAGCCCAATAAAACTTACGAGCCTTTACCATTTTTTTATCAGAGCCTAATTTTGCCTGCAATTGAGCAAACAAACCTTCAAGGCCAGAATCCATGTATGGCAATACCGATGCTATTTTTCCGTTAGCCCCACGCCTTAATTCAGGCTGGTATGCCACTTGTTTTAGTGGGTCATAAAAAGTCAAAGGTGTTTGCCCTTTTATAACATCATCTATCAGGAAAGTACCTGCTTCTGAAAAAAACTGATTTTGATTTGGCATCTTGTTTTATTTTAAAATTCGATATTTTATTTTTTAATTGAACCTTGCTCTTGCTTCTGCCATTTTATTGTTGCTGGCTTCCAACGTTAATACCTTGCCATCTTGTTTTGCTCTGCTTTGCCTTAATGCAAATGGTGCATCGGCTCCGGCATTAGAACCTTTAGCAACTCCCCTGCCTTCTCCTATTTTTAACATTTGTGCTGTCGCTTCTTCAAACTTGTTTACTTTAATCCATCCTTGAATTTTCTTAGCTAATGCTTTTTCTGCATCTTCTTGAGATTTGCTATAAGTAAGGAAAGTTTTTGGAGTATTAAATTCTTTGGCAATTGCTGCTTTATCTTCTTTGGTAAGGGTAATTTCTACTGGTATTTCTTCTTCTCCTGATTTTATTTTAAACGAAACAGTATCGGGTGCATTTTTTTCAATTTCCGATGCGATAAATTTTTCAAACACAGGCATTTTAGCCCTTAACTCCTTTTCTTCGCTATAAGAAGCCTTGGCCTTTTCAATTTTAGAAATGTATGGGTTTCTTATTTCGTTTGCTTCTTTAGCAAGTTTTGCAAGGCCTTTTTCTTTAGCCTTTTCGTTACTGCTGGTTAATTTGTAAGCCTTGTTAAATTCTTCCTGTGCTGCATACGTCAATTCTTTTTCATCTTCTATTTCAGGATTTTCTTCTTTAAAGTCATTTAGGAAATTCTCAAAAACTAAATCTGCGTCTTTCTTTTGCTGCAATGTTTCGTACTGTACAAAATCATCGTCTTTAGCAAAGTCGTTTTCTACTGCATATTTCCTGAAATTAACTTTTTCCAGTTCCGCTTCTTTTAAAATTTGCTCTGGTGATTTTTCATCAGGTTTTTTATTGGCTTCCCGGAACGCCCTTAGTTCTGCAAGTTCTTTTTGTATATCTTCGGGT
>ERZ761584.222-NODE-222-length-20886-cov-5.944458_pt1 | contig 20886 bp, 23 predicted proteins | sample MGYA00512168_ERZ761584 | MGnify/ENA primary metagenome ERZ761584 (study PRJEB28899, sample SAMN03785564) | bioreactor sludge metagenome | biome: EBPR Sludge; feature: EBPR Bioreactor; material: 0.22µm filtered reactor supernatant | place: Saint Lucia: Queensland...
TCTTAGTCTTTTACTGTCTTGATTTACTAAAGTGCTATCATCCGTCAGTGTACCACCCAACTTAAACTGTGAACCACTAAGGGTTAAGCCATTCCCTGCTGTGTATGTGCCGCCTGTACCCATGTCCGCCCTTATCGCAGCTGCCGTATCTCTCAGCTCCTGCCTGCGGGTATAGTTGGAAAGCATCGCAGCGGTATCGCTGATGTTTAGTTTTAGGTTGATGCGGTTGGAAAGTGAGGTGGTATCAGTTGTGCCTGTGCTATCCTTTATCTTATACGTTATCCCGTTTTTAAACCAAAAGATTGAATCCTTGCCGGGTGTGCGCCACAGGGAATCTACCGCACCTGAAACATATCCGGCAGCACCTGTAATTGCTGACCATTTAGATCCATCCCAATAATACAAAGCCGTACCCTTCTTTGCTATATGTGTTTTACCAACACCCCACGCCGGTACATTTAATGTATCGGATGGGATGTAAAGCAAGGTATCAGCACCCGTCCTCTTCCAACCAATACCGTAAGTATTCGGCTGCTGCAATACCTGCGCCTTTACAATAAATGAAACACACAATAAAGCCAGTAAAAAAATCTTTCTTAGTCCCATATTATAAAATCTAAAATTTCTCCATTTAATAAACTATCACCTGACTGTAAAGCTACTGCCCCCGTACTTGACAGAATACCTTTATTACTTCCCAAATCCGTACCCACAACCCGTATCTTGTCGCTGTCAGTTGGAATAGTCGTTATTGCCCTCTTGTAAAATCCTGCCCGGTAAACAGCTAAAACTATCTTACCAGCCAGTCCGGTTACAGTAAAGGAATCACCCCCTGAACCCGTACCCGTATAACTCAATATCTTTGTCCTTGCCATATCAAAATCCTCCTCAAATTCTATGTCATCAGCCGGAACCTGGCACCTGTCTGCAATGAAATCAACGTTAACACCTATTTCTAAAACAGTACCCGCAGCAATATCATTGATAGCCTCTGTTACCTGTGTAGCTGCTGAATTAGTTACCATCATCCAGTCATCTTCATACTCGAAGTGCATCATCATAGCAATCAAATCAGCCGCTATACTTGATGTGTCACTGAGTACCTCTTGCTCATAAGTTTCCTTACCTTCCAACACAGAAACCCTATCCAGCACGTACATCATGAAATTATAACGCTGTAACTTTTCGTCCCTGCTGATCTGACCTGGCAAAGACTCTAAAAACACCGCAGGGAAATTGATATCACTATTGGCATCAAATTCCCAACTGTCACCATAGTAAAAACTATTTACCTGTTGATGACTTAGTGCCAGCGTTCTTATTCTGCTTATTACCTGGTTTAGTGTTAATGCCGCCATTTTTAGCGAAGTACTGTTTAAGTTTTTCTAAGTTTTTTTTACTTACATTCTTACTCATTACAATTACAGTTGTTACAATTATTTTTATCTAATGATGGACAATATTCATTACCCAAATAAATAGGCATATTGTATGTTTCAGCCTCCGGTATAATCGTATCAATCGTATCTCCTGGATTCAAGTACTCAGGTAAAAACGATTCACTTGCATAGTGTTTCAAATATTTGTTAAGTCTGTTTCCATACCATTCTGCCCTTATCCGATATTTATTTGAAAGATCAATCAGTTCAGACATACTTGGTAGCTCTGTATTATCTCCCTGCTTACGAATGACTCCTTTGTTGTAAAACTGATAAGAAAGTGCCTCGGGTAAACCTGCAAGGACATAGTAGAGTAAACAGTCAATAATATAGTCATCTAACAAGTTTTTATAGTCCCCAGCAATCGTCCCCGCATCAACATCGTCAACAATCTTATTATAAAGAGCCGTCCCCAAAATCGGATGGATATACATGTCCTGTGCGGCCTTGATTTCGGGGTAAAGAAACTTTGGATCAATGTTGCCATGTACCGCCGTCCTTTCCTTCAGTATATCATCACTGATTAATAAAACATTCTTACTCATTTTACTTCTTCTTTAACACTAATAAACGCCTCCATTCATGCCTGCAATGAGGTTTCTTACCCCAAAAGCCTCCGGCCCTGTCAAATACGGAATAGCCCAACCGTTGGCTAATTGTTTCAATTTCTGCCCTTGTATAAACCCTATCAAGCTCAATTAACCTACGGCAGAAATGGCGGGTAGTATCAGTAATTGCTGGACCTTTTGCTTCCGGCCTTTTCTCATAGGTATATTTCACAAATACATCAACCGTTTGCGGCTTTGGTCTGTAATCAATAACCTCAGGATTTATAGCCCTTTCAATTATCGTATCAACCCCCAATGTTTTAGATACCTGGGTAATCACACCCTCTTTAATCATATCTTCAATACGCTTGTTGACGTACTCGGGTGAAGATTTAACCGCCGCCGCAATATCTTTTGGATCAATTCTTTTATCCTTGCGGATCATATTCAAAATGTCGCTATCTACCTGTGACAAGTCGGCAAAAGCCATGTATTCTTTATCCACCCCGTCAAAGTGCATTGACTTGATGATTGTGTAGTCTTTTTTACTGTCACCACAAGCTGCAAACATGGCCGCTACTTCTTCCTCTGTGTAATCGGATGAAAAACTTTGCTCATCAGTCAGGAAGGTTTCTATATCATCATCACCCATTCCGTAACTGTTTTTCAGTAACAGAACCGCCTCAGATTTTGATAACTTACCGTTCCTGTATTTTCTTAATACCCTTTCTAACTGCTGAAACTGCCTGCCGGTTAGGTTTTTCAGGTTCTCATTTACCTGTGGCTGCACTGTTTCAAGATTAGGCTGATATTTCACCGGGTCTATTTCTAACTGTTCCAAAACCCATTCTTTAGGCAGCATATCTTTAAAGTCAACCGGATTCAGTGAGAGGTTAATCGGATCTGTTGGCACTACTTTACTCGGTTGAATACCTACAAGCGGCATGATTAATTCAGCCACTTCATTTAATGCTATCTGCTTATCGTTGACGTAAGTATTTTTGAATATCTCGTAAGCATCCTGAAGCTCATTTCTGCCGCCTAATTTGCCAGGCTCCATGATACCGAATAGCATCGGGGATGTTACCAAATGGCCGGAAAATATCTCTGCCTGTGTGGTTTTATTTAACTGGTCGAAAAGTTTATCTAAATCTGTTGTAGATAGGTCTTGAACTATCGGAGCTTTGGCAGGGTCTTGATTGAACACTAACATGAAGTTGCCGGAGTTCTCACTACCTGCGAACTTGTTTTTAAAATCCCTTTCAATCTGTGCCTTTATTTCTTTGGTTGGTTCGCCGTTATTGAATACGATCATCTTTGAGGCAAACATTCCGTTTTTGATGACGGACAGATTGTATTTGGAAATCTCCACATCTGTTTCAATGTCATTCAATGCCCCGAAGTAACCAGGCAAAGGATAAACATCAGCCCCTGGCCTGTATTCGTTATACGCAAAAACCTGAACGCCTTTTTTATTGTTCAGATCGAAATCAGGAATAAACACCGGAGCATCTTTGCCGACACTTGAATACCTGCCCCATTCTTTACAATACCAATATCCGTTGTCCTCTTTTGACCTCCTTAAATACTGAAAGGGGATATGCCTCAACTCTGCCGAGCCGTCCATCTTCCAAAGAACTTCCAACCTGCCGCCTCCGAATAACTCAATATCCTGAGCAAACTTTTTATAAACCTTGTTAAAGGTTTCACCGGATGAATTTACCTTAACATTTCCACCCTCGTAACCTTTGCCGAAAATGTAAACGACCTTACCATTTACAATAGCGTTATGGTTAGAACTCTTATTATACAGGTACAAAAGATGCTGCGGGAACTTGTTATCCTCCCCGAATAAAATCCAATCTTTAGATTTTACTTCTTTATACTCAGGTACTTTGTTATCAGCAAAGCCTAAGAACATTATATTATCAGTAAACTTAGCCTGCATACTTCTTATACGTTGTGGCTACATCGTACTTCTCAAATTCAAACTCAGTAGCCGGATTCAAAACCAATATCCCCCGTTCAACCTCTGTTAATCCTGTTGGATCTGTGTTGCTGCTGCTGGCCTGCTCGTAAACCTTATACGAATACTCACCAGCAGGCTTGTTAAGGAAAACCGTTGATGTGTTTATAGTAAACTTGTTGTACCTATCCTGGTAGCTGCTTTCATCCTCTGCGAATGAATAAATTTTTGTAGCCGTAAACCCCTCAGGATTGCTGGTAAAAACAAAAAGATAATAGCCACTACTCAACGTTCTTTTCTCGTTAAGTGTGACGATTATCGTTTCGGCTGTCTGCCCCTGAGTAAATACCAGCATAACTTTAAATGGCATTGACTGTAATTTGTTCCAAAAAAAAGCCGTCCCTACTGAGGACGGCCTACACCACTATTCACCTGAAACTAATCTACGGAGTTGTTAATGCGGATATGATACCGCTTGAAACTTCAAGAGCCGGGTTTTTGTTGTCACTTGTAAAAGCCAACGTATAACCATTTCTGTCACCCATTGCCGTACCTGAGGCAGCACTTCCGCCTGATCTTTCCAATCCATTCTCCTGGCCCAAAAGCCAGTATTTACTATTACGATCCTCTACAACTGCTATCAGCCTGTTTTGTGCCAAAAGTTTGATCTCCTGAGAAGTTGCAGCCTGCATTTTGTTAAGTACAATATTCAAAGTCTGCACATGGAAGCTTGTTCCGTTCTCTGCCGAATCGTTATAAGCCTCCTCAAAATTACTTGTACCCCTTTGCAGGTTGTACTTGTAAAAACGGCCATTGTTAGCTTTGGAAATCGCCGAAGCTATACCGGCTGATTCAGTAATGCCGGAAACGTTATCGAACTCAATAAAATAAACTGATTTAATACCGCCTGCACTATCTCGGCAGGATAAGGTATAGCCAGTTGTTAATGCACAAGCCATTTTAAAATATTTAAAGGGGAGTTTCCTCCCCTGTTAATTAAGAGTTAGCGTATTCAACAATCTCACCAGGGAATGCAATCTGCCAGCCCCTGCGATAACGGAAAGAGTACTTAACGTTATCGTCATCCTGAGAATACCACATCCTTGCTTCTTCTTCTTCGTTCTCCATGTCAACACCCAGGTAAAGGTTTGTAGCCGGATCAAGGGCAAATACAAACGGATTAGCTGCACCACTTGCAGAAAGTAAACCGTCCAACCCGTGAACAGGTACGATCTCATGCACTGAACCTTCGGCCATCATACCCTTTTGGTTACCTGTTCCGGTAACATGGTAAAGATTGTCAGCAAATACCTTTTGACGGTAAAGCTCTGCAAAGTCGTAACCGCAGAATATTTTTACATTTGGATTACCCACCAACACAGATACAGAACCAATCTTACTTACAATGTTCTGAACTATTGTCCGAACATTAGAAGTTGTCACAGAGCCTGCAACGGCTGTTGCAACGTTTGTACCTGATGCGGCAGCTATGATCTTCCTCAAACCATCGTAACGGTTAAGGTAAGCATCTGTACTTGTAGTATCACCCTGCCAGTCCAGTTTTTCCTGTTGTGCTTTGATCTGAGCAACAAGGTCAGCCACCATTGCAGCCGGGATGTCGCCTTCTGACTGATTCTGTCCTGGACGAAGTAAGAACTGTGTCCACTTAGCCTGCAAATCACGGAAACACAAAGTATCCTGGTATTTAACCGGTTTTGTTGTGATAGTACGCTGAGTAAAAGTAGATCCACCGGATGCGTTAAAACCACAACTTGCGCCATCCTGAGGGATAGGAGTTGAGGTAAGTATCTGCAAAGCCGAAGCAGATTTTACGCCGGTTTGTAAATTAGCATAAGATGCAGTTTCGGCTGTGAACTGCAACGCTGTTAAAAGCTCCTTCGACTGTTCATTAACGTAGTCAGTCAAACTCGAAACTGTGAATCCTGTTGCCATTGTTTATTTGTTTTTAAGATTTTGTAAAATGTTTGCAAGGTTTCTCACCTTGTCTGCTTTTGTTTCTGCCTTTTGAGTGCTGAAATTGTTTTTATCACCCACCACACTATCGGCAGTAGGGCTTTCGATTATCTTACCAACCAATTCAAACAAAGCCTTGATGGTTTCATCTGCCTTGTTGAACTTTTCAGTAAATTCAGAAAGTTGTTTGGCCTGCTCTGAAAACTTAGCCTCGTAGGAATTAGCCAGGTCGGTAAACTTTTGATCAATAGCCGCAAATTGTTCGCTGTAATCAGTTGTCTTTTGCATTTCTTCAGCAGGAGCCGCCGCAGGTTCTACCGCTTCAATCACACCACCTTCGCCAACTGTTATTTTTGTGCCGTCTGCCAATTCATGAACACCGGCAGGGGCAGGGGCATCGCCTATCTTAACCACGCCGCCCACTTCCAATTTGTCAACGGTAACAACCGTTCCATCTTTCAAAGTAGCCTCAGTAAGTTGCACCGGAGCAGCCGCCGCAGGTTGTGCAGGGTTGCCCAGGAATTTTTCCTTAAACTGATTCCACAAATCTTTTATCTCTGACATAAAAAAGTTTTCTTCCTTTAAATGGCTTTCGTGTTTCTGTGTTCCACTTATCTGCATGAAACTGAATATCCCCTCAACGGAAAATCCTTTTACCTCGCCTGATTTTATCCGGTTCCATACTTCTTCATTATCTACTTTGGCTGATATAAACCATGTACCGTCCGGAGAATCTTCAAAACCCTTCATTGGGCTGATTCCCCTCTGTGCGTCACTTACAAAGGATTCAAATATTGTCACCCCGTCAAGTGACAGGGTAGGATCATGGAAAAGATTAATATTCTTTTGATAATCCTTTTTGAAAAACTTGATGGCTATCTCCCTGATGGTTTCGGGAGAAAAGAAAACGTTGTACTCTCCGTTAGCATCCTTGCGGTAAATAAGCTGGTTGGCTATCATTGCAGGCCCGGAGATAATCCGCTTTTCCTCGTTGATAGCAAACCGTAAAGGCTGATTAAATGCTAAGAAGTTTTTCTCAATCGCTGGTTTGTCAACCAATGCGACAAAGGAAACCTCAACATCTGAGCTTTCCTCTGGGTTTATCACCATTTCGTAAACAGGTAATGCCATGCCCTTAAATGGCTGACATTGCCCGTTGTTCCGTTTAAAGCCTTGCTGCCCTGTTTAATCGCCTTATTCTCTCCTGGTTGTTTGTTACATCCGATTCGACAACAAATGCCCTAACGGTTGCATTGCCGATCTGGTTAATCTGATCCTGTTCCAACCTTGTCCGGCTTGCAAGTGGTGTCTGTGCCTGTAATGGGGCAGATACATTTTCTGTTGTACCACCGCCGCCACCTGCTGCACCATATTTTGGTACATTGGTTTTTACAATATTCCTAACTGTGACAAGCCCCGCCGCTATTGTTGCAATCATTTGAGCAACTGCAAATCCTGGTATTGCCCCGGTGACAGGGTTCCTTGCTGTGTTCTTTAAAATATTTGATGCTGCGAGATAAGTGTTTATTGTGGCTTCTGCGATTGCTAAAACCTTACCGGCTGCGGTCTGTTTGCCAACCAAATCAGATAAAGCACCTAATGCATTACCTATCCTTGCTGGTAGTGCTGCCCTGCTGTTCGCTATGTATTCCTCAATAGCAAGCTGCTGTTGTAATTCATTGCTTATTGATATTCCGGTGAACTTTACATCAGCAACTAACTGTTTATTTAATTCCTTAGAAATAGCCAGCCTTTCTTCTTTATCTGTCCTTTCCTTTTCAATAGCAGCCCGCCTTTCTCTTTCTTCAAACTTTTGCAAAAAGTCTAATTCCTGAACCTCTTTTTCTTTTATTATTCCAGCAGGAGTTGTGGCTGTTCCAGTACTTTGTGTGGATTTAGCCCCGCCACCAACTGAACTACCTATGCCGGTTAGCGAACCACCCACTTTAACAGACTGCCTTAAAAGGTCATCTGCCATTTTGTTAATCCTGTCTGCACTCGATAATTGTTGTCTTAGCTTTTCAAGTGCTGCCTCTTTAACGTTGGTTGGAATATCAGCCTCTTGTATTGCCTGCTGCTTTACTAATATTTCAGCCGTATCTTGTGCAGCCTTTGCATATAAAGCCTGAGCCTGTGCTTTTAATCCGGTATTTTTTATAAATGCTTCTGCATTTTCATTCAGTATCTTTTCGGCTTCGTTAATACTATTTGCCGTGCCTAATGTTTCCCCGTAAGTGGCATTAAAGTTCTTTAAAACAGCTTCTTTAGATAAAAACCCATCTTTGGCAAGTTTTATCTGCTGCGACATTTCAGCAACCTCGGCTCTTGCAGAGCCAGCCGCTTTTGTAAAGTCTTTTATACTATCATTGTAGGCCTTTAAAGCCTCGTCTTTCTTTCTGTCAAACAAACCTGCCAACGCTAATCCCAAAGCCGTAACACCTGCAATGGCAACCCCTATTAAGCCGCTTTTGCCTAACGTATCAACTAAAGTCTTACCTAAGTTCTTAAACGACTGAATAGAATCGCCTATCTGGTTCAACCCCTGACTGAGTGCTAAAGCTGACTGTACTTTCAGTAGTTGCTTTTGCACCTCCTCACTCTCCACTCCAAGTAAACCCATTGCGCCGGTCAATGCAGTAAATCCCCCTAACACACCGTTCAAAGCCTGACCTAACGCTACAAACTTTTTATCAGGATTAAATGAATCTACAAGCTGTTTGGCATCGCCTAAATTATCCTCCAGTTCAGCCACTCGTTTAGCCGCTTCTCTTGCCTGGTCTGATGTTAAACCAAACTGCTGAGTCATGGCCGCTAAATCACCTTTAGCCTCCTTTAACTGAGCCTTAAAATCCCGCATTGATTTTATGCCATCATTCGCATCCAGCGACAACCTCGCACCAACTACTACATCTGCCATCAGTATATCGTATTAATCACTTTCAATAATTCCACCTTGCACACATCAGGCTCAGTGGCATTCCAATCTTCAATCTTATTCAGCCTCCAATATGAACCGTCAACGTATATCAGTTTAGAAAAATCCAACCCAAACACATCAGCATTATTCAGCTTCATATAACAGCTCATTAGCTTACTGTCCTTATCGGTAATCTCAGCCATATAAGGTGACCAATAAACGTTAAACTGAGTAACATTGATAGCTCCCGTTGCCAATGTGAAGTATAACTCATTCGGAACTCCAAAGTGTATATCATTCGCCGGTGCATCTGGATCGTCATAGTGTCCTGCATAGCCATAAGTAGTGCCAGTATGCAAAATACTTACCCCGTTTAAAATATCCCAACTGGTAACACCTGTTATTTTTTTAGCCTGTAAAATCCTTATATTGAAAGCCGTCTTTTCTTCTACACTGTTGTTTAACTTGTATATAGCTGAAACAATCTTATCAACCCCCGAATAACCAACAAGGGGAGTGCCTGAGAATATTATCTCTAATTCCGTTTTTTCATTTGCCATCTCATAAAGAGAATCATAAACATAATCGCCGTAGTTCTCGTTATATGTTTTTCTGTAAAGGTCATTGTAATAGTCACTATCCTGCTTAAACTTGAAGTTGTAAAAGCGACTGTTTAATTCACTCATTGGTTTTAGCCGTATAGGCTTTGACCTGTCAACCTTGTACGTCCAATCAACCACCCCTGACGGATTTAAGTCGTAGTAGTCTACATAAGGAGCAATCAAAATCTTTTTAGGATAAAGCCTATCCTCATAAATGTATAAGTTGAATAATTTAACTACTGACCTAAGAAAATCAACCTGTGATATATTTTTCGGGATAGTGTCGTTTACTGTAATAGTATCGCCAACGTTTATATCGGCATAAACATCATTAGGGCTATTTATAGTCCAAATACTTTCTAAAATATCAACATAGTAAGTACCCAATCCGCCCCCGGTATTATTTACATCAACTTCAATTCTGAATATATCTCCGTTAGCTACCTGAACCGGTAAATCTGAAACCTGTAACCCAAATGTAACTTCATCTTCTGATGATCTGTAAACATCTCCAAAATCATATATAACACTGCCGTTTTTAAGTAGCTTAAAACTGAACGTAAAAAACTGTCCTAATAATCTTATGCTATGTTCAATATTAAAAAATGTCTGAAGTGTATCAGAACCCGTATAAGTGAATATGCCATTACTCCCGGATGCTGTAAATGAACCCAATACCGCCGTAGTATCATAAGTGATATTTTTAGGCGGTGGTGTTACAGTTTTTTCTATTAACCTATAACCAGAAGTAGTATAAACGTATAATAAAACTGATGTCCTCTTTTCAAACCTTTTTTGATTATTAGGGATTATAAGGTTTTTAAACCTTTGCGTATCTGCCAACGGGAAAGAATAAGAATAATCAGCCTGTGCAAATATTTTTTCAATATATTCCCTAACGTAAAAAGCAGGCCTGAACGCTTTTATGTCATAGTCTATTTTATCCGTACTTACCTCTCCGTAATCAATCAAAGGATAGTAATACCCTGAGCCGTTAATATTCTCCCATGACCCGGTGACATTGGCGGCATTATAAACATGGTCGTAGGCTGAAAAATCAAGCTCATCAATCATATTATTACCCAAAGCAGCAACCAACCCACCCAGCTCCCCGAATACCGATACTTCGTATTCAATCTGCCCGTTATCAATGATAACCTCCAATACTCTCAAAGTACCTTTAAACACTTGTAACCTGTCCTGAAATATTAAACAGCTTGCACCTACTGAGGCGTTAAAGTTAGTCCCTACGTTATCATTGGCAGGTGTGTATGGATTCTGGATTTTAACATCAAAGATTGACCCAAATAGTTTGTTGTTATTTGCCGTACCTGGTAAAACAATCGTCTTTGAGAACGTAGTATTACGGGAAGAAAAGTCTTTTATGTCATCAATGGCATAAGTCAAAAGAGATGCTTCCTCTTTACTAATGTCCAACTTTTGCCCCTCTATATAGATTTCCGTCATAGGAACTGAGAATTATACATATCAGAAAATTCAACCGTTATTTGCAAAGGCGTAAGACGACTATTCGCATAAGTCCTATATTCATAACCTATCTCACTTACTATTACAGGCAGCATCTTACCTAATTCAACCAAATACAAGTAAACCTCTGGACTTCTAAACATATCAGAAAGCCACTCATATTCATCTCCTGTTAGTAAATGGCTTGTCATTAATAGCTTTGTGTTTGTTATAGTACTAAAACCCCTTCTTGACCCATAAAAAACATCATTTGATTCATAGGTTATAGTACCAGATGCGTTAATTTCCCATGGCGTCCTTGCGTATGTTTTTCTTTGTGTTTCAATTGTTTTTTTACTGACAAGACCGAAAGACTGAGATTCATAAGCCCCATATCGATTACACCATACAATAGTATGAGCAGGATATTTTGTTTCGCATAATAAATCTACCCTGTGCCTAAGATTACTACCGCCGTCTAAAATTTCTAAGTAACTCGCTGAACTATTAATCGTAACAAGACCAAATAAATTAAACTGCCTTATTGTGTTTTCAACATAGCCGCCCATATTGATAGATGTTGTAGACAATAGACCTCCCGAAGAATTATATTCTTTCAGTGAATAATCTGTTATACCGCTTACATTTGAGAATATTGGCAGTAAATTATATACTTGATCTCTGTGGTATTTAGTTACAGATGGCCTATTCGATAGTATGCCATTTGTTAAGCTATTTGAATTAGACGAGAACGGCCTTTGTATATAAGATTTAAAAGCATATCTGTCGGAACTATCTACTGTTATATTTGTATAAAGAACTCCATCGTACTGCTCTCCAAATTTAAGCCTATATGAAACCCTTGCGTTATAGTCAATTTGACTATTAGCCAAGTTGAGTCCATAAGTAGCGTAAGGCTGCAAGGCTTTTGAAATATCAAATATCCCCATCTTGTAAGTAGGGTCAGGCCTTGCTATCAACCGTTCAACCAGTGTACTGTCAACGTACACATCACACACATAGGAATAATCCGGATATGTAACCGGATCGTTTGCCTTAGTGGATTCATACACCACGAACAACATCTCATTATTTATCGAAGCGGTATCTGCCGCCGATGTCTTTATCTCAATCGCCATCTTTTAAACTTTCTATTATATCGAGCCTGAAACCGGCTGCTAATTCTTTTCTAAATTCTTTCTCTGTTGCCCTCACTGCATTGGTGAAAAACTTTGTAGGTTTTATACCGTTCTTCTTTATGCTTGTGGCCACTGCCCATGCCAAACTTTCCTGACTGTCTGCCTTTGCCCTTGTCCTTGCTATGCCCTGATCCTTTCTTTCTGTCTTACTGATAGCCTTGTACTTCATTGCCCTTCGACCTCTGAGCCTTAGCCATGACTTTATAGACTTTTGCATCCCTTTGGATGGCCTGTTGTTTTTAAACTGATACTTTCCCGTTCCCCCTTCTGTACCCTTCACACCGTCATTGATAAATTTGTACCTGTCGAGTAATTCAATATCTAAACTGAGCTTTGAGCCATCAATCTCAATGTCCCTTGCTTTTATAGAGCTTTCCAGTTCACCTGTTGCCACACTGCCCTTTCTGTCAAGATTTTTTTGCGCCTCTGTGATAAGGAAGTCAGCCATCTTCACTAATACCTGCGCTGAGTTGCTTAACGTAACTTTATCGCCTCTGTCGGTACTACCTAAGTTGTCCAACTGTGCCGCCTGCAATTGTTTATTACCGCTTAGTATTGGCATCCTTACTTAATTTTTCCATGTGCTGACTATAATTTCTCAAATACACCAAATGATTTAAAAAGCTCATTACATCCTTATCCCAAAACTCCCATAGGCTTATGCCCTCAAAATCTGCGACCTGTTTGGCATTATAGAGCCAGCCAAATCGTTCATTAAACCCGTCATCGCCTCTTTCGCTGCCCTCGGGTTCATCCCCTTCTGTATCAACTGCCTTAGTAAATAATTCTCCAAACTCCTCATGGAATCGGCGAAGAGCTGACAAAAAAAAACACAGGTAGGATAAATGTCTACCAACTTCGCATCCTGTAATTTTTCGGCTATCTCACTATGCTTATCCGCTTCATGCTTCCCTGTCTTTGTGTTATAGGTCAGTGAGGCCATTATGTAGTGGCAATTCTCCACCACATCCTTACTGACAAAGTGATTGACAGTAACATACTGCCCCCTGGTTAGTTTTGCTGGTTCGTAGATTATCCCGTAGCCGCAAATAGTACGTTGTGGTTTTGATTCGGGAATGGGAGTAGATAGGATAGTCGTTACCTGATTTGCAAGGGTGTTAAATTCAGGGATAGTAAGGTTGTCAACTTCGTTAGCTGTCTTACCAGATATGGCCGCTACCAACTCGGTTAACTTTTCTTCGTCAGGCAGGTCGGACTTATTGATTTTATAGATTTCCTGAAACTGCCCTAAGGTTATATCATGAATAGTCATAACCTTAAATGGCAATTAACCGTAAGTGTTCAAACAAAAAACCCCACCATAGAAATGGCGGGGGATATGAAAAAAATGGAATTTGTATTTGCTAATATACTACACCCATGAATAATTACCAAAAGAAACTGAAGTTTTATGACAATCAACGGCTAAAGCTAAAGCACACACACAGTCATCATGCATACCCTCAGGAGCCGAATATCTTACACCCATACGGGTATGCAGGAATTCGAACTGTTCTAACTCGTCTGTAATAATCCCCTCTGGAAATGATACTTTTCTGTTCTGGATGGCAAAAGACAGCCCCTCCATTATCTGCTGCTTACTATTGGAGGAAAATTTAAAGCCGGTAATATTACCTCTTGACCTTTGCAGTTCCTCGGCTATCGGATCCCCGACTCCGGTACTATCTACCTTCATCGGTACGTTAGGTAGTGCTAATATAGCCTGCACCGTCTGCCGCCAGTCCTTTTGAAACCTCTCAAAATGGCAAACGCTGCCAAACTGGTCCAACCCTATGATAACTGTGTAGTCAGTTGACTTGGCAAGATCAATTCCGAAACACACGGCAGGCAGGGTACTTGCTGGATAGACGCATTGCCGGATGTACTGAAGTCCAAACGGATTCGAGCCATCTTCGGATGCTTCTGCCAAAAAGAGTTCTCTGAATACCGACTCTGGCAAGTCCCTTTTGGCCTGTTCAATTTCTTCTTCTTTGAGGATCCCTTCTTTTGCGGCATCGTAAGCTGTTATTTTAAAATACTGATAATCGGGTTCCCCGTTTTTAGCCCTCAGACCCATACGGTAGCCCCAGTTCTTTTTACCCTTTACGTTCCCGATGAATTTACATTTACCGTTGGTCGCTGTTAGGGTAGAACGTAAGGCATGCCAGGCTTCTTCCTTTGCCCTTGTGAACTCATCAAACACAGCAGCATAAACATCATCACCATACAAACTATCCGGCCTTTCTGCACTCTTAAACTGAATCTTTGCGCCTGTCGGAAGTATTAAAGTAAGTTTAGAATCGTTATGTTTGAAAAACCCACGATCTGTCACTTGGTTTTTCATCCTATTATAAGCAATCTCAGCCTGCGCGAAAATAGGAGCTACCCACCAAACGGATTGATTGGGTTTAAGTTTCAAAGCCAATGGCTGTTCAAATAACCAGATAATATGTGAGGCAGTTTTACCTGTTTTGGTAGCCGCCTCAGTCACAGTAAACCTTGCCGGACTGTCAATGATGGCTTTCTGGTATGTTGTTACAAAAGGTCTGGTATAACTTATATCAGGCATTGGGCCAGTCTTTAAAATCAATAGTATAATTACCGGTTGACTCATAATGTGCCGTCCATCTTGCCCATTTTTCACCGGCAACGTTTAGCCCGTCATCTTTCATCTTCCTATATTCAGATTGTTGCCCAACGTCATGCCCGACATGTTCGGACTTCAATCCGTCAAGGTAGTAATTAATAAACCCAGATTTGTTTAACCTGTAAGCATAGTCAGCATCCTGCATCCCGTAAGGATCATAGTCGGTATTAAAATATCCTATTTTGTTAATTGCTGCCATTGGTATCAACACATTCCCAAAAGCAGTAAATGACTTGTGTATCTTGACACCGTTTATTATATCTTCCACACCCTTGCCTTCGACACAATGCACACCACACATACCTGTATTGGGTATAAGAGATGCAGCTCTTACCATTGCATTTAACCATCCGTGTGGCATTAAAATATCATTAGCCATAGTAACAATAGCATCATAGTGTAAAGATTGGGCAATGCCGTGGTTTATTGCATTAGCAATCCCTTTCATATCTATAATAACATGGTTAAAAGGGTGGCAAGCGTTGCTAAAGTTCTGGTTTTTCACCCTTTCGGTAAACTCGTGACGGTGATAATCTAATAGTAATACATTTACTTTCATCTCTTGTTTTCTCCAATGTCTTTAGCCGGAACTCCGGCATATTTACGAAACGGTTGTAATTCTGTTTTCTTGCCAACGAATGCACTTGCGCCAATCATACAACCAGCAGGTATATTCACCTTTTGATGTATAACTGAGTTTAACCCCAAGTTTGAACCCTCCCCGATAAAAGCATGACCGCCAACCTTTGCTCCACAGCTTATGGTGACGTTATTGCAAACAAAAGCATCATGCCCCACGTGGCTATGCTTCATAAGGTAGCACCCCTCGCCTATTACCGTTGTTTTTTCTACTCCCGAATCAACGGTGACCAATCCGGTTAACCTTGTACCCTTTTTAATCAGCACGCCCTTGTCCTGATGTTCGTAGCCCTTCCATTCGGCTGGGAACCCTATAACACAATAGGGGCCAATATAGCAATCTTCCTCTATTGTAACGTTGTTGCCAATGACGGCAGTTGGGTGTATGTAAGTCATTAGCGAATAGTTAAAGCGTTTATAGTATCTCCGACCTTATGTGCCGGCTTTTCAAATACAATCTCGTAAACAACCTGACCTTCTGCGTTCCTCCATTTAACATACCATGCCCGCCGGTCATCCTTGCCACCTTCGGTTATCTTTATACAAGTCCAGCTATCCCGCTTTACCCATATTTCTTTTGGGTAGAAACAGGATGAAAGGGATAGGAGTAGTATGATTAAAAGTTTATTCATTAAGAAGTTTATAAGCCTTATCCAGCATACAAGCAACGCAATGAGTACACCACCACATAACAGAATAACCAGGCTCTACCGTCCTGATAATATCCTGAATAGCCTCCCGATCTCCTGAGTTCAACGATATTGACTTGTCATTATGCCAAAGCAGGATCTGTCTTTCGAACTTCCTCAGCTTCTCTTTGTTTTCCGGTGATAGCATAAAAAATATCCCTTCGCTGTTTGTTTATCTTTTCGAAGTTGTAAACCCGTCTGCAATACTCTTGCAACCTCAAACCTTGCTCTTTAGCATAGTCTGGATTATTAAGCAACATCTTTACATGGTCGAACCAATCCCTTGAATTATCAACGTAATTAACCAGGTCCTCAGGAAAATCTAAATAAGGGTGAACCCTTGATACAATAACCGGAGCCGCTATATTTGCAGCCTCTAATACTTTCAGATTAGACTTGTACTTGTTGAAATTAGAATGAACCAACGGGATTAACGCAATGTCGCATCTTGAATAGGCATAGTAATAACTATCAACCGGCAGGAACTCAATCAGCGAATGCCGCAACCTTGCCCCGTTAGTGAATGCTGATGCCATAGCCCTGTAATCGTCTGACCTCTTGTCATAACCGGCCATGACCATCATAATATTTGGGAAGTTGAACCGCTTTAGCGGATGTCTGAGTAACTCCATGTCCTGCCGGTGTGTGCTGCTGCCTGACCAATAAAGCCTTGTCATTGCGCAACCTTCTTTCTTTGCAAGGAACTGCCCAAACTGTGGTATAGCATTAGGCAGTATCGTAACGTTCGGATTAATCTCAGCAACCCTTTCAGCTAACCTTTCATGTGTGACCGTGCAATGGTCTGCAATGTGAATACAATCCTTTATCCAGTCTGCCAATCCATGATTCTTATAAACACTATGGAGTACATGGGTGCTGCCCAAATCCCAGTAATCATCGTTATCAGCCACTATCTTAAACCCGTATTTATCCCTTAGCGCTAACAAGTCTTTGACCGAAGTGCCAGGAGGGAACCGGTTGAAGAAAAGAATGTCAATATCTTTTAACTGTTCTTCCTTGATAGTGTGATTAACTACAAGCTCCACGCCGTCCATAAGGTAAGCAGGTAACAGGCATCGGTGATACTTTGGCCCTGACTTGTCGTATATGGTTAGGACTTTCATTCCCCCCAAAGATTTGCGGCTAATATTTGAGAACGTTTTTTTCCGGCTATTTTTATAGCATGGTTTTCATCGTCAGCAAAGCAAAAAATATTTAGCCATGCCTTATCGGATGTATAACTCTGTTTTGATTTAGATATATCTTCCCCGTAACCATAAGAACTATCGGCTATGTATAACTCTCCTATATCCCCGTTTTTATTTATCCTCAAAAAATAAGCTCTCCTGTTTTGATTCAAATCTGTTTTATTCGGGTCTAAATCCCACTCCTCAATATCCCTCTGTATGTATTCGTTGTCAAAAGCCGATATATATTTCTCGGCTAATTCTTTTGTAGAAAAAACAGCATTAATGCCGTAATCACAATATTGTCCGCTTGTTACTATAAAAACTTTCATATCTTACTCAGTAGTTTAGTTAACAGAATAGTGATCACCATAGCAGCAGACATCTTGAACGGGATAATCTCAAACCGGTAATAACCAGTAGATAGCAGGAGGGTAAACCAACCTGACAGGCAAACCTCACAGTTAAAAGGTTTCCTGTTTAGTTTGGGTAGTGTCTGAACCTTCAGGATGAACACCCAAACCCATGCCCCGCAAGATGCCAGTAGTTCAATCATTGGTTATGATTTTACGTATCTTCTTTACCGCATTGTGGATTGATGTTAACGGGATCCCAGTCTGTCTTGAAACCTCCCGATACGTCCCATGCTTCTTTATAGCCGCTACCAATAACCGGTAATAACAAGTACCTGTCGTTTCTTCCAACCCTTCGATCCTGTTTAGTAGCTTTATTTCGTCATCCTCCTTTATCCTCCTTATCTGTAATTCCTCGCTGGCCTCGCAGGGTACTTGCTCGAATATCTCCTCTTTAAATGGAAGATTGCCGTTCCTGTATGTTTTGTGGTAAACGTTTCTCTCCTGGTTAGCAAGGTTGACCATTATCCGTACTGAGTAAAAAAGATGCTTGTTATCGTTGTAAGCTCTTTGCACATCGTCCTTCTTTTGGGTCAGGATTAAAAAAACTTCCTGTTTAAAATCGTCAAAATGTTCAGGGGGGGCGATCTTGTGCAAAGCCTTATTTACTTCGCTACTGGTATAGAGTTCAGTCAGTATCTCGTTTATAGTTTTAATGAGATGTCGAATTTTAGCGGATCGCCTCCGCTTGTTACGTCTACCTGTTCTTTTGGTTTGCCCATTGCCCTCGTAATAATTGTTTCTATATTATAAAGGCTACCCTTTTCTATTGATTTTCTTATTGCATTTGCAACGGCCTTTTCTAAAACAGTGCTTTTTTGGTTTTCAAAAACGGCCTTAAGTTCTTCAACGTCCATAGATAAAAGAACCATAAGGGTGTCGTTTATCTCTGAAAGTTTATAACCCTGATCCTTTAGCTGAGATATGTATTTCCTCGGCCTGCCGTTAGGGTTCCCGGATTCTCCAGGCTTAAATGGTTTTGCCCCTTCTGGTATTTCTCCCTTTTCAAAAGGCATTACTGTAATGTTTCTGTTTTTTTTGCCATATTATAGAGCGACAAGGTCGTGCTGCCCGCCTTCTGCCGACTGGAAGTCAGCCGCATTAGCTGTTATGCTATTGTCGCATATTTCTTTTTTAGGGTATGGTTTTGCTATAGCCTTACACATTGGTATTAATGATTTATCTAAAGGGTAGATATACTTCCATTTTGGTTTGGTTCTAATCTGCTTTACATCTAACCCTTTTGCCTTTAATGCTTGTAAAGAACTTGTACCATATTTGGAACCCAAAGACCTCCTGTGATATCTTATACCATTTACAATTAAATTAGTATCTACTGATGAATTAGTATAAATCCAGTTTGTAGCTTGATATATAATGCCAATATGACCCTGTTCGCTATCTGCATAACTTATTACTAACTGAACCAATGGTATATCTTTTTTAATCTTTTTTAATGCTATTGATAATGCTTTGCCCGTACCATCCTGCTTTCCATTTAAAGCAATTCTAACTAATTCTATTACTTGGCCTGATTTTAATCCATATGGTTCTGCAAGGTTATTAGTAGCACCTGAACCAAATAATATTACACCGCACCAATCATTATTATTATTAAAAACAGAATAACCGGTTACATTAACGGGTACTGCTTTAGCATAATGAAAATTTAAGCAAGCATACTTAATAGCTTTATATGATGCTTTTTTTAATATCATAATTCACCTGCTGAAACACTATAAAATGCCCCTTCATATTTCCTGTCTAAAAGTTCTTGTATATCTGTTTCTGCCTTTTGTAATTGTTCCGGGCTTTCAAATGTTATCTTCATTGTTGGCGGCTTGTTCTTTTCTTCACCTATCAATTCATCGTCTGATGGTAATTGCATAAATCCTGGAATATCCAACCCCCAATCGGTAACCTGTTCAGCATCCCATTCATTCGCTATCAGTTCCCAATCCCACTCGCCAAACCCTACGTTGTCCTTAATGATAAACTCCCTTTGCTGTTCCGGTGTCAAAGAACTCGCCTTTATTATCGGCACTTCTTTCAGCCCCGCCTCTTTACAGGCTTTGAGCCTCATGTTTCCACCCAATACAATCATATCATCGTTCACAACTATTGGCCGGAGTTCAAGCATCTGAGGAAATTCCTTGATGCTTTTCACCAGCTTTGCAAACTTCTCGTCCTTTATCAGACGGGGATTGTTTGGGTTTGGCTTTATCTCTGATAGTTTGACTGCCTGAAGCATTGACGGCTAAACTAATTAAAAGTTCCGTATTTTCAAATATTACTGAAAGTTCTGTTAATATAGTGTGGATAAACAAAAAAGCCATGTGGAAACATGGCCTTTAATAATTGCGTATGTAGTTAGGCTAATCGGTCAGTAGTTCTTTGTTGTCTATTGCCCCTTCGATGTCAACGATGGCTTTATTCATGGCAAGACCTTTTATCTTTCCCCTGATGTAGCATTTGCCTTGCTGTTTATAAATCTTGTCTATTTTTATAACAGACTTTGACCAACCTGCACTGGCAGGGGAGGCACTCAGGCCGGATGAGAAGTTGATAAATGCGAAGTCTTTATTTTGGGATGATCCGTAGCCCATGCGGATTTCCTTACCTTCCCAATACTTTTGACCTGCATAGTACAGGGTATCATTTTCTATTTTGGCCGGTTCCTGGCTGATTGCTGAAATGGAGATTAGTGTCAGTGATAGTAGTAGAATTTTCATTTTTCAGTTTTTAGGTTTCAAAATTAGTTCAAAGTAGCTTCAGTAGGTAGTTAATCGTAAAAATACTCGATTTAACATAAGTTCCAAAGGGTATACATACTCTTAGGTAAGGGTTAGCTAAGGGTATGTATACCCTTAAAGATAAATATAAAGAAAAAGATAAAGAATAAGATAAAGTAAAAGAAAGACTATTATAAGTCATTTTTCGGTTTTTTGCGTTTTATCCTGCTGTCTTATTCGCTTTCCCTTCCTTATTTCCGTCACATAATTGGCACCATTTGTCATAGAATTGTCATATTTCCGTCATAACTCGTAAAATATTTGGAATTCCGAAAATTGCAATATACCTTCGTCATGACAAATCAAAATAAACAAAAAAATGAACTTATCAAAAACGGCATATTGGACCCTGAGAGGAACGGATGGCCGGACTAAACAGAGGATAGCGGAGCGGATGGGTATTACGG
>ERZ761584.223-NODE-223-length-20838-cov-5.598903_pt1 | contig 20838 bp, 40 predicted proteins | sample MGYA00512168_ERZ761584 | MGnify/ENA primary metagenome ERZ761584 (study PRJEB28899, sample SAMN03785564) | bioreactor sludge metagenome | biome: EBPR Sludge; feature: EBPR Bioreactor; material: 0.22µm filtered reactor supernatant | place: Saint Lucia: Queensland...
GTTTTGATGCGAGCAACGCAACGCCGAGAACGTATCAATACCGTGGGGCTGGTTTCAACGTAGGACTGACTGGGATCGTTACCACGCCTACGGTTAACCTCGATACCGGGACGGCTACTTGCTCGGGGACTGGTGGCACGTCTACGGTCACATTGAGTAAGTATGGTGGTGTACTGACTACCGATGCGATCACTACCGCCAGCGGGGCTAGTCACGTTATCACTGTAACGAATACGTTGAGTACGGTTGACCGGCTGGTCTTCGCAACTATCGTCGGTGGGACGAATACCAGGACCGGGGTGTATATATCCTCAGTTGTCCCGGGGGCTGGGTCTTTCGTCATCACGCTCATCAATACGAATGCCTCTGCCGTGAACGGAAACATTAAGATTGCTTTCTGGATCGTACAGGAGTAATTCATGGAACCGCAACTCACCGAGGACGAACTGAAACTAATAAGGGATATGATTGATAAGGAGAAGAAATACCAGTGGTTCTGGGCCTCGCTTCGCGTATGGGCCGGCTGGATTTCCGCCACGATTCTCTTCTTCTATGCTTCGTATCATTTCCTTACGAGTCAGTTTAGTAAGGGGAACTGATGATACGGAAGATCTACTTCTACACGCCATTGGCGTTAACGTGCGTAGCACTCTACGGGGCGCTATTCATGATATATCAGCCTGGGCCGATAGATCAGTTTCAACGAAAGGTCACTCCGGAAATTGTTCGTGGGGGAGATAGTATAACGATAGAGTCTATAGTGGAGCGTACACATGAGTGCAGAAGTATTATTTATCGCTCTTTCCATGCCAAGGATGGACGAGTTGTCTACTATGATCCTAGTTACCGGCCTTGGGTTCCTGCTGGTATGGAGAAATATACTGCGAAAGTAGTAGTTCCGGAAGGACTCGCGGCTGGTCTTTTGGTCTACCGAGTGCATGTGGAATTTTTCTGCAATTCGTTGCAGGACTGGTTAGGGAAAGGGACTAATTTCCCTCTCCCGGACGTACCACTTCAATACGAGGGATAAGATGGAACTGTCACAAAACGGGCTGAATTTTATCAAGGCCCATGAAGGTCTTCGACTCGATGCGTATCAGGACTCCGCGGGGATTTGGACCATCGGTTATGGAACGACGACTGCGGCCGGGGTTGGTACGATCAAAGAGGGAATGCGGATTACAGAAGCGGTTGCGGAAATGTGGCTTCATAAGTCACTGGCTTCGTATGAGGCAACGGTCAATAAAGGGATGACTAGAGAAGCTACGCAAAATCAGTATGATGCGATGGTCAGTCTCTGCTACAACATCGGGGCCGGGGGGTTTCTGAAATCTACTGTTTTGAGGAAGTTCAACGCGGGGAATTTCGAGGGGGCGATGAAGGCTTTCGCGCTCTGGAATAAAGCAGGAGGAAAAGTTTTAGATGGATTGATTAAACGACGCCGCGATGAGGCTGCGTTGTTTAGTAAGCCCGACCCGGCGGTCCCCGGGACAACGAAGGAGAAGGGAATGTTTGAGGGAAAGAAGACCTATATCACTGGTATCGTCGCCATCGTGAGTGCGGTCGGTGGGTATTTGACTGGAACTATGGACCTCAGTTCCGCCACGCAAATTATTGTCCCCGCAATCATCGGTATGTTCCTTCGCCAGGGCGTTACCTCCGAAATCAAGAAGGCTACGGAGGCACGCAGTGGTGGAGCTAATCGATAGAGTGCTTAAGCGGCGTATAGGATTTACCTGAGACGGGGTCTATCTCGGGTTTGATGTATTTGGACTGAACCAGTAAGTTCACCACCGACATGATCTCATGAGCCCGGACTTTCTGATGGGATTGAATAATGGTGATGAGGACGTATTCCGGGATCGGGACTGGTTTGGCTACATACCGTAGATAGAGTGTGTGCCAGATGTCTTTAAGGATAGTATCCACAGAAGCCGCGTGGAATGCCTTGAAGACTTCTGGCATTTCATTTTCTACCTCGACAAGCCAATCGAGGGCGGTCTGATAGTGTTCTAGCCCTATTGATCGCTTTGACGACATGGAAGCGCTGGCGACCATGCAGAGTTTCAAAAGGTTCGCTGCCCGCCGGCCGCAATAGTTAATGAGTTTCGGGTGTGTGGGCTTCGGGCGCTGGCCGTTCTTATACCAAGCCAAGAACGCGGTTTCAGCTTCCTTCGTGAATACGAATTGTCCGTTAATCCCAGCAATGCTTTGAAGGTCGGACATGAGGTTATTATTAAGAAGCTCGTTTATTTCGTTATTCCCGAATATGTCTGCCAGTGCCCCGGGGACTCCGTTCACCATAATAACACGGGACATAAAGCCCTGTTCCCAGGCCCCGTCCGGAAGAAAACTGTTTACAAAGGATGGGGTACCAGAAGCTAGGATACTCAACAAAGGCTTGTCGATTTTGATGTTGGTTTCGAGTGTCCGTTTCATCTCACTGTACGGAAAGCCATCCCAAAGGTCGGTCAACGTGGCCATAAACTCGGCGTCGTAGGAAGGAAGAAAAACACCAAGTTCGTTTACAATACAGTAAAGAGCGTTGAAGTTAAGAACGATATTTTCTGTTGGAATTACTACGTTTCTGACAGCCTCTTCAAGGCGGTCGATGAGAGAAGCTCGGGAGACGGACGAAGGGGCAAGGTGGAATTTTTCTAATTTACTGAAGAAACTCCGGGCGATTTGGTTTGCTCGAGTCTTACCAGCGGCCGGGGGGCCAAGGAGGAAGATGTAAAGATTGGCATAAAGCTGGCTATTCCAAGCTCGAATAAAACAACGGCGTTCAAGTGCGGCAGATACGCATGAGATAGCTGCCCACTTACGCCATAGATCGCATGATGGTACGGCCTGAGCGTACTCAACAAAGCCGTCGACCCAAGAGTCGAGTTTCCGCATACTGCCCCTTAACGGAAAAAGCTGGTATTAATTTTCTTTCGACTGTCGTGGCCTTTGTACTTTACCAGTCCGTTAGGATTGTCGATGACATTCCGATCTTTGTCATATACAACGTCTCCCCAGTTCCAGCCGACCTTAACATCCCGAGGAACCTCAAAGTGGCGATCACCGGGAAGGATTAAGGGGGCGCCTAGAAGTTTAACGGCCTGTGGTACAATTTCATCTTCAAGTTCTTCGGGGTACTGGATTAGGATAGAGTCATGAACTTGGATCAGAAGCTGGCAGATGTTCGCGCGCCAAAGTTGGAGCAGCCCGGTATCAATTTCATCAGCGGTCATGGATTGAGGTTCGTAGGCAACCGCCGCGCGGATCGTAGCGTCGTCGGTAGGATGGTCGAAGAAGAACCTTCGGCGACCGAAAAGGGTAGTGATCTGGTGTTCGGTTACGAGTTGTTTGGCTACCCATTGGTGCCAAAGAGGGATGGCGGCGAAACCTTTGAAGTAGGACTTCTGGAAAGTCTCGGCCTGGACCATAGGGATTTTGGCGTGTTTGGCCATGGTCCGAGGCCGGCCCACGTAGTTCGATCCATGGCCAAGTTTCTTTGACAAATCCCTGTAGGAATAGTTTCGGTAAGCCTTAGTTCCGTCCGCGAGGTCTTTATCCTTCTTTGGGTCCCCAGTCCATGGGAGATTAGGATACGCCATCTTACAGACTGTGGTGTGAAGGTCGCCGGACTCACAGGCGTCAAGATACGCCCCGGCGAAAGACTCGCCGTGAGAAGCGCGGAAGAGGGTCCAGAGCTTCGCTCCGACATTTCGAGCGTCGGCCTGTTCGAGGTCTATGTTTGCGAACTTGTAGCCGGGGTCAGCGATAAATGCTCGTCTAAGATCGCGATCAATGTTTTGTACGTTTCCTCCAGTGCCGTAGTCGGAGATTGATGATGCAAGTCGACCGGTATCTGTCCCTCCAATGTTAAAGTTGGTTCTGACGCGATTGTCAGGGTCCAGTGAAGTTCGTAGGAATTGGCATTTCTTTTCGAGGTCACGTAAGGCGAGAATTCGTAGACAAAGCGGTTCTGCGAAGTAGTGGACACTAAGCTGTTCCAGGGCGTCTCGATTAGTGGTAGGTACCAGGACGCCGTGCGTATTCCTTTTCCGAATAGGCGACAAGTTAAGGATGTTGTAGAAAAGGGTTTTGGTTTGATGCGGACTGCTGAAATTGAAGTCGGGGAGGCCGAAGGCTTCTCGGACGATTTGTTTGAGTTGTCGTTCGACATGGGCTATGTCCTTCTCGTATTTAGCTAGAACCTCTTCCCGGTACTCAAGATCGATGAGAACCCCCCGCATGGTCATTTCGAGGATCGGGGCCTGAAGAGCCAAGCTGAAGTTATAGGTTTTCTCGGAAACGGGGTCGAGGTACTCTTGAAGCTTGTTGAAGATTTCAAGAGTTACGCAAGTGTCAAGCCCGTTGTAGAGTTGTTCTGCCTCATCCGGGGAAAGATGTTTGAAATTTTCCTCGGTGATTTCGTGGGAGCGGAGAATGGTCGCCATTAAATGTCCCAATACTGGATCGGGATGTAGGCGGCCTGGGCGAATTGGATTTCAGCTTGAACTCCTTTAGAGATGTCCCAGCCGGGCAGACGGACTACCCACAAGGACTGGGCAAGGCGGAGCATACGAAAATTGTACTGCATCCAGAAGTCGAACTTGGCGGGAAGTCCGTAGGTCCGAGCGAGGATATGACAGTGGACGATGGGGGAATAGATGCAATAACCTTCGGTTAGTTTCGCAACTGTGAAACGAGCGATGGCCTCGTACCGACGCTCTTCGATAGTCGGGTCGTTGTGAGTGTATGGAGAAGCTAGGTAAATCATTCGTCCTCCTTTTTCATTGACTCGTGTTTGCGTCGGCCTTTCCAGCGGGCTTCGGTAGTGTAGACGCTCCCCAGGAAACCTAGACCTTTCTCAAGTTCGATGTAGAGAGAGTGGTGAAGAAGCATGGTATCGTTCTGTGCGTGAGGGACTGGTACCCCGTAGGTCCGCCAGAGTCGGTGCATGTCAAACATGAAGTTCTGGCCGATGATGTTTTTCTTGAGGCCGCATAGGGTTTTGATGAAATTCCAAACGGCTAGTTCGGTCTGGGGGTTTGGCCAGTATGGTGTAAGGCTCTTCCGGATTAGAGGGATTACAAGGGAAACGTCCTCACGTGGGGCGAAGGCGATGCTGGTTATGTATTTGTCTAGGGTCTCGATGTCAATTGACAGGTCCGGAGACGGATCGATGTAGTGGGTTTTGAAAAGTTCAAGGTCCTCGAACGTGGGGTTGACCCATATCTCACGAACCGGCCGTCGAACCTCCGGGAAAGTGGACTCGGTTAGGGCTTTCGCTAGGTCGGAGAGGACGACGGGCCGATTGCTCCAGTCGCGGAAGAGTCCGGATATTGAGTATGTAGGTATGACCTTATAACCGAGATCGCTTCGGATCGGAGCACCGCGAAAGCTTTTCGCGCTGATAGGTTTTGATTTTCCTCTTCCGCAGAGCGCCCATAGGGCGGCAGTCCCGGATGCCACGATAACGTTCGGAGCCTCTCGATTAAGTTCGTTGTGTAGGCGGAGAAGCTCGGATCGATGTGATCCGTCGATATATTTTCCTGACACAACTGGAGGATAGTTATCAAGTTTGTTATGTCGGTCAGTACAAAATTGTTTGATGTCATTGGCCTGGGTCCGGAAGAGGTGAGTGAAAAAACAGTCCGAAGGATTGATCCCGGCCTGTGTTAGTAAGCCGCGGAGAAGCCGGCCGGTGGAAGAAGAAGGAGAGAAACTTCCCCCAGCTTCTTCCTCGGCCTTGGTCCAGAACTCACCAACGATGGCGATTTTACTCATACGCGTCTTTGCCGAGTTTTGCGTAGCCGATAATATCGTCCCAATGATCGGCGAAATTTGCATTGCCGGCGAGAATGCGGGACATTTTCGTGGCGATCATGTCGAGGGCTTCGCGCTGAGATGCGTAAAGCCGGTTGGCGTGTTCCTCGATTATCTGGTGAAAAGCGAAGGCGATGGCGGATTGGGTTTTCCAGTCCCCGTGGGTTTTTCCTCGCTCGACGAGAAGCGGAGTAATACCAAGTTCTTTATCAGACGCATACGGTATACCATAGGCGGAGTTATTCATAGAAAGCCTCCTTTGCCATGTTGAAGAAATTAACGTCTCGTTCAAGGCCCAGGCGGGCCGTTGCTTTTGTTGCGGCTCGGATAGCGTTGGCCGAGCCGGCGGTTGGATCAAAGATCGAGGTTGTGTCGTCGACAAACATCCTGAAGAAGTGAGTCAGCACCGCTGTTGGTTTCTCCGTAGGATGGATTTCTTTAGTGGACGGTGAGGCGATTGTGTTTGCGACGGGTTGGACGATCTTACGATCTCCTCGCGAGGCCATGAAGGCGGTCTCGTAGACGCGCCGCGGGCCTCGTTGAGGATCAGGAAGGATGCCAGAGTTATCGGATTTGAACCAAACAAGAGGGAAGTCATCAACTTTCCATCCCATAGAGGTAAGAGCACGCTTGGTTTCCTCATGATATTTCATACTGTACCAAAACATCAGGTGAGCAGACTCGGCGACTATGTTAGACATAGCGGAGTGAAGACCGGCGATAAGGTTCCAATAAATTTCGGGACTGTCTTCATACACTTCGCCAAGGGAAGTACGATCAGTCCCCATCCCTGGATGTTTATCATAATTAATGCCATAGGGGAAATCACAGTGAATAAAGTTGAATTTATCTCCTGTGTAGGTTTTCTGGAAGTCTAGAAAATCTACGTTGAGGAGGGGGACTGTGCGGGCCGGGGGCGGATCGATCTTATCGAGAATTGCAGTGGCACGACGGGAAGCCAGTCGGTTAGCTGTGTTTCGGGCTTCGCTGAATTTGGTCGCCTTATGGATAAGGGACTCAGGATTTTTCATTTCCTCCTTAACAGCGAGTTTCTCGGTAATAGCTGAAAGACTCTGCCCGAGGGCTTCCGCCGTTTGTGTTGCGGTCCAGAAAGGATCAAGTCCCTTTCGGAGATTGTGATAACGTTCGATAGCATCACATTCTTCCTGCCATGTGATGGCCCGGCGCTTTATGTTCTCGTCCAGTTCGAGAAGCTGAAGATGCGACTCATCAAGATCGTCAACAAACTGAACACTGATGGCCGTCCATCCGAGTTGACGACAAGCGGTGAGTCGCCTTTCTCCCGCTCTAAGTGTACCGTCACGTTCGATAACAATTGGATTGATGAGCCCAATCCTCGGGATACTTTCAAGAAGGTCTGACAAGTCACCGAGGTCTTTCCTCTGGCGATTAGCGCGGTCAACTGTGATCTTGTCAATCGGATATTGAGTGAATGTTCCACTGGTCATCTCGTTAGAAGCTCCAAGAGGGCGAGGAAGATGAGGGATAGGATAAGGAAGAGGAAGAAGAGGGTCATTTGAATGGCTTCTGGGAAAAGAGAAGGGGGCCGAAGCCCCCTCCAACGTTACGCCAAGGGGGCGGTACGTTTGATCTCATCGTAGATGATTTCAGGGTTCCGCGGATCAGGACGCCAGTTCACGTCCGCCAGACACTGCTGGTTCATCGCAGAAGCGATAAGCTCCTTGAAGGAACCGGCCGGGGGCAGGCCGAGATGACCCGTGAGGAAGGTCTTGAGATTGAACTGTGTCCGGGCATTCTGCTGCTTGGCTTCGTCCGTCGACTCGGTGTTGAACATGAACCGATGCCGGCGGGTGGTGGAAGTCAGCGGGCCGTACTTGACGAGTTCATCCTGATCGACATTCTCCATGGCGGAAATGAAGCCAAGGAGGAAATCGACGGTCTCCCACTTACCGTCAGAAAGGGAACCGAAATCGATCCGGCGGACGGAGGTGACATAGGTTCCCGGGGGAACCAGCGGCGGACGTTCAACGGACTCAACAGAAGTGTTCAGCACATCAGCGAAATTCATCAGATATTCTCCTTCAGTTTCTCAAAGATGGTTGCGAGTCCGGTCCCAAGGGGTAGTTCTTTATCGACTGTGAAGGGGGCCGGGTTCTTCAAGTCGATAGTACCGGTCGGGACTGTCTTGATGGTACGTCGAACAGCCGCGCCGGAACCCATGGTCTCCGCAAGGAGAAGGGTATTGAAGTAGCGGGGAAGGACAGCGCCCTGGGCTTTGCCGATAGAGTTGGCGAACCCTTTGACCGTCCCATCGGGAAGTTCCTGCATATTCACGTGGGAGATTACGATCACGTTGGTACGAAAGGCGTCGGAGGTAAGGACACTGATGGTGTCCTCGACCGCTTTTTGAGCGGTACCGTACCACTGACGAGGGTCTTTCGTAGTCGGGTTCATTCCTTTGGCCCACTCGAAAGCAGCACGGCCCAGGGCGCTGAGGGAGTCGAGGACGAAAATGTTCTGCGGTCCCCACTCGGCGGGGTTAGTTCCGTCAGACCATTTGGTCATAAGGGTAAGGGAGCCGGTGAAAGCCTTCGGGGCTCCGGCGATCATGACCTGATTACCTACGACCTTGTAAGGATCGCGGAGAGTCTCGTAGTCTACGTTCTTGAGTTTGTCAGGGCACTCGCGACGGATGAAAGAGACGAGGGAGTCAAGGCCCTTGTCGAGGTCGAGAATGTGAAGACGGTATCCGGCGGCGACGAGACTGACGAGGGACCCGGTTTTCCCGGTTCCGGAGTCTCCGATGTAGAGAATTTTGACAAACTTATCCTGTTGAAGGTCAGCAAGATTTGGCATGGTTATCTCCTCTTAAGGGAGTCCCAGGGCTCGCCTTTTACAAAGTCGGCCGCGAGGAAATGTTCTCGCACGGTGGGGGAACGGGAACAGACGTTACGGAACTCGCAGCCGTTGTACTTGTGGCAAGAACCGGGGTTCATGGGGAAGTGTTCCCGGCGGGTATAGTCCTGGGCGAGGGCGATACGGTCGAGGGTGAAATTGTACCACTCTTCGAGCGAAGCTGCGTCTCGGAAAGTGAACCCCCGGGTGAACCGAGTGAAGCCGACCGCGATCTGAGCTGCGTCAATGATGACTCCGCGGACCTTCGTTTTGTAGATGATCTGACCGGCGAAGGTATACATGGACATCTGAGTGTCGGGGTTGTAACTGTCGAAGTAATTCGATGAGACAGTTGAACCGGTGGTTTTTTGATCGAGGACGTAAACGTCATCGCCGTAGGTTCCGAGCCGGTCGATGTGGCCGGAGAAAATTATCCCATCGTCGACCTCTAGGGCGAAAGAGTATTCGACGGCTGGCTTACCGTCAGCGCGAATGACTGTAGATACGGTATCTGTAGTGAACTCATCGATGTACCAGATAATAGTGCGGATGAGGTTTTCGCGAGTTTTGGTATTGTGGTCAGAGACCCAGGGTCCAACAGGGAGTTCACTAGCAGGATCGATTTCTCTGGACCAAGTTGCTTCAAGTGCTTCTCTAACCACGCGCACCAGCGCATCGTCGTGAGAATTTCCTTCGGCAAGGTACTTATAGAAATGCTCCAAAGCGGTTGCATACCAGCCTCCAAAAAGAAGATGCACCGACTTGCGCCGGGGCTGCCAATTGTCGATCATTCGGAGTTTGTACTTGTAGGGACAATCCTCGAAGAGTTTGATACTCGTCGAGTCCCAGGCGTATTGAACGCCGTCGCGGAAGGAACTGTTCATAGATCGAGGTCCAGGTCTTTCACGATGGAGCGGGCTTCAGTCTCAGCCTTGGTAAGTTTCGGCGCCTTGGTTGAGCCGGCCTTCATGTTACCGAGATTGAAGAGATGCTTCTTCTTCCGAAACTCTTCGATAATGGTCATGATGTCGGAGTCGGTGCATTGAAGAGGGTCGAGAGACATTAGTGTCTGAATGTCTGTCATACCGGGGTCTCCTTGAGTTTGATGGTGGCGAGGTTCCCTTCTACCTCTTTGATATGCTTGCGGACCAGTCGGCGGATGATGATGGAGGCGCCGACCTCGGGATAAAGTTCCTGAAGTCGGGCAAAGTCGCCCTCGAAGAGGAGAAGAGTGTGCTTAAGACAGGGTTCGGACTCACTCTTTCTCGGCATCGTAGGTCCTTTTGACTAGCCAGATGGTGTCCTCCGTCATGAGACGGACGGAAAGGGAAGAGTAGACGGGATGGTTTTTGAGCATGGGACGGATGATATTATAGGTAGACCGGGCTCGATCTAATTTTAGTTCGAGCCCGTAGGGAGAAGCGAGGGCCTGGTCGAAGACCCGGTGGTACGGGTTGTCAGAACTCAACGGTAAGTCCAGGCTTCTTTGCGTCCTCGGAAATTACGGTGCAGATGGGCTCGGCCCCGGCGTCCATTGCGGCGGCGAGGTCGACGTTGTGTTCTTTGGGGATAAAGCCGAGGTGCTCGCCCTCGGCGTATACTGCGATGGCATTAGCGTCATAGGGGTTGTCGGGGTCACGCTCGAGATCGAGGGTATCGCCAACGGCGAGCTGAGCTACGATCATCTTCGCGGTGGTGGGGCGGAAAAAAACGCCGGTGAGGTAGGTGTGAAGTTCCATGATGGAGATCTCCATGAAGAAGGAGCCCCCAAGGAGCCCATGCAAACTCCTTGGGGGCGTAGGACCAACGGCGGGTGGAGGGGGCTTCGCCGGTCCTAGATACCGAGATCCTCGAGGGAGGTTTCGGTCGACTTCTTCAGTTCACTGACGCGCTTCTTCGCAGCCTTGAGGATGTCCTCGCGGAGGGCGACCTTCTCGATCGCGGCTTCGAGCTTCTCCTTGTCGATCGCCTTGATGTCGCGGCCGTCGGCCTTGAGCTTCGCCATTACAGCGGCCTTAGCCAGCTTGAGGGCTTCACGCTCGACCGGGTCAACGACCTGGCGGGTACCGCCGACGGTGAAGACATACTCCTTGTCGTAGGCGGTGATCTCTTCGAGGATTTTCGTCAGGGCGGCGCTGCGGGCGGTCTCGTCCGCGAGGGCCAGGGCATCCTTCACGGACTTGCGGAAGTTATTGCCGATGTTTTCGCCCCTGGTCTGATTGAGGACCTTGGCCTCAGCCTCAGACAGTGCATGACCGGCGACGTAGGGGGCGGAAATTTCGTACTTTTCGCCCAGAATCTGAATGGTCTTTGTGGACATGGGGTCTCCTTTTTGAATGTCCGGTTAACGTGAATAGGTTAGCAAATCTCGCGATGGATTGCAAGAAGAATTTTGAGGAACGGTATGGTTTATTCACCGGGTGAAATAACCATATCATCCCTCGGGGATAAATCCCTCGCTTTCAATGTAGGTCAGCGACCGTTTCGCTCGGGTCTGCATGACGTAGAGGAGATTACGTTCCTGTTGTTCCTGCTCGACCCGGATAAGATTACGGTCGAGGATGAAAACGTCTTGAAATTCGAGCCCCTTGGACTTATGCCCCGTCATTAATTGAATGGGGCCTTCGGAGGCGAAGAGATGCTCGGCGTAGGCGATGGCTTCGCGGAGGTTATTACCGGCTTCTGCGAAGATACGAAGGCAATCGGCCTGATCGTGGACTGACCCCTTGGAACGGGACTTGGCGAGTTTCTCCTCTTCCCATTTGTCGATGGCGAGAAGGACCTGGGGGCGTGGGGTTTCGCTTTCGCCGAGTTTCTTCATGATCTTGAGAAGCATCTTGCCGATGTCGTTTCCGATCAGCTTGGGGTAACGGCCGGCCCGGAGAAGATTGAGGGCGCACCGGAAAAGCGGAGCGTTGTTTCGGCAAATAATCGCGCTGGTTGAAGTAAGGTCGGTAACATGCCACTCAGTGACCGTGCGAACCGTGCCTGGGATGGCCCATTCTGGGAACCTCATATGCGGAGCGCGCCACCGGGCCTCTTCCACGACGAGCTGAGGACAACGGAAGGAAATGGAAAGTACGAGCTTTCGCATTTTGAAGGTTTCCTGAAGGAGGTTCATTGAGTCTTGATGAGCCCCGCGAAAACCGTAGATGGCTTGGCATTCATCGCCTACTGCGATAAGGCGCTTTTGCGCAAGCTTCCTCAACATTGCGTGGTTAAGGGCGGAGAGGTCTTGGGCCTCGTCAATAAGGACGAGGGGGTATCGGGGAAAGACGCAGGGGAAGACGGTGGGCATGAGAAGCTGATCCCCGAAGTCTATTGTCCCAGACATGGACTCTTCGAGGGATTTAAGCGTGGCTTTGCGGATGAGGGAGAAGACGAGTTCAGATGGTTCTTCGTCAAGCCAGTTGAAGAACTCATCATCGTCCATTAGTCGTTTGCAGTGAGGATAGTGGTTGTTGGGGATGTAGCCAGCGCTTTTTCCTGAGTCCACAGCCTTTATTACGTCAGCCATTGCGACGTAGGCTTCCTCTTTGTATTCGTCCGGGAGACTCTTGATCAGGGTGGAGACAATTCGGTAGGTCTTACTGGTGTCGAGAGTAAGACGCTTACCGAGAGTCTGCTGCCAAACGGTATGCCCCAGACTATTGAGGGTCTTCGACGTGCAGTTTCCCGGCAGGCGTTCCGCCATCTCCACCGCGATCTTTTTGTTGAAGGCGAGGCAGAGGATGGAGATTGCCGGGAGGGCCTTGGCAATTAGGACCAGGGTTGAGGTCTTAGCGGCGCCGGCTAAGGCACTGATGATGAGGTTATCTTCAGTGTCTTTCGCAGCGTCGACGATGGCGATTTGTTCTTCTGTCGGAGTCATTCTCGGTCAAGCTCCTCGATACGATTTTTATGCGCAAGTTGTTCTTGCTTTGTGAAGTAGTATCCCTCAAAGGGGGACTTTCTGATTTTGGGATTGAGTTTGGTATTGATTTTAGAGATGGTTGTTTGCCGGGTTCCTTTACAGTTGGTGGAGTTTGGCCAGAACTGATCCTCAAGTTCTGTGTTAGTGGCTTCGCCCTTTCCGAGAATGTAGAGAAAGACAAGCCACTCGAGCGGGGCAAGGCCGTAGGATTTTCGGGCGTGGAAACTCATAGACCGAGACCCTCAAGATCGATGGAGAAATTATTGATCTTTTGAAGTGACGGTGATTTCGGAGGTTCGTAAGTGGAAATGATTGTAGCGAAGGAGGAAAGTTCCCCATAAGCTACGATCTTCCACTTAGGGTCGACCAGGGCGAACGCCCCGGAGGGGCAGGCAAGGACGTGGAAAGTTTTGTCCGCGTACTTGCGGGACTCAGCGAATTGTTCGTCCTGGGTCATAGGGGGTCCTTGAGAAGGTTTTCGGAGAAGCGGTCCTCGGTAGGGGTTGCAGCAGTCCCGTCGTTTCCAATGAAAACTCCCTTGGGTTTGGTGAAGGTGATGATGACACAGTTGTTTTTAACAACGAGGGTCACGCCATCGTAAGGCGTCCTGGGGACGTAGCCGGGGACGGCGTTTTGCTCGACGAGGCCTTTGAAGAGAAGCCGGCGATAGTTGTAGGCTCGATGACGCCAGTGCGCGGCTTCTTTGGGTGAGCCCAAGGTGTAGGTCCCGCCCCCGGCCGCGATTGCGGCGTCGAAGATTTGGCGGACGTCTTCGTACAGGTGAGGGTTGGAGGGAAGGGGCATTAGAGATCATACTCCATGAGATTAAGTTCAGGAAACTCATCCGCGCGCTTCTTGTAAAAGTCGCGGATGAGTTGGTTGATGTTGTACTGCGTAGGCGCGCCGGGCAGCCCGATTTTGGTCATCTGGTTGGAAAGAAGGATTTCGCGGAGAAGAGAGATTCCCGGGAAGGTGAAGGGAAGAAGGATAAACCGCTGGTTGTCGAACCAGAGACGGAAGTGGGTGCTGGACTCAAATTCAATGTGGAGTTGTTGGGACATTGGGTTTCTCATTTTCAGGCGGGACAAGTTCAAGAACAAGACTGAAAAGAGTAGAGGCCAGTTCTTCCGGTGAAACGTCAGAATTACTCAAGATGAGGTTTCCTGTATACGCCAGTAGACACCGGCGGCAGTAACAGTTCGTTGTTTGGCTGAGCTTGATCTTCATCTTTCTTTTCCTCATTCGTAGTTTCCATCATGAGAACCAGGTTTTTCTGCTGCTTGATTTCATCTTCGATTGTGGAAAGGAGGACCTGGTAAGTCTTAGTAATGTGGTCGTGGGCTTCTTTCTTCGCTTCGATGATGAATTTACGGCGAAGTTCGTATTCAGTAAGTCGGTGTTTTTCTCGATCGATCTCCTGTTGATGGTGTTCGGCGAGCTGTTGAGAGAGGGTAGTGGTGATGGTTTGGAGGTCGAATTTAAGCATTAGGGATTTCTTTCATTTGACTGGCGACATGATTGAAAAATTACCGGCGCATCTTGCCGCGGCCGCGCACGTAATCGGACGGCAGGTCGTGTAGGAACAATGCTATGATGACAAGTAGTACCTTCGCTGTGATCCAAGCGGTTTTCAGAATTTCGAGCGTAGTCATGGCCGTTCTCCGTTCATTTTGCGACACCAGGTGCGGGCAAATTCACGATTAGGAGTGCATCCGCGATAGACGCCGTTGAGCCACACCGTATACAGTGTCATCCCAGGCATTTCCTCAATATCCAAAAGAAGCAAGTCGTATCGTTTACGCTCCCATACAAACAAGCCGCATTGCTCGCGCCATTCGTCGGACGGGTGCACACTGTCTTCGATGCGGTAGGTGGCGGTCATGGCTTAACCATCCTCTCCAAACTATCCGCGATGCGCTCAAGCGCCGTTGAGAGGCGGTCAAGCGCTTCTTCGGCAGTTACATCTGCAATTCGATGCTCATCCCCGAGTACTTCCAAAGCCTCTCGCTGGGCTTTCCGGTGGGCTTTTCGGACCTCGTATTGCTCTTTCGGGGTCATGGTATCGTTTTCCTCATGTTCATGTCTTCAATCCCAACAATAGTCCGAATAACTGCGATAGATTATTGTGCTTTCATCAGTATCTGGATTGATTGCCCTCCTTCGGTGGGATGCCACGCGAGCCAATACCCGTCAGGCTGCGTTGCGTCCCTATACACATTCTCCCAGCGCGTGAGCGTGATCACCGGCTTGACCTCGATCAGGTCGAAGTCGCTGGCGTGACCCAATGGGTTGTAATGGCCCTCTGCTGTTGTGTGAAGCGTGGTCCATCCGTATCTCGGGTTCTTTACTGATGCGAGGACGGGGTGACTGCCCCCCATATCCGTCGCATGGACCCGCGCCGGCCAGCCGCAACGGGTACGGTAGGTCTTGCCGATCTCGATCATAGCCCATCTCCCTCGTGGTCAGATATTATCTCCAGTTTATTAGTTAAATTCCCCCATTGATCCGCCATAGCAGCAGCTACTCCCGGGAAAAATCGTGATCGTTCTTTCCAGCGTGCAGGACCTGGCGGTACAAGGTGTACTCGTGGAGTACGTTCATTCATGATTTTTGTTGGACGAAGAACGGGAAGATTTTTAAGCCAAAAACAAGTACGTTTCACTTCGCCGTGACCGAACTGCCATGGTTGAATACTTTGTCGAAATGGCACGTAGTTAATTATTCGTGCTTTAGCATAGCGATGCATTACTGGATTTTCTATGCAGATACGATTTATTGGCGCGTTTAGAAACGCGGAAAATAAATCACAACCTTGTTGCAGTTCCTTCCATATCTGATCTATTGACTTTCCGGGAGGTGGAACGTTGAGCCAGCGAACATCGGAATTGCAAAGCCTCGTGCAAGGAGGATGTGCCACCATTAAATCCCAACCGTCGCTCAAAACGTCCCGAGCATCGCCGACAATATGAAATTTGCTTCCGTCTTCGGCTGGAAATAGATCGCAGGACCAGGCGTCATGCCCCCGGTCGCGAAATGCCCGGCGGACTACGCCGGAAAATTCACAAGCAACAAGTATTTTCATTTCACCCTCTTACATATAAGCTGCGTCGATGATGGCGTCGAGAAGAACTCGAAGGAAGCGGTTTTTATCCCACGGGCCGCCTGGAAAGGCTTTTCGGTATTCCGCTTCTACCAGCGCGTTGAGTTTTTCCGCCTCCTTCTTGGTCCATAACACTACGTCTTCGTTGTGTTTTTCTGCGAGATATTCGGAATAGGTCTCTTCGTTCATTTGGAGTCTCCTTTGATGAAATCTACATCAGCCTTTTCCACAATGTGCCAGGGCCGACTGGATGTATCAGGACGTCCGCTTGGGAAAAGCCGGTATTCGTGCGATCGCTCGTATACGATGAGTACCTTCGCAATCCCGCCGGCTTCCTCTTGTGCTCTTATGTGCTTTAACACTCGTTTCCAGTTTTCCGTTTCTACTGCTCGTCCCCCGGAAAGATGTTTGACCGGAACTCCGCGAAGTTTGCAGTTTACCGGATATCTTGCGGTCATGACTCCCTCCTCTGGAAGGAGACTTCGCAGGAAGTCGGCCATGGCGCGGGCGGCCGCGATCTGTTTGGGGGTGGAGGCGTAGTAACCCTGCAATTCTTCGTTGTACGGTGGGTTAAGTTTGCTAAAATACACGAAGGGCGTCCCATAACACCCGACAATCCCAGTTTTTTCTGCAACCGGGCATTTGTTGCACTGCGGGTCGTTAATTGCAAACAGGTTGCATAATTGGCAGTTTCTCCAGTTCCTGTCCACGCCCGTCTGATCGGCAATCTTATCCCACTTTTCGATTGAGTCGCGCAGGGCGGCGAGTGTTTCGGGGGTCATCCTGCGTCCTCCTCGGTCATGCCGATGCTTCGGTCCTCACCAGCGGGCGAAAGCGGGACGAGCTGAAAGCCGAGATACGAAAGCGCTTTTTTGAGATTTCCAATTGCGTGTTCATACTCAAACTCTTTGTTCGCCTTGAACCGCGCCAACAGAAGACTTTCGCCGACGAAATTCAAGTAAGTCCTCGCGCGGGACAGGTCGTCGTCAGTCGGCATTTTCATGACCGTACTCCATTCTCGAAATAGACTTTGGCCTTCTGGATGAAGGCGTTAGCTTCCTCGTCGGTGAAGAAGACTTCCACATCGCTGGTGAGATCGGTGGAATAATCCAGTTCATAAATTCCATTTGTTCGCCTTGAACCGCGCCCCGGTAAAACTCGGATGACTGCAGCCTCCCAAGCGAAAGGGTAGAAATGAGCCATGGGATTGTTAATTAGAGACAATCCCCAACCGCCGGTGAACCGGTAAATCCGATGAGTTCCGCTGATATGGTGTGGGCGTTCTTCGAGCAAGCCTTCATCAGTGATGGACATAGAATTCCTCCTCGGAGTTCTTCTTGAAGAAGCGGTTGATCTGCGAAGCAAGATCTCGAAGGGCCTTGCGGGAGAATGTGCCGGAGCGGACCTTTACCGGGTCCTCGCCGCTTGCAAGCGCGGCGGTGATTTGGCGGAGATAGTCACGGTCGATGAAGAGGGCTTTGCGCATCATTCTTCCTCCGAAAGGAGTGAGATGACTTCCTCGCGGAAGTCGGTTAAGATATTTCCGGTAAATACCGGGTCCGGGATAGTAAGTCTCTTGCACAGAGCGATCATATTGGCGCAATGCAATTCCGCCTGATAAACGTAAACCGTTTGCATGGTCTAGACTCCTTCCCTGACATGTGTTGCGCAAGAGGCATGGACTCGGCATTGAAAAGCGCCGGTCACAATTTCCAGAGTCTTGCCACCATGCAAAACCCGGTTGACCGTGCCGATATGTTCCGGCGCAAGGTTGCTTGATTGCATGTAACAGAATCGGACTCGGTCACCTTGATGGAAAACGGTTCCCTTATAGGTGCGCTTCATGCCAGCCTTCCCGATTCGTCAAACTCATATTCGTTTGCGTGAATGTTTTCAATCAAGCATTCATCGCTTGTCTGATATTCATATTCCTTTTCAAGCTGGCGATAAATCCAGCGCATGAGTCGTTGCATGTAGTTTTCGACTCCGCCCGTCACGTCATCCGGGATTGCGCGCCATGAGTCGCCGTCAATCTCAAACTCAAAGCTCACGGTGTTTTCATGGCAATAGTGCGAGTCGGTGCGCACAATGCGCGCCGTGAGTTTGTAGAATGTGCGGCGCTGCATTTCCTGCAAGCCGGTTGCAATCTCTTGCAATTCGGAGTCTTGCGGCGCATAGGCTTTCATGGCCTTGACCATGCCGCGCTTATAGCGCCAAGAGCCCGTGAATGAAGCGCCGTCACCTTGGCACCAAAAGCCCGAAAAGGAAATATCAGGTTCTTGCCGAGTCTTGCCGCTCATGAGTTTGATTGACCGTTCGGAATGGATTCCCAGAATGTCGAAAATGCGCGCGGCATCTTCATAGATGCATTCATGCCACCATGAGTCATCACATGCGCTTGACCGGAAATAATCAAGCGCGCGCTCTTGCGCTTTCTTGTCCAGTTCATCGAATCCATAGACCGTCTTTTCTTCCGTGAATGTGCGAGGCATAACTTGACTCCTGTTTTGATTGCTTAGTTGATTGTCAGCCGTGGCGATTAGGCCAGTCCGAGTCCGGCCTTGAAATAGTCGCGGCAAGCGCGCTTGATTCGCGCCGTCCAATGTTTCGCGCGGCCTTCCCGGCAATCATGATAGACCATGCCGAGTCCCATGTCTGTCATGCCCTTGCGCTTGAGACATTCGGCAATGAATGTCCCGTTGACATAGCAGGAGTCCAGCCAATACCGAACTTCATGAGCGGTTTCATGAAATCGGCCCTGCCGGTCAACGAAGACTTGAGTAGTTTTCATGGTCAGTCCATCAGAATGAGTGCGGAGAGGAACGTATACAGCATTCCCGCGATATATTCCATATAATGGAATTGAAAATCGGGATAGAGATAGTCTCCGACCAGGGCCGTTGTTGTGGGAATGGTAATGGCGAGGATGATGCAGAAGAATATCCTCATCACATCCACCACATGATGCTGAATATGATCAGCGCTAAAGTAAGCCCGTAGACTATCATAACGTCACGAAAGGTCCAGTTCATGGGAAACTCCCGAAGGTCGCCGGATCATCAGTGCAGGTTAGGCGACATGTCCTGCATATAGGAGCCGGAGCCCCCATTTCACCGTAGACGAGTTAGGTCCCGATAATCCTGATCCTGGGCCGGCCGGGGCCGATGAGTCTGTTCGATCAGAACATCCTCAATCCCGTCGATTTCCTCGAAGTCTTCGAGACTATCAAGGCAATGGAGTTCATAGCTTACTATCTTGAACATGTGAGTAGAGAGCATGGTATTATTCATTGCCTTTTCAAACTCTTCCATCGGAGTCTCCCATGACGGGACACCATCGTCCCTATCGGTCCCTATTGTACCAAAACTCCCGGGCCGGGGCAAGTGGAATTTTGAGTATCGAACCATATCCAACTTACCCCCAGCAGTCCCCCAGCAATCCCCCTATCGTCCCCTATGCCTTTCGCAATCCCGGTCGTGAGCGTTTTACTAGCGTGTAACGACATAACCCCTCTTGGCCCTATAATGGGGTTAGGTGGCATATGTGTGGGGGGCGAGGGGTATCCCTGTGGGTACCCTTGGGTCCCTCTGAATTTTTTTTTTTTTTCCTTTTATTCCTAAAGGGGTGACAAGAGCGGGGTAGGGGTCAGGGGCGACAGGGGTTATCTAGTCCCACGCTGGTGAGTCGTTCACAATCGCATAGCGGTGATCGGTGGCGGGCATAAAGAAGCCCCGCTAGGGTGGTAGCGGGGCGGGGCGGGAATGGCGTCTAGCGCCGGTTTGACAGGGGAGAAATCGAAAGGGGCGGGGATGAACCCCGCCCGCCCGATCACACGTCCAAGTCAAGGTCATCGATCATCCTGGCCTTGGCTTCCTCTTCTTCCTTCATCCGCTGGATGACACCTTCGACCTCCGGCCGCAGCTTCGCCTCGTTTTTGGCGAACACTGCGTCGAGATACGCCACGCCCTTGTCCGCCGATTCCGCCAACTGCTTTCGCTTTTCCTTAGAAAGCAGGCCAATGACGTGCTTTCGCATGACTGTCGTGAACAGATCGGCCGACTGTCGACGAGTTTCCGTCCGCCATGTGCCATCGCACAGCTTGCCAAGGAAGATCTCCGAGTCCTTAATCTTGTCGTCGAGCGTCATGTCGTCGCCGCCGACTCGATCATTCACCAGCCGCTGGAACCCATACCGCATGACCTTTTCCACCGCGCTGATGTGCAGTTTCTCGGCGGGGAGCTGGAAGGTCTTCTTGTCTTCTCCCGAGCGCTTACCCAGGGTAGTTTCGAGAAGCAGGCCGTTGAATAAGGCCGTCAGTTCATCCTTCGTATGCATGGTAGTCTCCATTGTGGGGCATGATTGTCCCAAATACCGGCCCCGAAGGGCCGGTACATTGTGGCAATCAATCCTGGCGGAAATTGCGGATGGTCGTTGTTGGGTAAATCATTAGGCGAGGGAATTGCTGATTGAAGCTACTGATCATTTCACAATAAATATCATCCCCCTCAACCAGTTCCCTGATCCTTTCCCGGATCAAATTAGCTTGAATGCTATGCGGCAGTTCTTTGAACTTAAATTCCATGTCCGTCTCCTTTCCCGCCATGACTCATTCAGCCACGGAATAGGCGGGGTTACCGTAGGACCAGGCGAACCCAGTTTCGTCATTCTTTCGGCAGGCTAAGAAACTGGGTTAAGGCAAGATAAACATCGCCGAAAATCTTCGCCATACGCCTGTCTTCCCCATATTTGGCCACCAGCTCAGCATGTTGCTTCGCAACCATAGCTATTTCCCGTAAAATTGAGTCATTATACATCGCGCGCAGATCGTGTTCGATAGCCATTGTTTTAGACTCCCTTACGTCGTTGATGATCCAAACATAACCCGCCCGACTCGGAATGTCAAGCCCAACTCGCGCAATATTATTGCTATAATGAGTGTCATCTTTGGTTACATTTTTTTGTCCTGCGGCCGTTAGGCTTCCATGCTCAACTCGGTTACACATTCTTCCCCAAGTCGCCTCGCCCACATTTTTCACCCACGCCCGCATTCGTGAGGGGGCTTTCGACGATGGCGTACCCCCGCACCCCCGTCCCCACCCCCCTCGCAAATTCCGTACAGTTCCAGGAA